>Ga0335078_10001032_pt1 | contig 42377 bp, 34 predicted proteins | sample Lox_Sample_32_FD_206711 | JGI IMG/M metagenome (GOLD analysis project Ga0335078, IMG submission 206711) | Soil microbial communities from Loxahatchee National Wildlife Refuge, Florida, United States - Lox_Sample_3.2 | ecosystem: Environmental > Terrestrial > Soil > Wetlands | place: USA...
AGCCACAAACTGCAGCTTTTCATCCATGACCGAACACTCCTTCCAGGGCATCTTTCCCTCCCTCCAAGGAGGAAAAGTGTCACCCATGTGTCCGGTACAATCTGTTACCTATGTCTCAGGTCGCTCATATCTGGCACGTCTTCGTGTTGGCGGGAAGTGTGTGCCACTACCTTGCGATCTATTACTACGTCGTACCCAGGCCAGCGTAGCGCTACGTTCGAGCACCGCTCGCGACCCCCTACTGAATCTCCCTCCATCCAGCCAAACCGCAATCGGTAAGAACGCATTGTCGGAAGAGATTCGCGACACGAAGGGGACAACGCCCGAGTTGCGAGCGTTGCAGCCCCAAGACTTTCCACGATGAACCCAACGATTCTCTGCGACGCAGAGCTTACCCCGTAGCCCCGTGCCCGAGGGGCATCTTTGACCGAACACGGAAAGCGGGATAAAAAGCGGCCAAGAGGAACCGCAGGCCCCACCTGTGGCCGCTGTGGAGTGTGCCATGTCAACCAGCCAACATTCACCACTATCAATCGTCGCCGGGATCGGACGGCGAGAGGAGCCCGAACGATCGGACCAAGGCTATGAACCGACAATCGGATTAAAAGCAGTCGCGAAGATTTTGGACTGCTCGGCCGAGCAATGCCGGCGTCTTGCCGAGGCCAAGAAGATTCCCGTGTTTCGAATCGGCTATCGCTGGAAATCCACCGCCTCCGCCATTGTCAGGTGGCGCGAAGAACAGCTAGCATTGATACGCCATTCGCGTCCTTCTGAGGAAAGGTAATCAGTGAGGACGAGATATCAACATGGAACCATTGAATTGAAGGAACGCGCCCGAGGTCCGGCAATCTGGCAATTCCGCTGGCGCGATACGACCGGCAAGCGAATGTCAGAGGACGTCGGCACAACCAATAAATATCCAACGAGGTCTGCGGTCGATCGGTGTTCGAAGGTCGCCTACCTGAGAATGAAGATCAACACAGACCAACCAGCAGCACCGGACGAGAGATTTGGCGTGGTCCTTGAGAGGTATGTACAGGAAGAGATTCCGAAACGTTTCTCGACCCAGCAAGCATACCTTTCCTACATCAACAATCACATTCGTCCCAGGTGGGGCGAATTCTCTCTTACCCAGGTAAAACCGTTGGCGGTTCGGGATTGGCTCAAAACGATCCTGGACAAGACGGGCAAGCGTCCGTTGGCCAGCAAAACGAGGGGTCACATCAAAGGGCTCATGCACCGAATCTTCGATTGTGCGATGTTGTGGGAGTACCTGCCCCCGGACCGCAATCCGATGTCTCTGGTGCGAATCGAGGGCAGTTCGAAGCGGAGAAAGAAACCGCGAGTCCTCACGCCCGAGGAGTTTTCGCTCCTCATCGCTCGAGTGGACCGGGAGCCATGTCGCACCATGGTGATCCTTGCCCTCTGCACTGGCGTGAGATGCTCGGAGTTGGTCGCCCTGAAGTGGAGCGACTTTGATTGGCAAAACCTGTCCGTCTACATTCGCCGCGCGATCGTTGCCGGTCGCGTGGATGATGTGAAAACCGAATACTCGGAGGCGCCGCTGCCACTTGATCCAGCGTTGGCAGAGGTGATCTTCGAGTGGAGACGCAAGACTGAGTTTTCGGCCGACTCGGACTTCGTGTTCGCATCGCCCTACATGGCCGGAGAAAAGCCTTACACGCCCTGGAACATGCAGCACAACCAACTGAGTCCGGCCGCAGTCACGGCCGGCTTAGGACCGATCGGCTGGCATACGCTTCGCCATACCTACCGGGCGTGGCTCGGAGACAATGGCGAGCCGCTCACGGTGCAGAAGGAACTCATGCGGCATGCATCCATTCAGACCACGCTGAATACCTACGGCGGGGGCATGATGGACTCGATGCGGGAGGCACATGGGCGAGTAGTAAGGCAGGCGATGCCGCGTTAATGGACGTCAGTGGACGTCAGCCCATCGCGTAAGTGCAGTAGAATCAACAGAAAACTGGCGGAGAGAGTGGGATTCGAACCCACGTTACCCTTTCGAGTAAACACGCTTTCCAAGCGTGCGCCTTCAGCCACTCGGCCATCTCTCCCGCGGCGGATTGTGTTGGGAAACCCTACGCGGCTAGCGCCGCAGCTCCCTTTGAAGTATAGCAGTCAGCAGTCAGCACCCAGTGATGCAGCGGTTGGCCTTCGCCAGAGGCTGAGGGCTACGGCTGAGTGCCGAATGCTGACTGCCGAGTGCTGACTGCCTCCCACCCCTCGTTTATTTCGATTCTCCTTCCAACTGCTGCGCCAGATAATTCTCGATCCCGATCTCTTTGATCGCATTCAACTGCGCTTCCAGCCAGTCAATATGGTGTTCCTCGTCGGTGAGAATCTTGGTGATCAGCTCGCGCGAGCCGTTGTCGCCGGCCTTGACGCACACCTCGACTCCGCCGTTCAGCCGCTTTACCGCGTCGTATTCCAGATTCAGATCGTTTTGAAACTGCGCCTTCACGCTCTGCCCGATATTGATCTTGAAGTAGTCGGACATGTTGGGCGTGCCATCGAGATACAGAATGCGCTCCATTAGAATCTCGGCGTGCTGCATCTCTTCGATGGATTCCTTCTTGGCCAGCTTCGCCAGCTTGTAATAGCCCCAGTTCTCGCACATCTCGGCATGCAGGAAATACTGATTAATCGCGGTGAGTTCTGCCTTCAACACTTCGTTGAGCAAAGCAATAACTTTTGCGTCGCCTTTCACAGTTCGCCTCGCAATTGGGTTTGATTCGCTAAGAACTATACCATCCGCGAGGAACCAAAAGACATGTGGTGGCCGGGATCCCAAAGGCAGTGACCCGCCCTTGCACTCCGTCAGGGAAGGGAGATATGAAATCAGGCGGCTCCGACCTTGCAGTGCTTTGCGCTCTTCGCGATCTTTGCGGTTAAGGCTTTCACCGCGAAGTTCGCAAAGGTCAAAGAGAACGTAGCCCCAAACTTGCAGCTTTCTGCGCTCTCGCGCCCTTTGCGGCTATGCCTTTACCGCGAAGCACACAAAGGCCGCGAAAGAGAGCCGGCTACACTTTTTCCGGAGTGTTCATATTGATGGGAATTGGAACGACAGCCGCCCTCTGGCCTGCGCCCGCTGCGGCAGCCGCCGCCACTGCAGCCGTGCCGTTTCCAGATGACGCTGGCGCTGACGTCGGCGCCGCAGCGGCCGCGAGTGCAGCCTTGCCCACGCCTTCCACCCGGTTGTTCAGGCAATAGAGCGCCAGTTCAAGCCGGTCGGCGACGCCCAGCTTGTCATACACCTTGCGCAGATAATTCTTCACTACCTGCTCAGTGGTGCCCACGCGCGAGGCAATTTCTTTGTTCTTCATGCCCTGGGTCACGCACGAAACAATCAGCGATTCCTTGGGCGTCAACTGCACCTTCGAGCGCGAACCCGCCGGCCGCGTGCCCTGCGTGCGAAAGGCTTCCATTACCCAGTGAATTCCGCGCGCGTCCAGCCAGGGCTCTCCGGTAGAGACTTTGCGAATGCAATCCAGCAGCAACTCAGGCTCAATCTCGCGCGAAACAATGCCGTGGGCCCCCCGCCGGAACAACTCCAGCGTCAACTCCTCGTTGGCCTCGGCAGTCAGCACCACCAGCCGCAGCGCTGGACTCTGCCGCAAAAGCTCGGAAACCGCCTCCACAGGATTTTCCGCCAAAGCCGCTTCAAAAATCAGAATATCGCCGGAAAACTTCTTGGCCGCGGCCATGGTCTGCGAAAGAGTTTCCGCCTGGCCGATCACGCGAATATCATCTTCCACCGCGAAGATTTTGCGCAGTCCGGCACGGAAAATCGCCTGCGTATCCGCCACGATCACGCGGATAAAGTGCTCCTCGCTGCCGTTTCCGTGACCGTTTTCTTCCGCCATGACCGGAGTCGTACTCACTATCTGCTCCCCTGCAACCCATCACCCACGTTCAAAGTGATACTCGTCAATCACCACGCCCACGCCGCGGTGGCCTTCTTCCACAAAGCTGCGCGCCACCCGGCCGCGGCAGTCAATCTGTACATCGGCCTGCGATCCCAGCACGCTCCCAGGCAACGAAATTGTGAAGTTCACCGCAGATCCCACCGGCATTTCCGAATCCAGCTCAAAGAGCACACCATTGGCGGAGATGTTGGTCGTTTCGGTGCGGCTTTCCTCACCCGCCTGCGATTTCACCGCGATTGGGAGTTTGATGGGAAAGCGCGCCGCGCTCTGCAGGTCTGTGTAATGTCTGGAACCAGTGCTTGGCATTGCGTCCGACACCGGTGCACCTCCTTCCTGGGGCTTGGCTGGCGCACTCTGGCGGTTGTGGTCCGCAGATAGTTCGTTTTGCGCCATCAAGCCCGAAGCTTACACCCCGGAACCAGCAGTGCAAAGTTACCGAAGTCATGGCGCGAACAGGGACTAAAGTCTTTCAGATCATACAATTGCAGACGAAAGGGCCGGGACGTTTGGGAGGGGGAAGAGCAGCCTTCAGAAGTCAGCAATCAGCATTCGGGAAACCCAGCATTCAGCACTTGGCATTTGGCATTTGGCCATCCCGCAGTGAAGATGAATTCCAACAAACAGTTGCGCAGCTCCAGCCTAGATAGCCGGACAGCCAAGGAAACCCAGACCGATCAGATTCCCCGAAACTCCCAAAGGGCTAAGTGCTAAATGCTAAGTGCCAGGTGCTGACTGCCGAATGCTGATTGCTGACTGCTGCCAACTTCCTCAAAACTTCGTCACTTCCGTAAAATTAAACTCCCGCACTTTCATCGCCGGCACCACCATGTCAAACGACTCTTCCCCGCTGGCGCGCACCGGCGTTCCCATCTCCTCCACGTTCGAAAACATGTGGATCAGGCTCTCATTGAAGCGGAAATTGCGCACACCGTATTGCACCTCGCCGTTCTCCACGTAAAACGTGCCGTCGCGCGTCATCCCGGTAAGAATCTTCTCGTAAGGGTCCACCTCGCGGATATACCACAGCCGCGTCACCAGGACTCCGCGCTCAGTGCCCGCGATCATTTGCTGCGCCGTCTTCGCCGCAGCCGGAGGCTCGAAGACAATTTGCATCGGCGCTTCGCCTATTTCATTGGGCAGGGCAAAGCCGTGGCCGGTCGGCGTGATCGGGCCAACTTTATCTTTGTACTCCGACTTCCTCATCTTCTCGGCAGTCGCCCGCGCATAGACCAGCCGCTTGACCACGCCATTCTCAACCAGCTGCACTCGCTGCCGCCGCATGCCTTCGCCGTCGAAGATCGAACCCGATTGCAGCGGGTGAGTCACATCGTCCCAAATATTAATGTTCTCGCCGAAAACTTTTGTGCCCACGCGATTATTCAAAAATGACCGCTGATCGAGAATTGCCATGCCGCCGAAATCCCAGAACATGAAACCGGCCATGTCGAGCACCGCCGCCGGCTCCAGAATCACGGTGTACTTTCCCGCCGGAACTTCCCGCGGATGCGCCGAGTCCGCCGCTTTCTTCGCCGCAATCTCCGCCAGCGCCACCGCATCGAGATTAGCCACATTCGGCGAGTTGGCCTTCTGCCAGCCTGAAGAATCGCCCGCCAGCATGGTCACTGAAATTTCAGAACCAGTATGCGAGTGCCAATCGCTAAGCCCGCTCGAATTGAAGATCCCCTCAACCGATTCAGAAGAAGAAAAAATGCCGGCGGTAGTGAGCTTATGCCGCTCAGCAACGCCCACGATCTTCTTCACCGCGTCCGCCCGCAGCTCAGGAGTAATGGCCGCAGTGGCTTCAAAGTATTGAGATGGCACAACTTGTGTGGCGCCTTCGCCCGCATCCGCCGGCATCGGCAACAAATCCGGATCAACCTGCTGCACCCGAGCCAAACTCTCCGAAGCCAGCACCACGCGCCTCAAACTCTCCTCATCCAGCTTGTTGGTAGTAGCCCGCGCCGTCCGACCGCCAAAGACGGTCCGCACAGAAACGCTGTTATTCTCCTCCTCAACATTCTGATGAATGGCATTGTTCGCAAAGCGGGTAAGCGCATAGCGCCCGCTGTAGATGAGAGCCTCAACCTCATCGGCGGTCGTGTACTTCTTCAGCTTCGCGAAGACTTCGGCTGCTTTATCGTGATCGAGCATTCAGCACTCGGCAATCAACACTTGATTAGCATTTGGCATTTGCCCACACCGCGCTCGGCGTCAACCTTGAGGATTAGGGATGTGAGCATTCGCCTTAGTTCGACAAGGCATTTTGCCAGCCTCTCCTATTCCGTGCCACTCCAAGTCACGAGCCAGCGGCAAGTGATAGTCGAGTTCGCTCGCAGATCCGGAAGCTATCGGCAAGAACCTGTGGAACTCCGCGTTCCCTCGCCTTGCGCATCCTTCAGCGATATTGGCGGCGATTGAGGCCCTGCAACGGCGCATCTGGCTCGTCAGTCCGTACATCTCACATGATGGCACTCCGTCACCCGGCCAAATGCCAAGTGCTAAGTGCCAAATGCTCCCCCTCAATTCCCCTTGTAAGCCGATCCCACCTTTACGCCCCTAAACCGCGCCGGGCTGGCCCCATGCCCCGTCCCCATCACCTGCTGTGGCTGCCCTTTCCCGCAATTCGGAGTTCCCCACAAAGTCCACTCATCGCGCGAGCAGATCGCGTCCATCGAATTCCAGAATTCCGTCGTGATCCCCGAATACGACGGGTTCTTCAGCATCCGCGTCCTCTTGCCCTTCTTGATCTCCCATCCAATCTCGCATCCAAACTGAAAGTTATATCGCTTATCGTCAATGGACCACGAGCGGTTGGTGTCCATCAGAATGCCATCGTCGGTGTCCGCGATCAGTTGCTCCAGAGTCAGCGGCTTCTCGCCCGGCAAAATGCTGATGTTGGTCATGCGGATCATCGGCAGCCGGTTCCAGCCTTCGGCCCGCACCGTTCCGCCCGAGCGCTCCAGGCCCACCAGGTGCGCGGTTTCGCGCGAGCTCAAGTATCCGGTGAACAATCCGTTGCTGATAATCGGCGTGCACTGCGCGGGCACGCCTTCATCATCGAAGGCAAATGTGCCCAGGCCAGGCCCATGCTCCGGGCGCGCATCGGCCACAATATTCACCAGCTCGCTGCCGTAGCGCAGCCTGCGCAGCTTGTCTAACGTCAGAAATGAGGTCCCGGCAAAATTGGCTTCCATCCCCAGCACTCGGTCAAGCTCAATGGGATGTCCCACCGACTCATGAATCTGCAAGCCCAACTGCGCCCCTTCCAGAATTATGGTGAGCGCGCCCTCAGGACACTGGTCTGCCTTCAGCAATGCCACAGCCTCTTCGCCGATGCGCCGTGCATTTTCCGCCAGCTTGAGCTCCTCAATCAGCTCATAACCTTTGTTCTGCCATTGCCCGCCATAAGAAGTGGGATAAGACCGCTTTTGGATCTCGCTCCCCGCAAACGCATAAGCCGCACAGCCAACGCCAGTGCTGTACTTCGTTTGGTGGATGTTCGCGCCCTCCGAGGAAACAAACCACTGCTCCTCGCGGCGGAAGTTCATATTGGTTTCCGCCAGCGTGACTCCCGTCACCGCCCGCATTTCGGCATCAACTTTCAGCAGCAGCTCGATGTTCTGTTCAACCGAAATGCTGAAAGGATCAACCCTGTAAGGAGTGGCCCACTCCGCGGTTACAGGTTTTTCCGCAGCCAGGCGCACGTCCTGCTGCTTCACCCGCGCCGAAGCCCTGGCAACTTCCACAGCCCGCGCCGCGGCAGCTTCCACCCCTGCGCGGCTCAAGTCGTCCGCGGCAGCGAAGCCCCATGCGCCATCGGCAAGCACGCGAATGCCAATGCCCAGTGACTCCGAATCTGAGGCTTGTCCTACTCTTCCGTTTTTTGTAGATAGCGTGCGGCTGCGATCATCCACAATGCGCGCGTCAGCGTAGGAAGCGCCGCGCTGCGCGGCAACGTTCAAGGCCCAGGAGGCATCTTTCATAGCCAAACTAGAAATCTATCACGATTTCAAATGCAGGCGCGGGCGTCCTTGCCCGTGCGGGAGCCCGCGAAACCCAGGCCTTTTGTGCTCAACGAGTTTAGCCAAGCGAAGAGCCTGCCCCGAGGCGAAGGCGAGGGGACCCCTGCAGCCTCAGCCTGCTCATTAAAAATTGCAAGGCATTCGCGCGATGCCGTTGACAGTTCTTGACAAAAGTCGTCGGCCGACGGAAGCAAACCGAGCGGCGGATCATTGCCTCCAACAGACTTTAGCCTCCTATTACCAAATCATTACTAAAGTGATATATCTCAAGTACCAAATCGAAACTTTTTGCATCCATCTGTGTTAGATCGAATAATCAGCTCCCATTTCGGCACGTATGCACCACCCTTATCCCAGCACGACCGCTATCCTTCAAAGGAGTCCGGCAACTTCAAGCCGCGCCATTCTCATGAACAAACTATTTCTGTTGTTGGGTTTAGGCTTGCTTTCTTTTTCCGTCGCCTGCGGTTCCGGCAGCGGTAACAGCAGCTTTGGCGGTGGCAGCAGCAGCAATAACAAGCTAAGCGGCCAGTATGCCTATTCCATGACGGGCATTGACCTGACCACCGGAAGTTTCTTCCGCGAGGCCGGCGTTTTCACCGCTGACGGCAACGGCAATATTACCGCCGGAAACGACGACTTTGCCGAAGGCACCTCGGTCTTCACCAATACCACCACCGGCACCTATACCATCAGCAGCGACGGCACCGGAACCGGCACGTTTGCCTTCTCCGACGGCAGCGGACTTACCGCGGCCTTCACCGTGGTCAACTCCTCGCAAGTGGACATGATTGAAATTGACGCCGGCGCCACCGGCGGCGGCACCGCCTGGTTGCAGACTTCCTCAGCTTTTGCTGCGGCTCCCAGCGGCAACTTCGTCTTCCGCCTGCACACTTTGCCGAATGCAATCGTGGGGTCGGTCGCCTCCGTGGGCGCGTTCAGTGTTGCCAGCGGTGCGGTCTCCGGCAACGAAGACGTGAACGACAGTGGCTCGATCAGTTCAACTACCATAACCGGGCTATTCAATGCCCCCAGCACCACCTCCGGCCGGGGAAGCGGCAGCTTTACCGATAGCGTGGTGGGCACGACTCCGTTCTTCTACTACGTCGTGAATTCCGGAACGCTGTTGCTCTTCACCCAGAGTCCGGGGACAGTGGGACTTGGCCGCGCCGAGGCCCAGAGCACGACCACATTTTCAAACGCGTCGCTTTCCGGAGGCTATGCCTTCGGCAGCCGCGGCGATACCAGCGGGCTGGGCATTGACGGCGTCCGCGTTGCGGGCAGCCTCACGGCTAACGGCAGCGGCACCGTCACCGCCGGCGTGTACGATGCCGTGCAGGATGGCATAGCCACTCCCACCGGGGGAACCAGCTTTACCGGCACCTACGCCGTGGCGAGCAATGGCCGCGCCGTGCTTTCGCTTTCGAGCGGTACGGACATCGCCTGGCTGGTCAGCCCTTCGCGCGCCTTCTTCCTGGTGGATGATCCCACCGTAGTGGAAGACGGCACGGCCGATATGCAGTCCTCCAGTTCCTTCTCGAATTCTTCGTTTAACGGAACCTACGCTTTCGTGAACGACGGATTCACAAATGCCTCGACGAGTTACGACCGCGTCGGCATCATGACCCCCAACGGCTCCGGCAATATGGGGCTGAAATATGCCCTGAATCAAACCGGATCGTCGTCGGTGGTTACGTTGACCGGGAGCTACTCGGTGGCAGCCAACGGCAGAGCGACCGGCTCGGTGAGTAATCTGTCCAGCAACCTGGTGTTTTACCTGGTCTCAAGCAGCCAGGCCTATATGCTGCAAGCCGACACCGGCGTAGAAATTGACGGCACCGTGACCCAGCAGCAATAAGGGCGCAGCATAAGTGCTGTTTGTGACCAGCGTGGAAGGGCACGGCTGGAAGGAAGTGCCGCCAACAGCGTCCGTTGTGAAGCACGCCGGTACGGCGCAACTGCCAATCTCCTCAAGCCCTGATCGTATGAAGCCGAAGCCGCGGTTCACGCGCATTTCCCCATTGGCCGCCGCTAGGATGCAGCGTCGTCCGCCGGTTCCTCATCCCGCCAAGTATGGCCGCAAGCGCGGCATACCCAGCCTTTGTCGTGCAACGGAAGCGGCACCATCAGGCCCGCGCTGACGTACGCAACCGCCTCGTTGAGCGGCTCGAAGCTCACGTCGAGCGACCCGCACTTGGGGCAATGCGGCTGTTGATACTCTCCCACACCCTCAATCTCGAGAGTTTCGGGAATGCTCTGGTCGAGGATGGCCAGCGCCGCTTCACGATTTTCGCGGTCCACCAGCAATTTAACGCCGCCCATGACGTTGGACCAGAACCAGTCGAGACGCACCACATTCTCATCCGCAAGGAAGCACTCAATTCCCGCGGACTCCAGACCGCCCTTGGCCAGCAGCGCCTCCGGCAAATCGCGAAAACTGCGGATCATGACCAGATCGCGCCGCTCGGGCTCATCCGAACCGGGCGGCGCTGACGGCGCTTCTTCGGCGATATGCCGATTAGCGAGTTCATTCCGCAGCGCCTCGCGGGCGGGGGCGGTCAATGATTCGCGGTCCTGCTCCACCGCCTGCAACTGTTCGCCGGTCATGCCGCGATAAAGTTGCGCCAGCCGCTGCCGCTCCTGCTCAGGATCAATCGTGCTCATGCGGAGGGAATCATACGCCACGCGGGCGACGTTCCCCAAAGCGTACCAATCTGCCTACTTCCGGTATGCCGGCAAACTCTGCGAGGACGGCGTCCGACTCCCGGCCACCGCCGCTCTGGGTGAACGAAGTTTTTCTCAGCGGCTTTAGCGCGCTTCGCGGTTTCCACTTTGATCGGGACAACGAAAATCAACAACTTGCGAGGCTCAGCCATGCAGAGGCTGCCGCTACAAATATCTGGGAGCTATAAGTGCCATGGATTCAACCACTTGGCCAACAGTGGGCGACAAAATGCCGCAAGGCATTGCCCACCTCGCGTAGAATGCCCTTTGCGGGGCCGTAAACGGCCCTAGAAGCGACGATCTCGCCCCGGGCTATGCCAGGGTCATCCCGCAGATTCTCGCCCGTCCTGGAGCGAGTTTGAACGGTTCTGCAAGACATCAATCACTTACACGAATCTTCAATAACTTACGGCAATAGGCCCCGAGTCGGCAGTCCGTTAGCGGGCAGAACGATAGGCAGCAATTCGCATAACCTGTTGATGATTCGTGTAAGTGACTGAAATTTTGCAGCACAGCCTTTCGCTCGGCAGGGATGTTCAGCCCCGCGCGGCGGTTTCTAAACCGCAAAGCTCGCAAAGAACGCAAAGCCGTCGGCATCCGATTTTCCTGACGACTGAAAACCGGCGACTGACAACTGGTGTTAGAATTCTTGAGTCAACCCCGCTGCCGCGTGCGATCGCGGCGGCTTACCCACCTAGTCGGGACGTGGCTCAGCCTGGTAGAGCACTCGCTTGGGGTGCGAGGGGTCGGCAGTTCAAATCTGCCCGTCCCGACCATTCAGTCTTCAGTCGTCTTCTTCAGTCGTCAGCGTGGCCTATGGGACCGGGTCGGCACCAAATGAGCACGGTTCTCAGAAGTCCGGCGAAGATGATTGAACGGGGCGCACCCCATTCCGGGAAACTAAGCAATACTCGGCAGTGCGGAGGAAGATTATCTAATGGCATACGTAACGGTGTACCAGCCGGAGCCGGGCAGACCGCCCGAGCAGTACGCGAGTGCGACCGACATCGCCGTGACCAACGGCGTTCTTGAGTTTCACGTAAAAGACAAGGCGAATGTTGTGAAGAAAATCATCACCAACCTGCCGTTCTTCGTTTCCGAGGTTGTAAAGGAACGTTGAAGTACGGGTGCCGGACGCGCTGACACGGCGGTTCGGCTGGGGAAATACTTTGGCCTCTCGGCTCAGGTCTGGCTGAATCTGCAGAACGACTATGACCTGAGGATCGCCGAAGGCAGCGGGGCGGGGGATCAGGCCGCGGCAGCCGGCGTACAAAGCCGAGCTTGCCGGGACACGCTGGGAACCGCTCGACACAAAATGGCCACGGTTCTGGATAATCCGGCGGAGAGGCGTGGCTGAATCAGGTTCCCGCTAGGCGGCCGCGGATGAAGCATCCGGACTCAAGAGTTCGAAGGCCCTGCCCTTTGCGGTGTCCTAAGAGTTGTGGCGGGCCGCGCTGTTACCTCAGATTCTCACTTCAACCATTTTCAATCCACGTTCCGGGCTGACCAATGCTATGGTTCGCACGAGCCCGCCGGCCACGACTTACCGTTGGTTCTGGTTCGCCGATCATGTTTGTGGTCTTGCTGGTGATCTGACGGGAAAGACCCTGAGTGGTGACGCGGCTCGCAGGCATGGAGGAAATTTGGTTATCCCGGAGTCTTGGAGCGTCCGGCTGCCTTTTCTTACCGCGCTTGAGGAAGACTGGCGGCCGCTTCCGCGATGGGCTGTTACTGCCTGGCTCGCCTTTTACGCGTTGTTCCTTCTGCAGTTGGCGCGCGGTTCGGGACTGCTGCTGATGATTGATCTGGTGTTTATTCCGATCCATGAAGGCGGCCATCTGCTCTTTGGGTATTTCGGACATGCTCTGATGATTGCAGGTGGAACGATCCTGCAACTTTTCGTGCCTCTGGCCCTGGCGGCATATTTTTTCTTTCAGCGCCAGATCGCAGGCACGGTGTTTTGTGTTTTCTGTTTCTTCGAGCAGTTGCTGCCGATTGCCACCTATATGGCCGACGCCCGCGCTCAGGAATTGCCGTTGCTTACCGTAGGCGATCCTGAATTCGTGGAACACGATTGGTTTGCCATGTTCAGCGCCCTGGGCGTTCTCGAGCACGATACTCAGATTGCTTTCATTGTGCGCAGCATCGGATGGATCGGGATGTTCGCCACCACTGGGTGGCTGGTTTGGCAAGGCTGGGCGAAAGGCGCGCGGCAGCGAGGCGTCTGAGCGGAGAGACTGTGTTAACACCCCTTATATGTATTCATAAGTCGCGGGCGACGGTCATTAAGGCGATACTCGCGGAGGAGATCAGCGAGAATCCAGGCTGCTCCGGCGATGGCGAAGGTCTCGGCGGTTTCGCTCCAATTCGTACGATTGTGGAGATCCGAAAGAAGCAACGGTACCCACAGGAGTAGCCCGAAGATCAGGAGCATCATTGTCAGAAGGCTGGTGGCGAGAAGTGCGATCCGATTGGTAAGAAGAGCCACCGCCGCGAGTGCGAACAGAACAGTCGTGGTTACCGCCCAAAACATCTGCGATGGCGGAAGCCACTTGGGAACAAGACTGGCGGTAGGGCCAAGATAAATCGCCTGTTCGAGGGTAAAGGAAGCGGTACAGATGCCCAAAAGAATGCGGCCGATGCGATTAAGCGTTTCCCGTGACCATGGCGATGACAAGCGCGCACAAACCATGCCCGCTCCGGTCACCAGGGAGAACTGCTCGAAGAAGTTGCCCCAGCTATTGTAGATCTGCGGTTTGGCCAAGATTTGCGGCAGGCACATTAAGGCGAAGACAAGATAAACCGCACCAAGGACGACTGCGCCCGTTTTTGCGGTCTGGCGGAACTGAATCGCAGCTCCGCCGAAGATCTCGGCAGCGGCGGCGGAGTACGCAATGTAACGCGGTAGATGCCAGCCGTTGTAGTCGTGCCAGGCCAGCGTGATGAGGCCAAAGGCCAAAGCCGCCGCTCCGAAAACATGACGGCCGAGGTTCGAACTAGGCGTTGATGTTGACACGGGCATAACGAGGAGTGGTTGCATCGCCGGGTGAATCTTCCGGTTTCATCCGACTCCAGGAGCTCTGGCAGGGCACTCTACGCCGAATCGCAGCAACAATCCACGCTTACTTTTGTGAACAAGGGCTAGCGCTCACGATTCCCGGGCTCGAAGGGGCAAAGTGAAGTGGGGATTTCTTGGGAGATCCGCGCCTACTTCGCCAGAAGTCCGTGGTTGTGGTTGTAGCTAATCACACGCGTAACCTTCCACACGCCATCTTTGTTCTCCCACAGCATGACAAACTTCGCGTCTCCCACATTCTCCGGGTTCTGGGGGTGGTGAAAGCGATGAATCCCGATCTCGACCGCGCCATATCCCTTCAGCGGGTACACCTCCAGTGTGTCCGGCAGCAGTTCCCGCTGCACCTTTCCACAGATGTTCTGCTTGATGGCAGCGAGGAAGGGCTCTCTCCCGACGGACAGCCCTGTCTGGTCGTGATAAAACTCCAGGTCATCCGACACCATCGCACCTAACGTCGCCAAATCGCAGTGGTTATATGCGTCGAAGAGCTTGGTATCTAAGGACTGTATCGTCTTAAACAGAGTATCGGGCTGTGCGCTAGATTGAGCGCCTATGCGCACGGCAGAAAGCGACAAAAGCACAAGCAGGGAAAAGTGAGGCAATCTCTTCATGCGAGCGAAACTCCTTCGCGAGGATACACACTAGGGTTAATACGGGTCGCGGCCTGCCTTTGTTCCAAGCGCGATGAGACCCTTCCCTTGCCGTTTCCTAATTGTGAGGGACTTCGAGGCTCCGAGCCGATCACGGGCGAGTCACGAGTCCTCGCGGTTTGTCGCGGGGCCGGCGCATGGTTCTGTGGCGGGGCGCGAACAGGAGTGTCCGCGCCACACAAGCAGCTGCGCACTGAAGCGCTGCGCCGCCCCGCCCCAGAGTCAACTACACGAAGACTTCGCCGGGTAGGGCGGTCAGGGTTCGGGAGGCCAGGGTGTTTTGCACGAAGCGCCTGGGCTGGGTTGCGTCTGCTGCGTTCAGCTGCATGCGTTCGATGCGCAGCTTCAGGGTGCGCTCGATGTTTCGCAGTTCCATGACTTCGGCGCCTGCTACCAGCGACGTGGCGCGGCCCAGTGATCCGGCGCGGCCGGTGCGGCCTACGCGGTGGATGAAGTCCTCGGCCATTTTGGGCAGATCGTAGTTGATTACGTGGGCCACGTCGTCAACGTGCAGGCCGCGGGAAGCGATGTCGGTGGCGACCAGCACCTGGTAGCGGCCTTCCTGAAATCCGCTGAGGGCGCCGTTGCGCTGAGATTGCGAGCGGTCGCCGTGAATCATGGCGGCGGTGAAGCCGTCGCGGGCCAGAGTTTTGGCCAGCCGTTCGGCGCCGCGCTTGGTGCGGGCGAAGATCAACGTTTGTCCTTCTTCGGCGTAGAGCAATTGGCGCAGCACCTCCAGCTTTTCGCCGGGGCGCACTTCATAGGCCTTCAGCTCCACGCTCTCGGCCGGTTTGAGCACTGAGCCCAGAGCTACGCGCACCGGATCGCGCATGTAGTCATGCACCAGCCCGGCGACGGACTGTTCCAGCGTGGCGGAAAAACACAGCGTCTGGCGGCGTTGCGGCAGTGACTGAACGATGCGGCGGATTGCGGGCAGAAAACCCATGTCCAACATGCGATCGGCTTCGTCGAGCACCAGCAGCTTGATATGGCTCAGGTCGGCCAGTTTGCGGTCGGTAAGGTCCTGCAGGCGGCCAGGAGTGGCGATGACCAACCCGCATCCGGCGCGCAGGCTCTGGATTTGAGCCTTCTCGGATACGCCACCAATCACCAGCGCCGCGTTGTGCATATTTTTGCCGCGCAGCATCACATACTGCTCGTGGACCTGCATCGCCAGCTCACGCGTGGGCAGCAGAACCAGAGCGGCGGTGTGCCGCGAGGGTTCGCGCTGCAGCATTTCGATGATGGGAATCAGGAAGGCAAGGGTTTTGCCGGTCCCGGTCTGGGCCGTGCCGATCACGTCTTTGCCATCAAGCGCGGGAGGAATGGCGCGCTCCTGGATTGGGGTTGGGTTAATGAATTGGGCTGCCGCCAGCTTCTGCTGCAGCGCAGCAGAGAGGGGCAGTTCTGAAAATGTACTCATTCGGAATTTTTCTTTCTGGAGGGGCCTGTCGTCACACACTTAGGTACACTTCGGAAGTGTCCACGCCGCTCACGTTCAATTTAGATTGGCGCTGAATTAAAACGGCGGGCAGGAAAGGCGGAGATAATACTGGCCCAATTGCGGGACCACCGCATGACAAGCAAACCGTGGCAATAGCGTCATAAACAGTATAGCAGAACTGCGGTTTGAGAGGCGGGCAGGAGGCATTACAAAAGTGCCAGAAATCGCACCAGAGGCAGCTTGTCAGCTTGGCTGTGGGTGGTCGTGGCGAAACTTGCGGGCTGCCGCGCGGCATTCCTGCGGAGTGTAGCGGCGCACGATTCTGTCGGAGGCATCCACCTCCGCTACTTCACCGCCCTGTTCCGCTTTCTCCAGGGCTGAGGAGGCCTCCTCAAGATTACCGTAACTGCTGCCGTCAACGGCATGGCCATCTTTGTGGATTTGGAAGAACATCACGACCTACAGTCTGCGATCTCGCCGCCAGGTGCTGCGGTCCTAGGTATGGTGGAACAGGATGCGAAGGCCCCAGCTGGTAGCTGACTTCAGGGTTCGAAAAGCAGCTTGGCCAGGGTTCTCCGGCGGGCCTGTCTTGGCCGCGGCCAGACTGCGGTCAATGTGGGTCTTGGCTGACGGATGTCCAGTGCTTAACGCGCACTTCTCTCCCGGCTTAGCTCCGCAGACCGGACAGCGCACGGACAATATATGCCGCAACGGCAAGGGCTTCAAAGTGCACCGCGGCTGCCGGACTTTAGGGGGGCGGCAAAGCGCAAGCGGGCGAAATGCAGTTCCTTAGCGTGCTGATTGATGGACGCGGCCGCCTGGGTGCGGCGGTTGCCTGCCGTCTGGTCAAAGTCCATGGTAGCGACGGTATGTTCGCAGAAAATGCATTTGAACACAACGCCGCCGTTCATTGGTTTGGTGGTGTAATATCGCACGTCGTTATTATAGCCCTTTTGCCGCGCATGCCTTGGGGCATGAGGTGTTGACCCTTCGATTGCATTGGGCGCGGGCTGTTAGGCTAGGAGGAAACAGACCGGTGTCGCGGCTGGCTGTTTGCCGGCTGAAGCCGATAGCTGAAAGCGGCATTTCGGAAGCGCATGGGGTCCGGTGATCCTCCCGGTCTTCAAAACCGGCGGGCGGCGTTTTCAACGTCGCCGGTGCGTTCGACTCGCACACGCTTCCGCCATTGTCTGGCTTCCAGGGCGAGTTTTAGAGTGGCCGCGATTTCGCTGGCCGAGATTGCGCCCGCCAACAGGCCTCGCAGACCCGTGATAGAAATCACAGCAGGTTTAACCAGCAGAGTGGAGAATTCATCACTATAGGTTTCGACTGACAAGGGGGTAATATGCAATCCCTCAGGCCCTTGGTTGGATTCATAGCTTTGCTGGCTCTGGCGTTTTTGCTCTCCTGCGGAAATCCTGCGCCGCCGATCACCATTGCCTTATCTCCCTCTTCTGCGCAGACCGACCAGGGCAGTTCGATTACCATCACAGCGATGCTCACGAACGATTCCTCCGGCCGCGGTGTGTCGTGGAGTCTAAGCGGCCCGGGGTCGCTGACGACAGCATCGGGTTCATCGGTCTCCTACGTTGCGCCCGCGCCCTCCAGCATTTCGACGGTGCAAACTGCCACGCTGTCAGCCGCTTCATTGGCTGATCCTACGAAGACAGCATCATTGCAGATCAGCGTAAACCCGCTGCCCTATATTACGTCTGCTTTTTTGCCCGCAGGCAACGTCGGAAGTCCTTACAGTCAGGCAGTCGCGGAGCGGGGCGGCACGGCACCCTTCACCTGGTCCATGGTGTACGGTGCCATGCCGGCCGGGTTGAGCATTGCCTCCGGCACGGGGACAATCTCGGGCACGCCGACGGCGGGTGGCACCTGGTATTTCGAAGTGCAGTTGACCGACGCCGCCGGCGTGACCGCAACGCAACCGTTCTTGAGTATTGAGGTCTACGCCAACAGCGCGGGCGGCAATCCTGTGCCCTTCGTAAACCAGCCGTTAGTTCCGGATACGGTTGCGCCAGGCGGACAGGGATTTACATTGACTGTGAACGGGACGGCCTTCCTCGCGGCTTCGACTGTGAACATCAACGGGACAGCGCTGGCGACCTCGTTTGTGAATAGCCGGCAGTTAACCGCCACGATACCCGCGGCTGATATCGCGACGGCAGGGACCGCTTTCATAACGGTGGTAAATCCAGCCCCTGGCGGAGGCCGCTCAAATGCCATTCCCTTTCCTGTTGCCCCGCCGGCAACAGCAACAAACTTTGTGAATGCTGCGGCCTCGCCGCTGCCGGCGTATTTCGCGACTGCCGTGGCTGTAGGTGACTTCAATAACGACGGGAAGGCCGATCTGGCTTTCGCCTACAACATAAGAGTGGCCACGATGCTGGGCAACGGAGATGGAACATTCTCGCAGGCTCCGGGTTCGCCGATCACGATTGAGAAACCACCCTGGGACACGCTGCCAAGCCCATACGTGGATTCTCTGGCACTGGGAGACTTCAACAACAGTGGCCAACTGGGGATGGCCGCAGCCGGCATGCAGAACATGAATGTGACCATTCTGCAGGGCAACGGCACCGGAGCGTTCACGCCGTCGTCAGCATTCGTATATACCCAGGGACAACCTACGGTTTGCGTGGTAGCAGGAGATTTCAACGGAGACGGGAATCTCGACTTGGCCACGGCGAGCCAATTGAATGGCCTGCCGGTCTCCGTATCGTTGGGGTACGGCGACGGCGCGTTCAACAGCGTCTCAGATTCGCCATTTGGCGTCTCCACCGGGGCAAACTCATTAGCCGTGGGTGACTTTAATGGCGACGGCAAGCTTGACCTGGCGGTTGCTACCAATGGCGTAATCATCCTGTTGGGAAATGGGGACGGGACGTTTACCCAGTCGCAGGGCTCGCCCATCCCTATTGGAATTGTGTCTTCCATTGCAGCGGCTGATTTCAATGGGGACGGGAAGCTCGACCTCGCGGCTACAGACTCTGCCGGCAACGCCGTAAGTATTCTGCTGGGAAACGGCGACGGGACTTTTTCCCAGGCGCCGGGCTCGCCGGCTCCCGTCGGTTTTGAACCAGATTCAATCGCGGTGGGCGATTTCACAAACAGCGGGAAGGCTGGTCTTGCGGTCGCCAACTTCGGCAGCAATAGCATAACTGTCTTGCTAGGGAATGGTGACGGGACTTTCAGCGAGTCCGCAGGTTCACCCATCCCCGTGGGCCAGGGACCTTACTCGGTGGCGGTGGGCGATTTCAATGGCAGCGGGCGGCTCGGCCTGGCAGTTGCAAATTTAAACGACGGATCGGTATCGGTTTTGCTGCAGCAGTAGCTAGAGGAAATTTTCGCTTTCGCGAGAAGCTGGATGATGTTCAGAACCGGCGGGGTCTGAACGTCGCCAGCGCGTTCGACCCGCACAGGCTTCTGGCAAGTCACTCAGTTCTTCACTGTCATAGCGTCGGAGTCTACGGCTTTCTTGCCGGTAATCCCCTCGAGTCCCGCCAGTATTCCGCGATAGTCGCTTTTGTCGCACTGCATTGCAAAACCGCCCTTCTTATCACCATCGGCCCAGGTCAGCCCGACATAGTGTTTTTTTGACTTGGTGAGAGCCATGAGTGCACCAACTCCCAAGGAAACTACAGCAAGCCCGATCGCCGCCCCTATTCTACGGTGGACATCTTGGCCATAACTGATCTCAGTTACGGTCGAAGCCGGAATGTTTATGACCTCGCTCTTGTCCCGTACCAGTCGTAGCTGGTTGGAATCGATGAAGAGTTTCATTCCGGTTCCCGCCTTGGCACCGGCTATCGAGCCTCCGTCGTAGGTAACTTTGTATCCGTTATCGGCAGCGAAGACAGTCAGAGGCAGCGCAAGACACATTACAACCGCCAGGAACTTGTTCATACAGTCCCCCTTATGTTTTTTTGGAGAGTTGGCAATAAACGGTCAGGGCCCGGATCGCGACAACGGATTGTACGCCACTATAAAGTTGTGTGCAGGGGCGCCCCGCCGGGAACTGATCCTCTTGTCGTGTCGTATATACTTCCCGGTCGCTTGAATTTTCCCAGGAGGTGCGCGTTGTCTTGGCGCAATCTGCTGTCTTTCTTTTCTTGCACGCTTTTCCTTTGTATGGTGTGTGGCATAGCGGCTGCGCAGGCTTCGCCGGGGCCTGGAGCGATGCCCGCCACGGCCATGCCTTCGGTGCTCACAGTGCCCGCGGCGGCGCAGCCTTCGCCGAACTTCAATGTCGAGGCCGCCACCGATGCCTATCTGGCGCAGATTCCCGCCACCTCACGCTCGCGCTCGGACGCCTACTTTGAAGGCGGCTACTGGCTCATCCTGTGGGATTTTCTTTATGGCGTGGTCGTCGCCCTGCTGCTGCTGAATTTGCGCTGGTCGGCTGGAATGCGCAATTTGGCGGAGCGGGTTACCCGCTTCAAGCCGATTCAAACGTTCATCTACTGGGTGGAGTACCTGCTGCTGGTGAGCATTCTGTCTTTCCCGCTCACGGTGTATGAAGGCTACTTCCGCGAGCACAAGTACGGCCTGGCAACGCAAACTTTCGGCCCCTGGTTCATGGACCAAGTCAAAGACACTGGCGTGAACCTGGTGCTGGGCGGGATTCTCGTGGTCTTGCTGTTTGGCATTGTGCGGCGTTTGCGCCGCAACTGGTGGGTATGGGGCGCGGTGCTGAGTGTCGCATTTGTGGCCTTCACCGCGATGATCGCGCCGGTGTTCATATTTCCCATCTTCAACAAAATCACCAAGCTCAACGATCCCAAGATCACACAGCCGGTCCTCAGCATGGCGCGGGCCAATGGAATTCCGGCCAACGACGTCTACGAGATCAACGCTTCCCAGCAAAGCACGCGCATGAGCGCCAACGTCAGCGGCTTTGGCAGTACCATGCGCATCACGCTGAATGACAATCTGCTGCGGCGCGGCTCGCTGGAAGAGATTGAGTTTGTGATGGGACATGAGATGGGGCACTACGTGCTTAACCATCAGTACAAGCAGACCCTCTTTTTTGGCGTGGTTTTCGTCGTCGGTTTCGCGCTGCTGAACTGGTCGTTGGGCTTCTGCTTACAACGCTGGGGAGAGAGATGGCAAATTCGCGACATCGGCGATACGGCTGCGCTGCCGCTGGTCCTGTTGCTGGCGTCAATTTTCTTCTTCGTGATTACGCCCCTGACGAACAACTACAGCCGCACCCAGGAGTATGAAGCGGACATGTACGGCCTGAACACCAGCCGCCAACCGGATGGCATGGCGCAGGCGGCAATTCACTTGGGCGAGTACCGGAAGATGAGCCCGGGGCCGGTGGAGGAGTGGATTTTCTACGATCATCCCAGCGGCCGCGACCGGATTTACGCCGGAATGCGCTGGAAGGCGGAAAACCTGCAGCTCTTTGAACCTTGCACGAAACCATAGCGGGCGGGAGATGGGCGCCGGCGCGCGTGATTCCTGCGTGAGCGTTAGGGGCGGGTGACTTCGTCAAGAATTTCTCCGCTTGGGCTTAGCAACTGAATGCGCAGAGCCATCTCTCCCAAAGCGTGGGTGGAGCAACTGAGGCAGGGATCGTAGGTGCGGATCACCGCTTCCACGCGGTTCAACATCCCCGGCGTGATGCGCTCACCATGAACGAAATGTTTTGCTACCTGCAGCACGCTGCGGTTCATGGCCAGATTATTGTGGCCGGTGGCGATCACTAAGTTGGCCCAGCGGACCAGTCCCTGCTCGTCAATCCGGTAGTGGTGGAAGAGGGTGCCGCGCGGTGCTTCGCAAGCGCCCACACCTTCGAGGGCGTTGGGCCGGGCAATAGCGCGGACGTGCTTCGACATTATCTCGGGATCGTTCAACACCCGCTCCATGCGCTCAATGCAATACAAGATCTCAACCAGCCGGGCATGGTGATAGTGGAAGCTACTCAGCACGGCGGTGCGCTGCAGTTCGTGGAACTCCGCTAGCTCCTGGTCGGCGCGCGGCGTGCCGCAGCGATCGGCAACGTTCAGGCGGGCGAGCGGGCCGACGCGGTAAATGCCATCGGGAAAGCCCCTGGGTTTGTAATAGGTGGACTTCAGATAGCTCCACGATTCGACTTTTTCGCCGATGTAATCGAAGTAGCGCGTGGGATCGAGGCCATCGGCGACGGTGTGGCCGGAGGCGTCCACCATGCGGATATTGCCATCGTAAAAAGTGAGGCCACCGTCGGCCTTGACGATCCCCATGAACAGAGTGGGAAAGTTGCCGAAGGCGGCGATCTCTTCGCGGAAGCGCTCGGCAATGCTCTTGAACCAGAGGATGCTGCGCTCAGCGATGGCCAGCGCTTCGGGAATGGACTGCAAAATGGCATCGCGGTCCTGCTGGCTGAGCGGCTCGCTCACCCCGCCGGGAACCACCCATGCGGGATGAATGCGCTTACCACCCAGGCGCTCGATGATCTGCTGGCCGAATTTGCGCAGGGCGATGCCGTCGCGGGCGAGTTCGGGACTTTTTTCCAGCACGCCGAAGAGGTTGCTCTTGGCGGGATCGGCATCCATGCCCAGCAGCAAATCGGGAGAAGAAAGATGAAACAGGCTGAGGGCGTGCGACTGCACCACCTGGGCGAGGCTGAAGATGCGGCGCAGCTTATCGGCAGTGGGAGGAATTTTGACGGCCAGCAAGGCGTCGCAGGCTTTGGCCGATGCGATGAGATGGCTGACCGGACAGATGCCGCAAATGCGCGCCATCAGCGACGGCATTTCGGAGAACGGGCGGCCCTCGCAGAGTTTTTCGAAACCGCGGAATTGGGTGACGTGAAAGCGCGCGTCTTCCACCCGGCCCTGATCGTCGAGGTGCAGAGTGATTTTGGAGTGGCCCTCGATGCGGGTCACCGGATCAATGACGATGGTCTTACGGTCCACAGCGTCTCCTACTCTGCGTCACAAGAAAAACTTCTTTGCCACGGATTTACGCGGATTTGCACGGATTAAAACCGAAAAATTGTTCTTCTCATCCGTGTAAATCCGTGGCGATGAATTTCTTTCGCTGCCCCGTTCAAGCTATGCTCCAAAACGCGTCTTGTCGCTTAGTTGCGGCTGGCGGCCTTCTAACAGTTCGGTCACTACATAGAAGATAGTGTCTGCCGAGGGCGGGCAGCCGGGAACGTAAACGTCCACCGGCACCACTTCGTGCACCGGGCGGGCGTAAGGCAATAATTTCGGCACCACCTGATCGGGGATGTGCGGATCTAAAGTTGCATTCTCGATATATGCCCGCTCATACACGGCCTTGGTCCCAAAGGGATTGCGCATCGCGGGTACGTTTGCGGTAATGGCGCAATCGCCGAACGAAACCAGAGTGCTAGTGCGTTGGCGGACAATTTGAATCTTGTGCAGGTCCTCTTCGCTGCTGACTGCGCCTTCCACCAGAGTTACGTCTACATCACGAGGAAATTCCTTGGCGTCCACCAGCGGGCTGTACACCAGATCAATCACGCCGGCCAACTCAATCAGGCGCTCGTCCATATCGAGAAAGGACATATGGCACCCGGAGCAGCCATCGAGCCATACGGTGGCCAGGCGTTTCTTGCTCATTCGTGGCTCTCCCGCATGAGCGTCAGATAGGGCAGGAACTGGCGGCGCTTCTCCATTTCCGCCACTGAGCGGCCTTTTTCGAAGAGCGCGCCGGTTGGGCAAACCTGCACGCACTTGCCGCAACTGGTGCAGGTTTCGGACGATCCCCAGGGCTCGTTCAGGTCGGTGATCACTTTTGCGTCAATGCCCCGGCCCATGATGTCCCAGGTGTGCGCGCCTTCAATTTCGTCGCAAACGCGAACGCAGCGCGTGCACAAAATGCAGCGATTGTGGTCAATGCTGAAACGATCGTGGGAGGCGTCAACTTCGAGCTTGGGGTAACGATAGGGGAAGTGGACGTGAGTAATATCGAGCTTCTGGGCCAGGGTCTGCAGCTCGCAGTGGCCGTTTGAAACACATACCGAGCAGATGTGATTGCGCTCGGTAAACAGCAGCTCCAGGATCATCTTGCGATAACTTCGCAGGCGTTCGGAATTGGTGGTGATCTCCATGCCCTCTTCGGCGTGGGTGACGCAGGAGGGCAACAGCTTGTTGGAGCCTTTCACCTCCACCAGGCAAAGGCGGCAAGCGCCTACGTCAGAAAGTCCGTCCATCTCGCAGAGGCGGGGAATGAATATTTTGTTTTCCCGCGCCACATCGAGAATGGTGTCTTCGGGACGGGCGCTGACGTCCCGCCCGTCAATCTTCAAGGTTTTTACGCTGGCCGCGGGACTCATAGCGCGGCTCCGTTCCCCGGCTTGCAGACCCCGGCGGGGCACTTGTGGTCTGCAATGTGGGCGCGGTATTCCTCGGCAAACGACTTCAGGGTGCTGACCACGGGATTGGGCGCAGATTGTCCCAGGCCGCACAGGCTGGTGTGTTTCAGCAGGTCGCAGAGTTCCTGCAGCATGGCCAAATCCTGCTCGCTGGCGGTCATGTTAGTAATGGCGCTGAGAATGCGATGCATCTGGTACGTGCCCACGCGGCAGGGAATGCACTTGCCGCAGGATTCAGTCATGCAGAAATCCATGAAGAATTTGGCCACATCTACCATGCAGGAGCTTTCATCCATCACGATCATGCCGCCCGAACCCATAATGGAGCCGGCGCGGGCAAGGGATTCGTAGTCCACCGGCATGTCCAGACATTCAGAGGGCAGGCAGCCACCAGAAGGGCCGCCGGTCTGAACCGCCTTGAAAGTTCTACCTTCGGGAACGCCGCCGCCGATTTCGAATACCATCTCGCGCAGGGTGATGCCCATGGGGACTTCCACCAGCCCGGTGTTCTGCACGCGGCCGGCAAGGGCGAAAACTTTGGTGCCTTTGCTCTTCTCGGTGCCAATGCCGGCATACCAGTCGCCGCCGTTGCGGATAATGGGCGCAACGTTGGCGTAGGTTTCGACGTTGTTGATCAGGGTTGGCTGCCCGAGCAGGCCCTCCATGGCAGGATATGGAGGACGCGGACGCGGCGTTCCGCGCTTGCCTTCGACCGAGGCGATGAGCGCAGTTTCTTCGCCGCAGACAAAGGCGCCTGCGCCTAAGCGAAGATCAATGCGAAAGCTGAAGCGGGTGCCGCAAATGCTGGTTCCCAGCAGCCCCAGACGCTCCGCCTGACGCACCGCGATGCGCAGGCGCTTTATAGCTAGAGGATATTCGGCGCGGACGTAGATGAATCCTTCCGATGCACCTACCGCGTAGGCAGCAATCAACATTCCTTCGAGCACGCGGTGGGGATCGCTTTCGAGCACGCTGCGGTCCATGAAAGCGCCGGGGTCGCCTTCGTCGGCGTTGCAGATCACGTATTTCTGCGTGCCCACAGCCTTGGCTACGGTGCTCCACTTCAGGCCAGTTGGATAGCCTGCGCCGCCGCGCCCGCGCAGGCCGCTCTTGGTGACCTGGTCAATTACTTGTGCCGGGGTCATCTCGGTCAACACCTGGACCAGTGCGCGGTAGCCTTCGGCGGCGATGTATTCTTCGATCCGCTCCGGATCAATCGCGCCGGAATTTTCCAGCACGATTTTTTTCTGGCGCTGAAAGAAAGGTACGTCGGTGGGACAAACCAGCCGCGCCACTGGCTGGCCTTCCAGGCTGTCGAGCAGCCGGCCGGCATCGCTGGAGGCGACATGTTTGTACATCACGCCACTGCCGGTGGAAACCAGCGGCCCCTCGGCGCAGAGGCCCATGCAGCCAACGCCCTTGGCCTGGCAATGATCTCCCCAGCCACGGCTTGTGATCTCGGCGTCGAGCCTGTCTTTCACCAGTTGGCTTTGGCAGGAAAGGCATCCCGCAGCCACGCACACGTTCAGCCGCTGACTGAACCGCTGTTGGGCCTCACGTTCGATTTCGGCGATTTGTTCCAGTTCTTCTGGCGTCATGATCTTGCGACAGCGGGTTCCTGCGGCGCCGCGGATTCACGCGGCGTGAAATGTTGCGTCCACTGGCTCAGGCGTTCGCGGATGGATGGAACGCTTACCTTGCCGGCCACTTCCTGGTCGTAGACGACCGCCGGAGCCAGACCGCACGACCCCAGGCAGCGCGCCGTGAGCAAAGATACTTTTCCGCCGGCGCTGGTTTCCCCGGGAGCGACTCCCAAATCGTGCTGCACCGCATCCAGCAATTGCTGAGCGCCTTTGATATAGCAGGCCGTGCCCATGCAGATTACACAGGTGTGTTCTCCTGCCGGTTTGAGGGTGAAGAAGTGATAGAAAGTGGCTACGCCATAGGCCCGGCTGAGCGGCACGCGCAGCGACACCGCGACATAGCGCAAGGCTTGCTCATCGAGATACCCAAAGGCCTCCTGCACGGTGTGCAGAGTCTCGATGAGCCCGCGCGACTGCAGGCCAACGCGGCGCATGGTGGCATCCACCAGCTTCCAGCGTTTGTCCGAAGTAGGTGGCACCGGCTTGGTAAAGTACGCGGACATCGGATCGCTCCACCTCCCATGATGCTAACACTGCCGGGTGCCTGCCATTCGTTCACCGCGTTGGCCCAGGCACACTTAGAGACATAGATAGAACATCTTCGCGGGCGAACGACGTGACCCGGGTCACAAGATGGAGTGAGTTCATGCGGCGGACGTCGGCAACAACAGATTCGCGCGAGACGGACAAACGATCAGATAACGAGAACGGGCCGGAAGTGGCGGCCAAAGGTATACACCTGCCTCAGAGAATCCTGAGAAGAATCTGAATTGGCGCCCGACCCGTCGAAAACTTGAACGGGGACCCCAGTCTTTTCGCGGGCGAGGGCGCCCGCGCCACGCTTATTCGGTACCTCGTTTCATTTCGGAACGGTCACTAACAATTTCAACCAGTCTCGACGCTGTATCGGCGGCTTTCTCGCCGATACTGCCTCTGTATCGGTAACCATTTGCATAAAAGCGGCATGGAAAAAAAGGGTTGCCACCGCTTTTCTTTGGGGGATGCATCTGCGCCGGGTGACGTGACCTGGTGACGGCCTGGCGCCCGGGAAAAGGAGAACGATGACGCGCACAGAGATTGTCAAACGAATCGCGCTGCTCTTGCTCTTGGCTTTTTTCATCATGGCTGGTTTCGGGATGGCTGCCGCCCGCGGCGATGAGGCTCCCGCTGGCGAAAGCACTTCATCCAAGGACGCTCAAACGAAAAGTACGCCACAACCGGACGGCGACTACGTGGGATCCGACGTGTGTGTGACCTGCCATGCTGACCAGCAGAAGAGTTTCGTTCACACCATCATGGGGACCGCCATGGCGCACCCCAAGAATGCGCTGGATGCGCTGGGCTGTGAAGCTTGTCACGGACCGGGCAAAGCCCACGTGGATGCCGGCGGCGGCAAGGACACCATTCCGATCCGCTTCACCAAGGATTCGAAAACGCCGGTTGAAGAGCAGAATGAAGCCTGCCTGTCCTGCCACTCCAAGGGCAACCAGATGTTCTGGAGAGGCAGCCCGCACGAGTCTCGCGCCATGGCGTGCGTAGACTGCCACCAGGTCCACTACGGCAGCCCGGCGGAACGCTACGCGGCACTCTCTTCCGCGGAGTCGCGCTACGGCGCGCCGCTTACCACCGTAGTGGGCACCAAGAAGCCGCAGCCGGAACTCTGCCTGCAGTGCCACCAAATGCGGCGGGCGCAGTTGCAGCGCTCCTCGCACATGCCGTACCGCGAGGGCAAGGTAACCTGCACCAGTTGCCATAATCCGCACGGGAGCCCGAATCCCAGCCAGCTGATTCAGAGCACGATTAACGAAAACTGCTATAGCTGCCATGCCGAGCGCCGCGGACCGTTCCTCTGGGAACACCCCCCGGTCATGGAGAACTGCGCCAACTGCCACGATCCGCACGGCAGCAGCAACCCGCAGTTGTTGAAGGTCCGCATGCCGCGGGTTTGCGATTCCTGCCACGACTCCAGCCGCCACCCCGCTCAGCCGCAGCCCCTGAGCTCGATCAAGAACTTCAACCGGGGATGCACCAACTGCCATTCGCGGATCCACGGATCGAACGACCCCTCGGGAGATGTCTTTTTGCGCTAAAAGGAGAGAGCGATGAAAAGGGCGAGACTGAATGTAAGGTTTGCGATGCTCGTACTTCTGTTGGTTCCAGTGGCGGTTCTCGGCCAGGACCAGGAGCCTCTTTCGCGCGGCGCGGTCGAGTTTGGCAGCCGCTGGAGTTGGGGCGACGTCTATGGCCGTCCCGATCTGCCCTTCGATCCCTCGCTCAAAACCTCCAAGTACGATGAGTATCGCGACCTGCGCGATGGATTCTTCATCCGCCGCTTCCGGCTGAATCTGGACGATCTGGATGGTTCGAAATATTTTCTCGACGTGCAGTCGGACCGCGCGGTGTATCACGACCAGACTTACCTGGCAACTTTCGGCCGCTGGAACCGGTTCAAGATTCAGTTCCGTTATGACGAGATTCCCCACATTTATTCCAACACCGCGCGCACCCTGTATACGCAAACCGCTCCGGGAGTCTGGACGATTCCGTTGCTGACCCGGGCCACCCTGCAGACGAACTCGACGTCGACTTCCTTGCCGAGCATCATCCAGACGCAATTGGTGCCGGGCATGAACTTCATCACTCCGGCGATCGAGCGCCGCGCGGGCACGGTGCTGCTCGCCTATGACCTCACACCGGAGTGGGACCTGCTGGCTTCTTTCTCACGCGAGCATGAAACCGGCGACCGGCCGCTGGGCGTGATTTTCAACTCCACTCCCAGCGCCTCATTGACCAGCGGCTACGGCGTGGAGGTGCCCGAGTCCATTGACTACTTCACCAACACGGTGAAAGTCATGGCAGAGCATGGGGAAAGGCGCTGGGGCGTGCAGGTCGGTTACCTGGGATCGTTTTTTCAGAACGACATCGGAGCGCTGGTGTTCGATAACCCGTTCCGCACCACCGATTGCGTCGCACCCACCGGCTGCACCTCGGCGAACCAGGGGCCGGCGACTGGGCAGGTTGACCTCTATCCTGACAACCAGGCCCACTATGTGAATTTCGCCGGCTCGGCGGGGGTGATGAAGCACCTGCGGGTGCTGGCCAGCATCAATGCCGGCTGGCTGCGGCAGGACGATGCTTTCCTGCCCTATACCAGCAATTCCATACTGGAGGCGTCCACTGGCCCCTTGCCGGCTTCGAGCCTGAAGGGAGAAAAGCAGACGCTGGCGATGAATTACAAACTGATCGAGAGCCTGGGGAAGAAGTTCGACATCAAGGCCTCTTACCGGCAATACGACTATAACAACAACACGCCGGTGCTCAGTCTGACGCCGGTGGAAGGCGACATCGCCGCCGCCAATCTTGCCAGCCCGGTGGAGAACACTCCGTTCGGATACAACAAGAAGGATGTCGAAGTGACCGGCAACTGGTACTTCGCCAAGAAGAGTTCAATGAAAGTAGGCTACGAAGGCGAGATCATGGACCGTTCGCATCGCGACGTCGAGCATTCCACCGAAAATGGATTGGTCAGCGCGATAGATGCGACCCTGCGCAAGAATCTTTCGTTCCGCGCCTCCTACCGCTATTCGACGCGCAATCCCGAGCAGTACGTGGATGAAGACGCGTTGACCGTCTCGGGCGGCATCACCGACGACGAAATCTTCAACCGGCGCTTCGATGAGTCGGCGCGGACCCGCAACCGCGGCGATGCGGACCTGGAATACGATCCCACTGACCGGCTGAGCTTTTCTGGATTTGCCGGGACTACGCAGGACAATTACAACCATCCGGGGGGGACCAACAGCCCCACTCCGCTGAACTTCGTTGCCGGGGTCGCTGATCCCTACTACTTGTACGGCGTGCTCAAAGACCTTTCTTACAACGCCGGCTTCGACGGCAACTTTACCCTTACCAACTCAATCTCGCTGTTTGCCGAGTACTCCTACGAGCGCTACTACAAATCCATGGTCTCGCGTTACCGGGTGCCGGGCAGCGGGGCCAATCCCCTGCCCTTAGACTGCAGCAACACGGCGTTCGGGTGCGACAGCGCCAATAACGATTGGGGAAGCGACGCCCTTGATCATGTTCACATCTATTCCGCCGGCTGGGATGTGCACTTCGGCAAGAAGAGCTACCTCAACACCTACTATTCGTTGTCGGCTGCGAAAGGCAACGTCAACAGCCGCCCGTTTGGCGATCCCACCATCACCACCGGGCCTGACAAGTTTCTTCTGACCGGCACCAACGCGGCGGTGGACTATCCCGAGACCACCAGCCGAACCCATGAGGTCGTGGCTGTCTTCAAGTACAAGCTGACCAAGAATCTGGAGCCGAAAATCGAGTATCGCTACGAACAGTTTGACAATCAGGACTACCAGACGACGCCGATGACTCCCTATATGGGTTGCGTGAGTCCTCTGCCGCCGTCTGCTGCGGTCCCTGGATGCACCAGTCCGCTAATCGGTACGCCCAGCCCGTACTATCCCTACTTCGTGGTCGGGGACACGAGCGCGACCAGATATTTGTTCCTCGGCGCCGATCAACCCTCGTACCGGGCCCACTACCTTGCCGTGAGCATGGAATACCACTTTTAATGGAGCGCAACGCCTATTGATTCTGCGCAGCCGAGTGGCCCGTGCAAAGTTCGGCTCATTGTGATTAAAATCACAGTCTGCAGTGATGATTGCCATCGCCGTCCCGTTTTGGTTCTGCGAACGTAAGCAACGAAGTAGGTGATGGCAACGGCAAAGCGGGCCCTGGAATCGCTCAGGGGTAACTCGTCCGTACAGACGGATACCCTCATCGCATGGCCGGTGGCCCACCGGTTGGGTTGAATACTCTATTAGGAGGAAGCATGAGCACGAGCAAGAATCTCTGGCGCTTTTCAATTGTGGCCGTGATGGCAATCGCGGCTGTTGCCTGGACCACGCCCGCCTTTGCAGCCGCAGCCGACACCTACAAATCCAAATGTGCGATGTGCCACGGAGCAGACGGCAAGAGCAGCGCTATCGGCCAGAAGATGGGCGCGCATGACTTCTCATCGGCGGAAGTACAAGGGCAAAGCGATGCACAGCTGACGGAGACCATCAGCAAGGGCAAAGGCAAAATGCCCGGCTATGAGAAGAGCCTTTCGGCAGCCGATATCAAGGGTCTGGTGGCTTACGTCCGCGAGTTGGGGAAAAAGTAGTTTCTATCCTGTGCCGTAGAAAGCGGCACTTCCAGACTGTGCAGGGCCGCGCTCAACCGCAATTCTGGTGAGCCAAAGGGATTACCGTGCCCCGTCCCGGGCCGGCGTTAGGCGGAGTTGAGTGCACATGATCACATGACCATGCAGGCCCATCAGACGAGCGTTCACCGGAAGAATAAGGCAAAGGTTCCACCAACCCGGCATGGCCTGGAAGGCAGGCGGCCGCGGGCGCGAACGGCTTGTTTAGCGGCGCTGATGGTCTGCCTTTTCGCGAGCTTGAGCGCTGCCCAGAAATCCTCTCCCAAACCCGCGCCGAAACCCGGCAATGATGAATGCCTAGCCTGCCACGGCGATCCCAGCTTCAGCACTGAGGTCAATGGCAAGCCAGTCAGCCTGTACGTAAACCCCGACAGCTTCAAGAACTCGATTCACGGCGGCATGTTTTCCTGCGTGGATTGCCACACCGACGTCAAGAGTTCTCCCCACGAAAACACCCCTGCCAAAATTTCCTGCGCCACCTGCCATGCCGACGAGCAGGCGGCCTACGACCGCAGCTTCCACGCCAAGGCACGGAAGAATGGTGACACCCGCGCCGCCACCTGCGTGGATTGCCACGGCAGCCCGCACGAACTGCTGCCCGCCTCCGATCCCAAATCGCGCGTCAACCATGCCAATATTCCCGCGACCTGCGGCTCCTGCCACGGGCAGAAATTCATCATGGAGCCCAGCGGACAAAGCGTTCAGCCATTCTTGTTGTACCAGGAGAGCGTGCATGGGCGGGCAGTGGCAAACGGCGAGGAACGCGCCGCGGTGTGCACCGACTGCCATGGCGCGCATGAAATTCTGGGGGCCGCAGATCCGAAATCATCCATCTTCAAATTCAACGTGCCTGCCACCTGCGGAAAGTGCCACAAGCCGGTTGAGCTGCAATTCGCGCAGAGCATCCACGGACAGGCGATCGCGCGCGGAGAGTGGCAAGCGCCGGTCTGCACCGACTGCCACGGCATCCACTCCATCAAGTCGCATCTCGACCCTAATTCTCCGGTCTCGGCACAAAACCTGGCGCAGGCGACTTGTGCGCGCTGCCATGCCGGAGTGCGGCTTTCGCAGGAGTTCGGATTCGCTGGCTCCAGAGTTACCACCTACATGGCCAGCTACCATGGCCTGGCCATGCAGCGGGGCTCGACCGTAGTCGCCAACTGCGCCAGTTGCCATGGGGTGCACAACATTTTGCCTTCGAGCGATCCCCGCTCGACCATCAATTCCGCCAATCTGGTAAAGACCTGCGGACAGTGCCATGTGGGGGTTACGGCGAACTTTGTGAAAGCCAAGGTGCACGTGAATGCTCCCTCGGCAGAGGACATGGGAAGCCGAATCGTGCGTTGGGTGCGGCACTTCTACGTGACCCTGATCGTGTTCGTGATTGGCGGCATGGTGGCGCACAACGCCATCGTGTGGCGGCGGAAAGCCATAGAACGCCGAAATCATCGCAGCGCGACCATCGTGCGCATGAGCCTGGGGCAGCGGGTGCAGCACGCAATTCTGCTCGGCAGCTTCGTGGTGCTGGTGTTGACCGGCTTCGCCCTCAAGTTCCCTGATTCCTGGGTGGGTGCGATTTTCCTGGACATGGGTGAACCGACGCGGCGCATCATTCACCGCGTGGCCGCGTCGGCTCTGATCGCCGGCGGCTTGTACCACTTGTGGTATATCGCTTTCAATGGGGAGGGGCGGCGCATGGTGCGCGACATCATGCTGCTTCCCAGGGACGCTACCGATTTCTGGGGCACAGTGCGCTATTACCTCGGCCTGAGTTCTCAGAAGCCGAAACTCGGACGCTTCACCTATGCCGAGAAAGTGGAATACTGGGCGCTCATCTGGGGCACCATCGTGATGGCGGTGACCGGCGGCATGCTCTGGGCCAAGGTACTGGTCGGGAATCACCTGCCGCGCTGGTGGCTGGATGTGGCCACTGCAGTCCATTTCTACGAAGCGGTGCTGGCTACGCTGGCGATCGTGGTGTGGCATTTCTATCAGGTCCTGTTCGATCCTGACACCTATCCCATGAACTGGGCATGGTGGGACGGCAAAATGTCGGTGGAGCATTACCTGGAGGAGCATCCCCTGGATTTTGAGACGGCGCTCGAGGCAGGGCAGGCGCCGGAGACAACGCCCGAGAAGAAGGAACCAGAGCCGCAGGACAAGGAGAGCACCGACAAAAAGGCAAAGCCCACGGAACCGGAGAATGGGTCGTGATGCGGTGCATCCAGCCAAGCAGAACTCTTGGTATTGACAGAGGAATAGAATGAGTGGGTTTTCTGACAACTCAAGACATGCAGGAGGAAATTATGCAAGGTAAGAAACAGAACGCGCTGCTTATTATGCTGGCGGCATTTGTAATGATGGTGGCAATGGGGAGCACCCCGTTGGCGGCACAGGACGGCCCAAGCTTGTTCAAAAGCAAGTGCGCCATGTGCCATGGCGCCGATGGCAAGGGCGATTCAGCCATGGGCAAGAGACTGAATGTCCGCGATCTGGGTTCCGCGGAAGTGCAGAAACAGACCGACGCAGAACTGACCACGATTATCACGAAGGGCAAGGGGAAGATGCCGCCCTTCGAAGGCAAACTGACAGCGGAGCAGGTCGGGCAGGTGGTGGGCTACATCCGCGAGCTGGGCAAGAAGCACTAGACGGGCGCGAGATGGAGACCAGGACGAACATGGAGAACACGGCAGTTCCCGAGGGTGCAACCACGCGGCGGCGGCTGGTGGAGCTGTTCCTAGGCGGCGGGCTGTTCGCTTCTCTCGTCTCGTTTGCTTACCCCTTGCTCCGCTATCTGGTCCCGCCGCCGGTGGTAGACCTGGGGGGCGACGAAGTGGTCGCTGCCAAGGTGGGAGATCTGAAGCCGAATAGCGCGAAGATCTTCCGCTTCGGCAGCCGTCCCGGCATCCTGATTCGTACCGCGGACGGGCAGTACCGGGCCTTGTCCGCCACGTGTACGCATTTGAGCTGCACCGTCCAGTACCGCCCCGATCTTCACGAGATTTGGTGCGCCTGCCACAACGGCATGTACGACCTCAACGGGCGCAATGTTTCGGGCCCGCCACCGCGCCCGTTGGAGGTTTACCAAGTCCACGAGCGTGGCGAAGACCTTGTGGTCAGCCGGAAACGGGAGGCCTGAACTGCTCGCCAGTATCCGCAAATGGCTGGATGCGCGCTTTGACTGGGCGGCACTGACGGCGCCGTTGCGCAAGAAGACTGTTCCGGTGCACAAGCTTTCATACTGGTATTTTCTGGGCGGAATCACGCTTTTTTTGTTTGGTATCCAGGTCTGCACCGGCATGTTGCTGCTGCTTTACTACCGCCCCAGTTCGAGCGAAGCCTTCGAGAGCGTGCAATACATCATGACCCGGGTGCAGTTCGGGTGGCTGGTGCGCTCCATCCATTCCTGGGCAGCGAACCTGATGGTATTCACCGCTTTCTGCCACATGTTCAGCGTGCTGTTCCTGCGCGCCTACCGCAAGCCCCGCGAACTCACCTGGGTAAGCGGGATGATCCTTCTGTTTCTGGTCATGGGGTTCGGCTTCAGCGGATATCTGCTGCCCTGGAATACGCTGGCGTTCTTTGCCACCAAGGTAGGCACCGACATCGCGGGCCAGGTACCGTTCATCGGCCGATCGTTGATGATTTTCCTGCGTGGCGGGGAAGAAGTCACCGGCGCCACCCTGACCCGCTTTTTCGGGTTCCACGTGGCGGTCCTGCCGGGCATCACCACGCTGCTGATCCTTCTCCACCTGGCGCTGATTCAGCGGCTGGGCATGAGCGTGCCTCCCGCGGTGGAAGCCGAATGGAAGGCCCATCCCGAGCAGTCGCGCGAAATGCACTTCTTCCCGAATTTTCTTTTGCGCGAGCTGATGGCCTGGTACATCGCGCTGGGCGTACTGGGAGCATTGGCGGCGCTTGCGCCGTGGGGACTGGGCACCAAGGCTGATGCCTTTGCGCCGGCCCCGGCGGGAATCAGGCCGGAGTGGTACTTCATGTTCATGTTCCAGACGCTGAAGCTGATCCCGGCCAAGGTCTGGCGGCTGGACGGGGAAGTCGTCGGCATTCTGGTTTTCGGCGCGGCGGGAGTGGTTTGGACGTTGCTGCCTTTCCTGGAGCGTGACGGCAAAGGCCGCAGGCAGCGCTGGATTTTGGGCGCAGGGGTTTTTGCTGTGGCGTATATGGCTTCGATGACTATCTATGGATACCTGGCGAAATAAGCTGGCGATCAGGCTTTGGCCGCTGCTCACTGTGCTGCTGGCGGGCGCGGGTCACGCCCAGACGCCGAATACCTGCCTGGACTGTCACTCCGCGCTTGATCCACCCTATCAGGTCACTCAGGAGCAGTTCTCCCAGGATATTCACTCGCAGAAAGGCCTCACCTGTGCCAGTTGCCATGGTGGAGATCCGAGCAAAGCCGATCCGGACGCCATGAGCAAGAAGGCAGGCTTCCGCGGGAAGATCGAGCGGAAGGACGTCCCGGCGCTGTGCGGGCGGTGCCATTCCGACGGCGCCTACATGCGCCAGTACAACCCATCGCTGCGCACCGACCAGTTAGCCCAGTACCTGACCAGCGTACACGGCAAGCTACGGGCGAAGGGCGATGACAAGGTCGCCGTCTGTACTGATTGCCACGGGGTGCATGATCTGCGGCCGGCAAGCGATCCGCGCTCCAAGGTCTATCCCGTGAATGTCGCTGAGACCTGCGCCCGCTGCCACGCCGATGCGGCATACATGAAGGAGTACTCCATCCCGACCGACCAGTTCGCGGGCTACAGCGCCAGCGTGCACCATGAGGCCCTGACGGTGCGTGGAGATTTGAGCGCTCCCACCTGCACTACCTGTCATGGCAACCACGGCGCAGCACCGCCGGGAGTGGCGACGGTGCAGAACGTTTGCGCCACCTGCCACGTCTTCCAGGCGCAGTTGTTCGAATCCAGCCCGCACCAGGCGGCCTTTGCCGCGGCTTCACTTCCGGGATGCGTTACCTGCCACAGCAATCACCGTATTGAACATCCGACGGACGCGATGCTGGGGACGGGGCCAGGGTCAGTCTGCACCAACTGCCATACGGAGGGCGATGCTGGATACCAGGCAGCCGGCCAGATCGCGCTGCAGATCAATCATCTGGACACCTCGATGAAGAATGCCTCCGAGATTCTGGATCGGGCTGAGTCGGCAGGCATGGAGGTCAGCGACGCGCAGATGCAGCAGGACCAGGCGCGCGACTCGCTGACCAAGGCACGCGTTGCCATTCACAGCTTCAATCCAGCGCGGGTGCAGCAGGACATTGACGCAGGCTTGCAGATCACCGCGAAGACCCACGCCGCGGGTGCGGCGGCACTTAAGGAACGGGACTATCGCCGCAAGGGCCTGGCTTTGTCGCTCCTGGCAATCGTGGCAGTGGTAATTGGGCTGCGTCTCTTTGTTCGCCAAATCGAGAAGGGGCAGAGTTGAGACGCGTTCGCCCGATGTTCCGTAAGCATAAATTCTTAATTCCGGTGGAAAGCGATCATGGCGCCTGAAATTCCAACATCTCATCCCAAAGAGCACTGGGCCAAGCTGCGGCGGCTGTTGCGCAACCCTATCAGTCTTGTCGGTGTTGCGCTGGGGCTGGTCAGTCTGGGCAATATTTTTCTCTTCTCTCTGATCGGATTCATTGCTCAAAAACCCAGCCCCTACATCGGCATCCTGGCCTACATGATATCGCCGGCGTTTCTGATTTGTGCTCTATTGCTCATCGCCGTGGGGGCGTGGCGGGAGCGGAAGAAGAAAGCCGGCGAGATGCTTCTGTATCCCCGCATTGATCTCAACGATCCCGGCCAGCGCAGCGCGGTGATGTCTTTTGGAGCATTTGGCCTGTCGTTTGTGCTGCTCAGCGGAGCGGGCAGTTACAAGGCGTATGAATTTACCGACTCGGTGCAATTCTGCGGACAAACCTGCCACACGGTGATGAACCCGGAGTTCACTACCTACCAGCTTTCACCTCACGCCCGGGTCGCCTGCGTGGAGTGCCACGTGGGCGCCGGGGCCACCTGGTACGTAAAGTCCAAGCTTTCGGGAACACGCCAGGTTTTTGCTGCGGTGTTTAAGACCTACCCACGGCCCATCCCTACGCCGGTGCACGATTTGCGCCCGGCGCAGCAAACCTGTGAGCAATGCCACTGGCCGAAGAAGTTTTACGGAGCGCAGCTCAAAGTTTTTACCCACTACGCCAGCGACGAGAAAAACACGCTGCGCCGGGTCAGCATGCTGATCAAGACTGGCGGCGGCGACCCGGCGATCGGGGAGCCCGAGGGCATTCACTGGCACATGAACATCAGCAACGAGATCACCTACGTGGCCGCCGACGAGAAGCGGGAAATCATTCCCTATATCCACGTCAAAGACCAGCAGGGCCGGGTGACCGAGTATTACGCCAAGGATTCCACGCTGAGCAAACAGCAGATCGCGCAAGCCAGCAAACGCCGCATGGACTGCGTAGATTGCCACAACCGCCCCAGCCACATCTATGTGCCGCCCGACGAGGCCGTGGACGAATCAATGCTGGCGCACCGCCTGGACATCTCATTGCCCTATATCAAGCAGCAGGCAGTGGCCGCGCTGACCGCCAACTACGCCACTACCGACGCTGCCATGCAGGGCATCGCGAGGTCCCTGGATGAGTTTTATGAGACCAAATATCCGGAAGTGGCGAAGACGAAAGAACTGGAAGTCCGCGACGCGGTGCAGGAAGTACAACAGATTTTCCGGCGGACGGAATTCCCCGAGATGAAAGTGAACTGGCTGACCCACCCCAACAATCTGGGACATTTCTACTTCAATGGCTGCTTCCGCTGCCATGACGGGCAACATGTAAACGCTGAGGGAAAAGTTGTGCCCAAGGAGTGCGACACCTGTCATACGGTGATGAGCCAGGAAGAGGGCGGCGTAAGCGTAGGTCTGGCGGCGGCGCCCAAAATCAACTTTCAACATCCGGTGGACCTGGGGGACCTCACGCAAGTCAATTGCAGCGATTGCCACACCGGGGGGGTTGGACCGTAGAGACTGGCGTGCGAATCTCTGGGGCTTTGATAGGTGGGGTCTCTGACAGAGGACTCGCGCGCACGAGGACGCGCGCGCCTGCATGTCTAAGTGTGGACCAGCTTTTCCAGCGCCGGCCGATTGCGAATGGTGAGCGTGGCACCCTTGACCTGCAGGAATTGCTTTTTCTTGAAGTCCGAGAACAGGCGGCTGACGGTCTCCCGCGTCGTTCCGATCATCTCTGCAATCTCTTCATGGGTGAGCGTCAGCTTAAGCTGCGCCGAGCCGTTTTGGCCGTTGCCCGATGACCATCCCAAGAGCAGCTTAGCGAATTTTTCCGCCGGAGAAGTAGTCAGACCCAGCGTGCGGATTTCCTCATACGCGGTGAAGTAATTGCGGCTGAGCTGCTCGGCCACGCGCACCGCAACTTCTCCATTGTCGCGCAGAAAATTCAGCAGCGCGTCGCGGGGAATAAAATTGGCCTGGCCTGGCTCAATCATTTCCGCGGTGACTTCGTAGGGGCGATTGGAAATCGTCGCCGTAAGACCCAGCACATCTCCCGACTCGCAAATCTTGGTGATGATGGTCTTGCCTTCGAGCGACGAGGTGGAGAGCTTGGCTTTGCCGGCGCAGAGAACGAATACGCCGCGCGGCTGCTGGCCTTCAATGAACAGCATGGCCGATTTCGGGTAGACGGCGATGGACTTGATTTCGTTGAGTCTCTGCACCGCAGGGGGCGACAAATTACAAAAAAGGTGCTCCTCGCGGACAGGGCACGTGAGGCAATTATCAATGATGTTTAAACCGTAGGGCGCGCGCATTAGTCCCTGCACTTCCCCCTAGATTGTAGCACCGACCTGTGATTTAGGTCACAAAAGAGCGTGACCGCAGCCATCGTGGCCTACCCCCCGGTTCGCCAGAATGAGTACGTAGTAAGGGGTACTGGATGGGGGGCCTATGAGCAGCGTAATCGAAGTTCACGAACCAGAAACCCAGGGTCAGGTCGGGGCTGCGAAAGCGTCCGGAGGTCAAACCGCACCGCTGGCAGTTTACGAGGTCCCGATTTTCGCTGATCTCCTGCTGGAACCGAGTGGTGACCAGCGCCACCGGCGTGGGGTAGCAGCGATCGTGTCGTTCACTGTGCAGTGCCTTTTGTTGTTAGTTGCCCTAATTGTTCCTCTTATGTTCACCGAAGCTCTACCCCGGCAACAACTGTTGACCTTCCTGACCGCGCCTCCGCCTCCGCCACCACCCCCGCCGCCTGCGGCCGCGGCGCCTGTGGTCAAAATCCTGCGCCAGCAAAGCGACCTGCTGAATAGCGGCGAGCTGCGCTCTCCCTCGCGCATCCCGGAGAAGGTGCAGATGATCCGCGAAGAAGAAGCTCCGCCTCTGACGGCTGTGACCGGTGGAGTGGTCGGCGGAGTGCCTGGGGGCATTCCAGGAGGCCAGTTGGGTGGCGTGATCGGCGGCATCATCTCTTCTACGTCCAAGGCTGTGGTCCCGAAACTTGCCGTCGCCCCGCCGCGGCGGGTGCGCATTTCGCAGGGCGTTACCAAGGGGTTATTGCTGCAAAAGGTTGAGCCAAGGTATCCACCCATCGCGGTGTCGGCGCATATTCAAGGCACAGTGGTGCTTAACGCGATCATTTCCAAGACCGGCGAGATCGAGAACCTGACGGTAGCTTCCGGACACCCGATGTTGGTGCCGGCTGCCATCGAGGCGGTCCGGCAATGGCGCTACCGGCCATATCTGTTGAACGGAGAACCCGTGGAAGTCGAGACCACAATCAATGTGACCTTTGAACTTTCCCAATGAGCAGAGTAGGGAGATAGCCTTATGACCCCGCAACTAGAACACCGGATAAAGGAGCCACCTAGACCTATGGAAGCCGAGCATCGTTATCGCGCCGTGGCTTGGTGGACTGCAGGCCAGTCCGGCCTCACTAAGTCTGATGCTGCACCAAACGCGCTGCATTTCGCGGCACCGCCAGAATTCGGTGGGTTGGAGGGCCGCTGGACACCGGAATCTCTGCTATTGAGCTCGGTGGCCAGCTGCTTCACCACCACCTTTGACGCCCTCGCCCGCAACTCCGGGTTCAATTATGTGGATCTGGAGGTGGTGGCGGAGGGGACCATCAATAAGTCTGACAAGGGCTATACGTTCTCTGACATCGTCCTTCGCCCCAAGCTCACCATTCCCACTGAGGAAGACCGCCAGCGCGGTGTGATGATACTGAACAAGACCAAGGCGTTGTGCATGGTGTCACGCGCGCTGGCTGCCACACCGGTTTGTGAACCCTGCATCCAGGTGGCTGGTGTTCCCCACTAATTTGCACGGGAGTCTCAGGATGGGCCCCTGGCACGGGCGCATGCCCAGTGTCGTTGCCGCTGTCTATGCAGATATCTTTAGCTGGCTTGGGCGCGGGCTGGTGCAAAGCCCCATCCTCGCTCAAGCCCCCGCCGAATTGCCTTACTTCTCGGCGAGGGTAGTGCGTATTTGCCGGAAACAATTACAGGACTAACATAGACCACACTGGGAGGTTTTGTGACTTCGTCCAAGCCTGGGATCGCAGAAAAAACACCTCACCTCGCCCGGCCGGCTTTGCCGGAAAGATTCGGTCTGGCCGCTTTATTCGCACCCAAGTCCGTTGCCGTAATCGGCGCTACGGACCGCGCCGGCACGGTCGGGCGCACCGTTCTACAGAACCTCCAGCGTCCCGATTTCAAGGGAAGAGTGTATCCGGTGAATGTGCAGCGTCCCGAGGTCCTGGGTCTGAAGGCATACAAAACCGTACGCGACATACCCGAGCGGCTGGATCTGGCAGTGGTGTGCACTCCCGCTGGCACCGTGCCCGGCCTGATTGGGGAATGCGTGGATGCCGGGGTGAAGTCGGCGGTCGTGATCTCCGCTGGTTTTCGCGAGATGGGACCGGAGGGAGCGGCGCTCGAGAAGAAAGTGCAGGAACAATTACGCCGCGGCTCCATGCCGCTCATCGGCCCCAACTGCCTCGGGGTGATGAATCCCACTCTCGGCCTGAACGCCACCTTCGCCAACGATATGCCGCAAGCCGGCAGCGTCGCCTTCCTGGGCCAGAGCGGGGCCCTGCTTACTGCGGTGCTCGACTGGAGCCATCGTGAACACGTGGGCTTCAGCGCGATTGTCTCTACCGGCTCAATGCTCGATGTTGGCTGGGGTGACCTCATTTCGTACCTGGGCGACGACCCCAACACCAAGAGCATTCTGCTCTACATGGAATCGGTCGGCAACGCGCGTTCGTTTCTTTCAGCAGCGCGGGAAGTTGCGCTGAACAAGCCGATCATAATTATCAAAGCGGGGCGTTCCGAGGCAGCTTCGCGCGCCGCGGCTTCCCATACTGGGGCGCTGACCGGAAGCGACGAAGTGCTGGATGCAGCCTTCCGGCGTTGCGGGGTGTTGCGCGTCCTCAGCATTGCCGATCTGTTCTACATGGCGGAAGTGCTGGGAAAACAGCCGAGGCCAAAAGGTCCGCGGCTTACCATTTTGACCAACGCGGGCGGGCCGGCGGTGCTGGCCACCGATTCTCTGGTAGCCAATGGCGGCGAACTTGCGGCCGTCAGCCCGGAGACCATGGAAGCGCTAAATGAATTCCTGCCCGTGCACTGGAGCCACAATAACCCCATTGATGTTCTGGGAGACGCCGACCCGGAACGCTACGCACGCGCCCTGGAAGTGGCCTCTCGCGATCCCAATAGTGACGGACTGCTGGTCGTCCTGACGCCCCAGGGGATGACCGATCCCACCCGCATCGCAGAGCGCCTGAAGCCTTACGCGAAGCACTCCGGCAAGCCGGTGCTGGCGAGTTGGATGGGCGGCACCACGATCGCGGAAGGAGAGGCAATTCTGAATGCCGCGGGAATCCCTACATTTCCATATCCCGACACTGCCGCGCGCGCCTTCACCCACATGTGGCAATACACCTACAATCTGAGGGCGTTGTATGAAACCCCCACTCTGACCGGACAGTCGGAACTGGACAGCGCCTCGCGCAGCCAGGTGGCACAGATCATTCACCAGGCGCAACGCAAAGGCCGCATTTTGCTCACCGAACTGGAATCGAAGCAGTTGCTGGCGGGATATGGAATTCCGACGGTGGAAACGCGAGTAGCGAGCGGCGAAGACGAGGCGGTCGAGATCGCAGCTGAGTTGGGGTATCCGGTGGTACTCAAGGTTTTCTCCGAGACCATCACTCACAAAACGGATGTGGGCGGGGTCAAGCTGAACCTGCAGAACGCCGACGCGGTGCG
>Ga0335078_10001033_pt1 | contig 42369 bp, 43 predicted proteins | sample Lox_Sample_32_FD_206711 | JGI IMG/M metagenome (GOLD analysis project Ga0335078, IMG submission 206711) | Soil microbial communities from Loxahatchee National Wildlife Refuge, Florida, United States - Lox_Sample_3.2 | ecosystem: Environmental > Terrestrial > Soil > Wetlands | place: USA...
GGAAGACCGCCCGGAAAGCTGCCGCTCGAAATTCTGGTGGCCGAGTCGAGCGAGGGGAGGCTGGTGGGGTACGTCGAGGTGGGATTGCGTTCGCATGCCGAGGGCTGCGACGAAACCCGCGAGGCGGACTATCTGGAGGGATGGTTCGTGTTGGAAGGCCACAGACGGAAAGGAATCGGCGGAGGACTTCCGCGCGCCGCCGAATCCTGGGCGCGCAGCCAGGGCTGCACGGAAATGGCGTCGGATGCAAGTCTCGCAAACGAGGATTCCCAGCGGGCGCATGAGGCGCTCGGTTTCATGCTCGCAGGCCGCTCCGTGAACTACCGCAAAGCACTGTGATAAGATGACGATACTGCTGGTGGCCGCTCCCCGGTAGCTCAACGGTAGAGCATTCGGCTGTTAACCGAAGGGTTGCTAGTTCGAATCTAGCCCGGGGAGCCAAACTTTTCTATGAGTTAGCCCTGACCGCGAAAACCACTCAATCGGCACTGTAGCGGGAAGTGTAGCGGGTGGCCGTCTTTTCGACTCCTCTGAGTGAGGATTCACCGGGCGACCTCTGTGGGGACTCCAGGCACGAAACACCGAGCTTCCCCCCTCCGAGCACGGCTCACAGACAAGACACGTTTTCACGCTTTCAGGCAGGTTTTCCCTGTGGGATGCCCAAGCACTCAGCTTGCCCGCTTGTGCCGCGTATCGTGCTAGGCTGCCCAGATGATTCCCGGTTTTGAAAGGCGGAGACGCACACCGCAGGCCCACAATTCTCTGTTTGCTGATCTGCCTCTGGAATTGCGTTGGAAAGCTCAGGACTGGCTCGACCTGTTTCTCGAAAGACATCGCGGGAACCTCAGCCGGTGGCTTTATCCCATCCTGAAAGGGCAAGCAAAGCGGTTAGCTTTGAACCCTCCCACGTCTGAGTGGGGGCGAATGATGTTGGCAATGCGTGGTGGCTACGCGGTACAGCGCCATTACCGGGCAGAGGGCCGGACCGGGCTTTCTCATCCGGCGCATAGGGCCTCTGCGATCAGCGCAAGCCGTAGACGCTGGCGCATGGAGAAGCGGGAGGAGGAACAAAAAGCCCAGTCGCTCGGGCTTCCGCCCAAGACCGGGCGTAAATTTCTGTCGATTGACTGAGCAAGCTCTAGCGAATCGTCGGCCTGCGCCACGTTGAGGGCCGTAAAAGCATTCTTCCGCGAGTCGAGGCCCCCCAGGATCATCCCTTTCCCTTCATCGCTATCGCTAAAGAGGCCGCGTGCTGACCCAAAGATTTTCAAGAGCGCAGGCTGTGAGTAACTTCCACTGGAACCCGCGTTATGAACCGGCCCACCCCCTCGGAAACCTCCTGCCATCGAAGCCAGGGCTATCGCTCTTGGCGCAGGCGAGCGATCTCACTCGGAAAATACCACCCGGCCCTCTTTCGAGAGACACCCCCGGTCTCAAAACAGGCAGGGGGCTATTCTCATAAAAGGGGCGGGGATTGCGAGCTGCGAACACCGTAACTTCCCAAACCCTTTTTTCTGGGGAGTTTGCGGAGGACTGATCTACGAAGCCTTGGAAGAGAGGGGCGTGAAGTACGCCAACCGCATTCCTGAGAACGACGACTTGGAGCGAGACATTCGAGAAGCCCAATTGGGGCCTTGGGACTTTCACTTAAGCGGCGAAAAGGCTCTGAAGTAAGGAACTTGGCTGTGGGTTAAAAATTGAAACAGTCAGATATGAATTACCGGTCGCCCGGGAGGCCAAAATGGAAATCCCGGCTAGATGCCAGCGCACCGATGAAGTAACAAAAGAAACAATAAGTTATGAAGATAAGACTGATGTTAATCTTGCTCGCATCGCTCTTTGTGCCGATCTGCTAAGCGCAGGAAATGAGGAGTTATGGCGTCGAAACAAACCATGAGGAGAAGCTTAATTAATGCCAGCAGAAAGAAAACGAAATATATGAGGAGAGTCAATCTCGCGCCACTTACTTGCGGTCAGGCGGTGCCCTCCTTCCTGTAGGTGTACAATCCCCCGCATGTTGCCGCTGCTGGAGGAAATCCTTCGAAAAAAGGAAGTCCTTTCAGCGGACAATACTCTTATCCCATTACATTCGGCAATTACTGAGCCAGAGGGCGCAAAGCTCCAAGAGTTGATTGCTCAAAAACGTCCAGTGGTTAGTCTGGAGGTCGGACTTGCTTACGGTGTTTCCGCTCTCTTCATTTGCGAGGCATTATCCAAGGCTGGGGGAGAGCGCCACATAGTGATTGATCCTGGCCAAGAGGCTTGGTTCCAAGGAATAGGGCTCCGACATCTGAAGGAGGTCGGTTTCGGACCACTAATAGACTTTCGCCAACAAAAGTCACACAACGCACTTCCGCAGCTAGTGGCGGAAGGAGTGCGGATTGATTTCGCATTTATCGATGGCTTTCATACTTTCGACCACGTGCTCATCGATTTTTTCTATATCGATCTGCTGCTTCGGGTTGGCGGCATCGTCGCCTTCGATGATGCCGAATGGGCTTCAATTCACAGGGTCTGCCGCTACGTTGCCACGAATCGAGCGTATCGCGTCTGTGGAGAGGTAGGGACCGCGAGACGTAAAGGACTGACGACCCGAGCGGTTTGCTGGTCGGCACGGCGGTCGGCGGCCCTCCGCCGACTTGTACGGAGCAGATTCAGCGACCCGGATGAAGGACTCGGGTTCTCTAGCGATTCCAGCCTAATTGCTTTCGAAAAAATCTCCGAGGACACTCGCAAGTGGGATTTTGACCGTGACTTCTAATTCGTCCCGTCGCCATAATTGAGTGATGGTGAAGGTTGATGGTGACCTACGTCGAGGCACAGATGAGAGAGAGTGGTACTACGAGTTTCAACCTAGATTCAGTACTTGCATTCTAAGCTTATCAGCAATAGTATGCGATTCTTATTACGGCCTTGTGCTAGACGAAAGCTACAGTAGCCACAACGTAAGGAGCCTCGTTTGGCCAGCCACTTCTGACAGCTTACAGTTGGGGTTTGTCCCCTCCTGAGGAGCGGAACATGAAAATCTCTTCGATCATAGTTCTCTTTCTAGCAATCCTATTTGGAAGTGCCGAGACCGTCCTTGGAGATGGACTCGGCTTCGTTGATTCGGGGGGCGTCTTCACTGTGGTCCAAGCCCCAGGTGCCTCTTCAACCAGCCTCACTGGAATTAACAACAATGGCCAGGTGGTGGGGACCGCCAGCACCAGCGCCGGGGGCTTTAGCTTTGTTGACACCGGAGGCGTCTTCACAACGATTAATGTCCCCGGCTCTTTTCAAACCAATGCCACGGGAATCAACGACATGGGCCAAGTGGTAGGATATTTTACCACCAGCACTGGGTACTATGGATTTCTTGACAGCGGTGGCGTCATCACTCAAACCAGTTTCCCCGGCTCCAACCTTACTTTTCTCTGGGGAATCAACGACGCAGGCCAGATTGTAGGAGACGCCCTTGACAGCTCGGGAAACAGCGTGGCATTCGTGGAGAGTGGGGGCGTTTATACTACCATCCAGGCCCCTGGCGCCTTCCCTGGTTCTACCGACGCCTTCGGAATCAACAACAGCGGTCAGGTATCAGGTTATTATGATAACAGGAGTGGGTCCCAGGGATTTATTGATACAGGCGGTGTCTTCACTACGGTCAATACTCCAGGAGCCTCTGGAGTCACCAATGTCTACGGGATAAACGACAGCGGCCAAGTAGTGGGATTCTCCGGAAACGGCAGCTTTGGCTGTCCCGGCTTCATCGACACTGGGGGTATCTTCACTACGGTCTGTGACCCGTCGTCGCCTCCAGGTCAGGTAACTACTCCCTTCGGAATCAACGACAGCGGCCAGGTAGTTGGAACTGTGAATACGCCCGAGCCGTCTAGTCTCATGCTTTTGGCGCTCGGGCTGGTTACGCTCGGGGTAATGGTCCTTCGAGCGCGTTGAGCACTCGTGGGCTACATTCTTCTCAGTCTCTCGTAGCGGTCTAGCAACGAAACTGGTCTCAGCCTACTCCAGTCGCCGCGATGCGGTCCGGTGTAATCGGCCATTCTGAACCTTCGGATGTCACCCTCAGGTCTCGCCCGCTGTTCGCCCATAGGTTGCGGCTCAGGTGGAGGAGGGGCCGGTTCTGGCACTTCCGAGGTAGGACTTGGCGTGGAGAAACGCGGCAAATGTGTGGAGAAATCCACGCCAAATCGCTTCGCAGCGGCATACACGGTGTGGCGGTCAACGTCCAAGTAGCGAGCTGTTTGGGCGACACCGAGGGAGCGAGACAAGGCTATCAGAAGACTGTGCTTAGTGACTTTTGCCGGTCGCCCCATCGCAGCGTTCTGAAGTGGGAATTTAGCACGATGTGCTCGGGCGCACCACGTCGACAGGGACGCGCTCGATTATTCGGAATAGAGGGACGGCGACCCCCAAAACTTCAAAGATTGCGTTCGATGGTGGGGCCGTGCCCGCCGCGCACACTCTCATTTATTGCGTTTCTTCTCAGGCTCGGTTTGGCTTCAAATCCTCAATAGCCCAATACCAATCCACGTCAGGTGACCCGAACGGTCTGCCTCGGCGTTCCCAATGGTAGTAGGCGTGCCGGGCAATCTCCTCGTGGGAAATAACACGCTCTGGCGCTGGCGGTAATTCGGACGGCTTGAGTTCTCTCCCTTGACTCCCCTCAAGTTGCCAGCCTTCCTTCAACGCTGCCTGAAGATCAGAATCCAAAGCCGCGAGCATCTCGGATTCCGCCCCCGTCCTCATGACAATCATGTTCTCCGCGCTTGCGTACCGCTGTTCGTCAACGTGGACACGGAACCGAACTTCCTCCCCGGGTGGCTGATCAACCACGAGGTAACGCCATCTCCTGCCCTTCGACAGAAACACCGCCTTCAGCAGCTTGACCGGAGGGACCGGGTTCTTCGCTTGCTCGCGGGCAACTTCTTCCCATCTCTTGATGCAACGGTGCATATTGATGATCGCCTGAAGGACGTCTTCCTTCTTACGCCCCGCTCGGAAAAGCTGCTCGATATGGTTCAAGTACTCGACGTACTTCTGCCAATGTTCTAAGTGCTTCTTGATGCGCGGCTGCCACACTTCCCGGTCGGACCGAACAACGCTGATCATCGTCAACATCGTCGAAAACGAGTTATGGGCACCTTGGTTCAGGGTGTCCATCGGTGTGAAGACCGTGCCGTCCAAGCCGACCTGCTCCTTGAAAAGTATTCCATTGCCTTCGAAAACGATCTCATTAACCTTTTTCCACATCGCGGCAAACCCGTTGGGCATTTCCCCCGAAAAAATATGTGGAAGATGGTCAGGCGGAGCAACGAACATCGCGTACAAGACCCGCGTGTAAAGCTCCTCCGGGTCGCGCCAACGGGTCAGGTACGCGAAAATACGGCCCTTGTTCACGTCGTCGATCACAGACTGGATTAGTTCGACGATGCACCGCTTCGTCCAATCAATAACCTCCGCTGAACTTTGGCGCATGAAAGCCTGCACTGTCACGTTATTCGTGTGCGGCGTCTTTGTCCCGCAGCGGGGCACCGGGCAAGCCGGAGTCACTGGTTGATTCTGGTTCATTGTTCTCCCCTAAGTTACCGCTGCGATTACTTGCTCACTTTAGAGATATTACTGATAAAATCCGATTCATGACAATCCAAACAAATCCCGAAATGTTCAGTACAAGGCTTCCGGTTCATACCGTAACGCAAATAGACAAGGCTGCTGGCATCGTCACCTTAACAGGATCGGATGGAACATCACTCCAAGTTCCGTTGAACGCTTGGGGACCGTCTGACTGGTCTCAGCCTTTAGTGGGCACTAAAGTCCAACTACTGCGCTGATCTTCTACAAGACTGTCGGTCGGGTCTCTACCATGAGGAGAACTGAGTGGCTCCCAGCGGACCGGGTATCACTGACATCAAGCTGTTGTTTGCTCGCTCTGGTAACGTGGCGGGGTCAATTCCCGTCATGCAACTCCCAAATCACGGGCGACAGCTTCATTCCGACGAGCACCTGCACCAAGCAGAAGTGGGTCTATTAGACGTCAGCGCTTAATCGGTATAGAATTTAGCTCCCGCCTCTGCCCTGCATTCAAACTTACATCGCGAGGCGTTCCGATGGATGAAGGACGGAAGTACGCGATTCTCTTTGCGGCGACAATCCTCTGTGCGCGGAAACTGACAGCGATGGAGCCCGACAAACCAAACCTCGCTAAGGAATACATCGTGGAGACCGCAGTCAGGGACGCGGCATTCATCCTCGAAAAGATAGACAAGCGCTGGCCCGCAGGGTGATTTAGGCCGCTCCTGAGAGAGCCTCTGCGGTGCTAGAATTCTGCCGATCACCACACCCCAATCCTGCGGGTCGGAGGAGAGCATGCGAAAATTCTTCTTTGCGTTCGCGCTGGTGATATGGCTTTGCACCGCTCTCGCAGCGCAGGCCAACCCGACCAGAATTGCACTCACTCCTAACTCTACGGTGCCGAGCGCAGATATAGTAAGAAACCTTGGGTCAGACTGTCCCGATGTGTCCCTCACCACAGACGCAACAAAAGCTGATTTCACACTTGAGGCAATGCAAGAACTAAATGCCAACGGGCATCCCATCAGATTCAAGTTCACCCTCTTCAACAAAGATGGCGACGCGATTTACAGCACTGCTACACACAGGGTCGCAAACGCGGTGAAGGATGTTTGTCGCGCCATCCAAGGTCAGAAGAAGTGAGCAACACTAACTCAGTGAAAGGCACCATCGTTCCGCTGCTTCGGTGGTGCTCTTCGGGAAAGACGAGAAGGTTCTTTGGTCAGTGCCCTAAGTTAGAGGAAAGTCCGGCGAGAAAAAAACGGGAAGACGCATCTCCGCGCAACGCGCACCGACCAGGGGCTATCGGTTCACATGTGGCAAGTAGAGCTAGTGTCGGACAACTGCGCCACCCGCCTTATTTGTCTTTGCCCTTGGAGCCTTGGTTCGCTGGCGCATTTGTCACTACGGGGGTGACCACACTGCTGCCGACGTGGGGCGGCTGGGGAATCTCGCCTGTTTGGAGCTTGGGCTGGTACCCCCTTCGCAGGAGATCAGCAGGCTGGTAGCTCTCCCTCAGGGGCACATTCGCAGTCACGTTCTCGCCGCTTTTGCTCATCCTTGGCCTCTTTCTCTGCTCAGGGTTAAATCTCGAACAGTTCGAGCATCTCAACGTTTTCCATACGAATTATACCACCGAGGCTCCGGTCTATGACGCATTCCATCTTTCCTTCTGGCGAAAGCATGCACAGCTTTTCAAGATATATGTCTTCCTGCGCCGGAAACGAGGACGCGAAAGAATTTCCGCCATAGAGCCCGGCCACTAACCGACCGCCCTTTAGGGTGGCCACGACCCAGCACGGAATGCCCTTGCGGAAAAAGGAGTCCCAAGCTTTAGGGACAGGGTGTGCAATTCGAAAGATGCTCCGAAAATGGAGGGCCCACTCAGCGTCAATTGCCTTTACCAAGAGCAAAGCGATGGCGATTGGCGAAACGAACAGAACAAACAAAACGAGCAACGTTAAGAGGATAGGGTCCGCATACCATTTCTCGGTCCAGGCCAGAACCAAGAGCCAGGATAAAACCCCATAGTTCACGGAGCTTAGGGTTATTGCCCCCAGGAGCATCCGACCCTCGTTGGTTTCTGGACTGGAGTGAGCAAAGGAGAATACTCTGTTCGCAACGAAGCCGGGCATGATGAATGCCACGATCACCAAGACGGCGCTGACCGAGTTCGGCATAAAGCACCTCCTCCAGACTCCTTTTCGCGGTGTCGATTGGACGAGTTACCCGCCGTCGTCTCGTCCTTGGCCCCTGATTTCCTGCTTTGACGAGAACATCCTACCCCTATATTTCGTTACAGAGTGTCCGGACAGAATGCCCCAACCATCTTGGTTTGAGAGGCAAGATTCTAGGCGGTTCCTAGCCCACCCCAGCGCAGCGCGGGCAGACCGATGCCGTCTGCGAGAAGTTCAAGAACATCTTTCGTTCGTCCACAGTCGCGCCGCAAGATGGACACCGCACCATTCTGCGCGGTTTCTCTGCTCTCGGTGGAAGCCCGGCGATCTTGCGTGCCATCGCGTCGTATTCTCGGATTCCCGCGTGCGTAGAGCCAGCCTGAAACTCCGGGACGCAATACGTGCGAACGGCATCGGCAAGTGCGCGGCGCGAATACCTGTCCCTGCGCGTCCGTGCGGGACGGGGCACAAAATATTGCCTCCGTCTCTCTTGCTCTTCGATGACTGCCTGACGCAAGCCCCAGCAGTGCTTCAGAACAAGTCGGGGATTGCGGGCAGAGAAGTGGCTGTAGCCGCATTGCCGCAAGGCCCTGTAACCGCTCTCACCGTCTACAAGCAGTCGAGCAACGGCCATGTGTTTTGCTGTCACGATTTTTCGGCACGCCATTCTGCCCCTCCTGTTGGGAAGCCGTTGTGAAATTCCGCGTCGCTTTCGGCCCGTCCCTTTCTCCATTCTTGGAGCGCAAACGCTGGTATATGGTACTTATAGATGTGCCTGATGCCTTTGCGGGGCAAGTTCCTTTCTCCGGCGCTTGCCCCGCCCTTGGGCTCTCTTGGGCTGATTGCCCTCGACCCCGGCTAGGGCCGAAGTTGTTGCGTGTGCTTGCTCCAACTCCCTTTCCGTCAATCTTTTCTCCCATGCCTCCCTTGATTGGCTGATCTCTTGATTGGCTGATTGGAAGGCGGTCAAGGCCATCTCCTCGAATGTATCTCCCGCACTGTTGAGTAACCAGCGCCCGGAGGATGCTCTCGGCCATCGAAGGCCCGTGTTACAGAGCACACCTCAATCTCGAAAATCTTGCCCCTGAAAACACGCGGCGATAACACCTGCCGCTTTCGCGGTGCGTCTCCATTGGCGATGATCCAGGCGCGGCGGTATTTCGAGCGGGTGCCTGCTTTGGGTTTGTCACCCTGCCCCAGATGGAAGAAACCGCAGACTTGCTGCCTGCTCAGGATGAGCCGGAACCGAAGCAGGGCTTTCCAAGAGCGGAATTGCGGGTCGCGGTAGATTCGGGCAAAAATGCACTGGCCCTCATAGCGCCCAGGCTCCAAACGCGGATAAGGCTCTTGCTCGCAGACCGGCCCCAGCTCGGGCAACTGGTCAAGCTTGCGCCCCTCTGTAGAATCCACGCACGGCTGCGACAGTGGGGATGGTGCGGTCATTCCTCACTGCGAGCGGGTTTAGAACTCAGCGAGGGCAGCCCTGATTCCGACACTCGCTCAATCTCCGAGGCGGGGACAAACACCCGTTTGCCGAGTTTCACGCTCCGCAGGTTGCCCTTTGCGACGTGCTTTCTGATTGTCCAAATGGAGCTATGGCCGAGACGCGCCCCGGTTTCCTCCAGGCTGTAGAGACGAGGGCCGTTTTCGTTTGCCGCTTGCTTCACCATTTCAGTCTCCCTCCGATTTTTCTTGACTGCGCCTAGTACAAGCAGCATACTCGCAGGTGCAATGCAGGATATCAAGTCACAGCTAAACTCTAGCAAGGCTCCAGGCGGCAAAACTCTAGCGCCCCAAACCCTGCTACGGGCATTGCAGGAACTTGCCAACACCGGCGACGGGCCTGACCGGGTGGCCTACTTCCTCAAATTCTGGGCTGGATTCTTGGAGGAACCCCTCGAAGAGGCCACCAAGGGAGCAATCAAGCTTTACGACAGCCCGATCTACAGAACTCAGCTGGAAATCTTGGGCGGTGGAAAGCCGCTCGGGCCGTTTCAAGACATACAGAACTATGTACGTCTGGCTTGGAAAGGAAACGAGGCGGCAATCGGCGCTCTGCTGCAACTTGGATTCGGAAAAGGAAAAAGCAACTTGGTCCTTCCCGACTGGCGGCGCTCGGGCTTCCGTTACATGCCGCGAACCAACTTTCAGGCTGCGGTCTATGAACTGCTCAAGCACTCACGACAGGCGAGGGTGTGTCTCAACCCGGATTGTGCCAGCCCGTATTTTATCGCGCATGATCCCCGCAGAAAGTTTTGCTCACCCGAGTGCGCCGCGCCGTTTCAAAAGGAGTGGAAACGCCGCTGGTGGAAACGCAAAGGGAAGCTGTGGCGGAAGGCGAGGAAGGAACGCGGAGCGACGGTATCCAAACAGTCGAAGAAACGTGGAGGCAAACGCTAATGGCAATCTTTAGGCGCGGCGGAAAAGTGGTGGAGGTAGAAGGAAAGCGCAAGCGAATCGGGGGAGTTTACTGGTACCACTTCGTTTTCAGTGGGAAGCACATTCAAGAGAGCACAAAGCAAGGAAACCCGCGAGTAGCGCGAAACATGGAAGCGGCCCACCGGACGGCGCTCGCCAAGGGGGAAGTCGGATTCCGAGAGAAAAAGCCCATCCCTACGCTGGCGCAATTCCTGAGCGCGGAGTTTATGCCCTGGGTTGCAGCCACATTCCGCGCCAAGCACAACACGTTTGTCTGGTATCGCGGCGGGGCGCGGCGGCTATCCGAGTTTGAGCCGATTGCTTCGGCCCAGCTTGACGAAATCACCGGGGAGAAGGTTGCGGCCTACGTTGCGCACCGGCAATCAGCGGGCTTGAACACAACCGCGATCAACAGGGAATTGCAGATACTCCGGCGGATTCTGCATCTGGCCGTTGAATGGGGGCGGATAGAGAAGGCAATCAAAATCAAAATGCTTCCGGGGGAGCCTCGGAGGGAACGGGTACTTACGGCGGAGGAGTCGATGCTGTATCTCGCTGCGGCTGCGGAGCCTCTGGCCTCTGTTGCTTCGGTGCTGATTGACAGCGGCCTGAGGCCGGAGGAGTGCTTCCGGCTGAGATGGGAGTACGTCAATTTTGTGAATGGCCGCAACGGGACAATGCTCGTTCCTCACGGCAAGACACCCTCGGCCCGCCGGGTGATTCCGATGACTCCGCGTGTGCGGGCCATTCTGGAGGCACGCTGGAATAACGCTGGAAAGCCTGACGAGGGCTGGGTATTCACTTCCGAGACAAAGAGCGGGCATGTTGAGCCTTCCACCTTGCGGTTGCAGCACCTGAACGCGCTAAAGGCCGCTGCGGTGCGCCCGTTTGTGCTTTATACCCTGCGGCACACGTTCCTGACTCGTTTGGGGGAATCGGGCTGCGACGTTTGGACACTGGCCCGAATCGCGGGTCACAGCACAATCGGCATTTCGGCCCGCTACGTCCATCCGTCCGAGGACGCGATTCTCTCTGCCATGCTGCGCATGGACAAGAATCTGCCGGAAGCTGCCGCGCCGAGGATGCTCGCCAGCTAGCTCAGAATGCGCCATAGAAGCGCACATGGCGGCCTACAATCGCTTTTCTCGCGTGCGATGGGCCAAACCACTAGGGAAATTGCGCCTCTCGTTTTCTGCCTGTGCGGATCACTGTAGCGGAAAGTGTAGCGACCACCTGCTTAGATGGGTTGGTATGGTCTTGCCTTTCTGTCTGCTAACTCGCTGGTTCCAATCACAGCCCACTGAGTGCAAAAACCCCGAGAACGGCTGTTAACCGAAATGTTGGAGGTTCGAATCCTCCCCGGGGAGCCAACTCCTTTTCATGTCAGTAAGTTGCAAAGATTTTTAAGAAATTTAGCCCTCAACGCGGAAATAACGAGATCGCGAATCGTGATTAATCGAGATTAGCAGAGGCGAGTGGAACTGAAGTCGAATGCGTGTTTTTGGGCTCATCAAGCCTGCTGGTGTGGAACCAACCATTCGGCTCGCAACCGAATGCTGTCCAATTCGCAGGCGGGTGGGGGGACGCGCCTGCCTCCCAAGCAGGTGCGCCAGTGAAAGTTTTGCTCAGCGAGCACCTTATAGATGAATTCAAAATTAGGAAGGTCGAATTAGCCACTCGGCGTGGTTGTCGGCCGATTCGACCGTCGAAGCTGGCGCAGGCCGTTCCGAGCGCGAAGCGCGGGCTGGGATCCGGCTATGCCGCCCCTTCAGCAGGCTGCAGTTCGAGGAGTTCGACAGAGATCATTGCCCCCTGTCCGGGCGCCCAACGTCGTCGAACCTGCGTCCGGAGGCCGGCTTCGCGAACGAACCTCTGAATGAGGTCCTGGCGGCCAAACGAGGAACTGAATTGGAGGAAAAGAGCCCCACGTGGCTTCACGTACCGGTGCCCTTCAAGGATATAGCGACGGATAGCCCCATACCCGGGGTCAAACGCTGCTCTCTGCAGCATGGTGAGCTTGGCATCTGCGTGCACGAAGTGGAACGGACAATTCCAGAAAACGAGGTCAAACTTCTCATCCTCTTGGATGGGCTCGAACAGATCGCCCTGACGGATTTCCACACGATCTGCGACGCGATGACGGAGCACGTTGGCTAGCGCATTTGTGACGGCAACCGGATTGATATCGGTCGCGACTACCCGCAGCGCGCCCGCTTTGGCTGCAAGGACGGCTAAGACGCCGACTCCACATCCCACGTCCAGCAACTCGCGGCCGGCAAACGGCGCGAGAACCTCGTGGACTGGCACGCAACCCATAATGGGCGAAAAGACCCCATAGTGTATTATGAAATCCAAGCCAAACGCGTTGACCATGCGCGGGAAATGTCCTTTGCTCGCCTTTTCTAAGAAGGAAAGGACTTCTTCATCTCGGCGAGACCACATGTACATGGTCCGATGCTAGGACGAACTACACGGTAGCGCAACGTTTAGGTTAGGAAGGTGGGAACGCCGCTACGACGAGACGCGCGGACGCTCGAGGCGGACTTGGACCCAGAGGCTGAGTATCGCGAGACGCCCGACAACGCTCGTGGGATAATCGCCGCGTTGGTGTCGGAATGATTCTGCCGATTAACAACTACGGTTCGTTCGTCTACAGCCTCGTCCGCCGGCTCGGTTCCTACGCTTCGCCCGAGATCGTCGTCGCGATGTCGATAGGACGTCCGGAGCGACCGGCTGACGGTGGACGACCTGGCAGATCTCGCCCCCAGTCATATCATCCGTTGGCAGGACGGCGGACGCGAGTTGAGGCTGGCATGCGGGTCATCGTCCTGGGGCGGTTCGATCCGGCAACACCGATTCTGGGCGACTGCCTCGGAAATCAAGGAACTGGGGCGGCCTACGGCGCCCTCATGGAGCAGGTCGCGCGCCCGATGCGCAGCAAGACGTCAGTGATCGTCCATGACGGGTCTGCCGTATTCTTCGGCTTGCCATCGCGGCTAGGCGGCCCATGCCACCATTCTTTGGTCATCGCGCGCGAATCTGTTCCGCCCTCGCTGTCGGTCCTCGCCACGTCGGCCGGCGGTGGCAAGATCATGGAAGTCAAAAATCACGTGCGCCCGGCCATCAGCATGCAGTTTCATTTCGACTCGACGGCCAGCGGGCACAGCTACGCGATCGTGAAAAGATTACTCCACGCCAGCGACGCGTATCTCCGTGCCTGCCCATCAGGGCCGATTGTGGGCGTGTCGAAGGCGCTCGTGTGACTTCCAATGCACCGTGGCCATCGGCCCACGGCGAGAGTTCTCCGCGATTCATGCCTCCACCCGTCGAGGTTGTCCGGTGAACGGAAAGACGCAAAACGCGGTTTGGGTGAACGGCGAACGGCGAACGGTTGACGGCCCGCACGTTTCGGCGCGCGACCGGGGCTTCACGCTCGCCGATGGCGCGTTCGAAACGATGATCGCGCTGGAGGGGGTCGTGTTCCGGCTCGAACGCCACCTTGCCCGACTTGCGCATGCGCTCAGGACCCTCGAAATTCCAGAACCGCAGGAACTGCGCGTCTGGGTGTGCGACGCGGTGATAGCCGCGGGTCCCGAGGCCGCGGTGCGGCTGACGGTGACGCGCGGTCCGGGCGCCGCTGGCATCGCGCCGCACCCCGATTCGTCGCCCACCGTCGTCATCGCCGTAAGCCCGTTGCCAGCGTTCGGAGCGGCCGTGTACGAGGTCGGCCTTTCGGCGCATGTGGCCTCGGGACGGATCAACGAGCGTTCGATGACTACAGGTCTCAAGACGCTTGCGTACACAGACGCCATCGCCGCACTGTTCGAGGCGAACCACGCCGGCGCCGACGAAGCGCTCTTCCTCAACACATCGTCGCAATGCGCTGAGGCGACGTCGAGCAACCTGTTCATCGTGACCGGTGGAAGGCTCGTCACGCCACCGCTGGCGTGCGGCGTTCTGCCCGGCATTACGCGCGAAGCAGTACTCGAACAAGCGAGCGCCATCGGCCTCGACTCAGCGGAGCGGGCATTCGGGCTCGACGACCTGTTTGCCGGCAGTGAGGCGTTTCTCACGAGCTCGCTGCGCGGAATCGCGCCGCTGGTTCGTGTTGCGTCGCGCGCGATCGGCGATGGCCGCCCGGGTGCAGCAACGCGACGAGTCGCCGACGCCTACCGTGAGCTCGTAGCCCATGAGTGTCGCGGTCCCGCGGTGGCGTGACACCATCGCGATTGTTGAAACGACGTCACCACAATCGGAGCGGACGGTGCTTGGAATATTGCCCATGCGCGTCGAGTGGGGCGTCGACGCGATTTCTCTCGTCAACACTTGACGCGGCGACACACTGCAGCGTCGCTAAGACAGAACGGCGGCTCAACCTGACTGATGACGTGCGCGTGTTCGCCCGGGCAGCGATCTCCAACGCGACGTATCCGACCGTGACGGCCGTCGCGGGGTGGGGCGTTCTCGCAGACTGCTGCACTTGGCGTGAGCTCGCGGTGCGGTGGGTTGTCGCCACGCCGCCGCGCATCGACGCATCGGCGTCCATCGCGGCCTGTTCCGCGAATTAATCGCATTCGATCGAGCCTACCCACGCCGTGCTCCAGACGGCGATCTACACAACTCGACTGCATCCTCCTGGCGCGGGAGTTTGTGGGATGAATTGGTGCTTCTGCAGGCGATCGTCGACGCGACCGGAGCTCCTCGCGAATTCGAACAGACGGCGATCCTCGCGAGCTACATCGCTTCGGCGAACGCGCTGCCGATTGAAACAAAAATGATGAGCTGTGGTCCGCAAACGCATTCCGGTCAAGCGATTGTGTGGATTTTTGAGCTGATTAATCGAGACCGCGAATCGGCGCCGCTGTCCATTTGGCTCTACGCTCGAGCCGGTTGGTGAGAGTCGAGCTGGCCACCCGAGCTTCGGCTGTTGCCTCGCTGCGCCGGACTCCACCACGGGAGTGCGGCCGTGGGTTCGCGTGTGGACACCTGCCTCAGGCGCCGTGTCTACGGAACTTCGCATAGCGCGAACGCCGCTCCCTGCGGATCTGTGCAAACGGCAGCGCGACTCTCATTCGGCAGCGTCACGAGGGTGACAACTACGCCTCCTCCGGCAGTGACCGCTGCCAAGGCTGGGGTGAGTGCGCTAACGCTAAAGTAGAATAGCCATTGCGAATGAACCCCTGTCAGTGCTGCGATGTCTGCGACGGAGCCAACGCTCGGTTCACCTGCCCGCCATGTGAACTCCCGACGAACACCGCGCCAGCCCAAGTCATGCCGGTCGAGGAGCTGCCATCCGAACAGAGCACAATACGCATCGATGGTATTCTCTGCGTTCGCGGCATAAAGATCTTGCCAAACAACATGCGGCTGCCACCACGTCTGCGACGGCGCCCCGTTTGCCACGGCAACGATCGCCTCGCCAGGGTCTCGAAGGATTGCTACTCGCCCACCCTCGCTCGTCTGGCGGCTCGGACCTAGTTGTATCGCGGCCCGCTGCGCGAAAGCGCGCACCGCCTCTTCCACGTTCTCGACTCCGATGTGCCCTAGCCAGTGAGCGGGCGCGCCGCGTGCGCGCGCTTGGTCAGGCAACGGCTCGATATCCGTCGGGCCGTCGCCGAGAACCCTCGAGTAGAACTTCCGGGAAGCCGCGACGTCAGTCGTGCGCAACTGGAACCGAACAAACTGCCTCATGAGCGAACCCGTAGATTTCTAAGACGTTGTTAACGATCGCGCTCTCGTTGTTACAACCAGCCGTTCGTACGGCGCATAGCTACTATAGGGCACCATATCGGACTGGTGGTAATTGTAATGCCATAAGGGTTGTCCCGCTCTCGCGCCTTCTCGTTGCCACTGCAAGATGCGATAATAAGAAGTGTCGTCGGTGCGGACGCGCTCGAGAGAAGGGCAAAGTAGGATTATAAGTCACAGCTTCGAGCACGCGACGACAAAATGGAGCCTGCGGGAGGTCCGGTTGATTGATGGGTTTGGTGAGATTCTACAAAGACTCCCCGCGCGTCCTCTGTTAAGCATCATCTCGTTTGCGCGAGACAATCACCCGAGGTTGGTTCGAGCCGGCCGTGAAGCCGCTACAATCCACCAAGATGGATAGGGTCCCAGCCCAATCGGTCGAACTGCCTGACCCGCCTCGCGTGCGGGCCGGCGAGGTATACGTTTTCAAGTTTCTACTCAATCGCCCGACCGTCGGCGACTTGGAACTCCTCGACTCCCAGGAGCGAGAGCGCGCAAGGCGATTTGCATTCGAACGCGACAGACAACGCTTTGTTGCCGCCCACGCGCGGGTCAGGCGCACGCTCGCCGCTTACCTCAACCGGCCTCCGGAATCGGTGCGTTTCAGCGCGAGCCGCTACGGCAAACCACAGATCGCCAACCCGCCGATAGACCTGCGTTTCAACCTGTCGCACGCCGGCAACGTGGCACTTCTGGCGGTCGCACTTTCTCGGGAAGTCGGTATCGACATCGAGCAAGAACGACCCATCGAAGTCTTGCCGCTTGCGCAGCGCTTTTTCTCGAAGTCCGAGTTTAACGCTCTCTGCAATCTTCCGGCGACCGAACGTCAACCAGCGTTTTTTCGTTGCTGGACCCGCAAAGAAGCGTTTATCAAGGCACTCGGGGCAGGTTTGTTTTTCGCGCTCGACGACTTCGAAGTGAGCATCCAAGAGGCCGAATCAGATCAGCTGTTGCGCGCGTGTGCGGTTGCGCCAGACGAACTCCTGCGCTGGCGAATACGTTCCGTGCCCGCTCCGGCAGGCTATTGTGGCGCGGTCGCCGCTGGCCCGGGCGATTGGCACGTAGTGCGGTGGAGAGCTGATATGGAATGACCGTTTGTCACTAGGTCAGCTCCCGCGGCTCCGTCTCTTTCCCGGTTAAGTAGCGGTCGACTTCGCGTTTGAACTCCTCTTTCGGCAGCTCAGTAGCTTTGTGCACCCAGGGTCCAAACTACCGAACTCTTCGTCCTAGCGCCTGCGACCCCGACCATCTCTGCATCCTTACTCCACCCGATTCCTCGGCAGTCGAAAAGGAATCTTAGTCAAGCTCTTATGGATGGTCATGAGGTAGTATGCTTTCCCCCGCGATTCTGGAAAGCGCTTTTCTAAGAACTGGTCGAAGGACTCTAGATTTTCTAATCCCCGGTATTGACCTGCTCGAACTTCGCGCAGATATTGGCCGAGCTCGACGAACTGTACGTCCCGCTCGGGTTCTTTGTTTTCTCCCAAGCTTAAGATCAAGTCCGAGTTGCCAAATGCATTATTACAAAAAATTTCTCTTGACACCGTTCGTCGATTCGTCTAAACAAGGCGCCGCGTCAAATTTTCTTCTGAAGGAGTCTCATATGCCTACTGCGCAAACTATTACATTTGAAGAATTCAAGGGGTTGCGCGTCGCGTACCTGCGTGATCGCGGCCCTGCCGAACAGGTCAGTCCACCGCTGATGCGCAAGCTGCGCGGGGTCGCGGTTCAGCACAAGCTGCATGGTCCGGACGCGATTTTCCTCTCAATTATCAACGACGACCCGCGTTCAACGGAGCACGGGCATGTTCGTGTCGATGCAGCCGTCAGCGTCACGGCAGATTTCCTGCCGCCCAAAGAAAGCGGATTTGCGGTCCGCGAGCTCCTTGGCGGGCCGCACGCGGTTTATCGCCACGTGGGGTCGAAGAAATCTCTTCGCGACGCTTGGGCGAACATGATCTCGCTGCCGATGCCGGGTTATAGGCTGAGATCGGATGCCCCGAGCTTTGAGATTCATCGCAACGATCCGGCTCATACGCCTGAGGGCGAACTGATTACTGACCTGTATCAGCCGGTCGAACCTATCCGTTGAAGGAAGACTCCTCTGCGGTCAGCACGCGAGGACCTCGATGAGGGAACTATAAGGCGACCACCGACGAGGCCACGACTATGAGTATAAGCGACGGCGAAGCGGAATATGTCATCTTGGTTAATTTAGAGGAGCAGTATTCGCTTTGGCCGGCACTTCAACCGATCCCCGATGGGTGGAGGGTCGAAGGACCCCAGGGTACTAAAGAAACATGTCTGTCTTATATCCGAGAAACGTGGACGGACATGCGACCCAAATCCCTACGGGAAGCCATTGCGCGCCAAGAGCGCTGATAGCGGGTCAGAAGAGTAGCAGTGCGACGCCGGCGGTCGGCGGTAAGGTTCGCAGACGGCGTTCGGCTGTACCAAAACCGGATCGACGTTCGGTGGACTGCTTTCGGTCGCTCCAGCGGTCGACGCGCGGATACATGACTTCCAAGGTCCATACGAGAGGCTAGGCATTCATGAACACGGCAAGCCTAGGGACAAAGCCGTACTACCTTGGGGACATTGATGCCTTGTTATTGAGGCAAGAGCTCAATGAGGTTCGCCATCGGATCGTAACAGTCGGCGACGGACCTCCGCGTGCCCTATATGAGTTCGGCGGGAGCAACAACGAGAAACTCGTGCTCCTGCCCCCCTATGGAATGACTTTCTTGCTGGTCGCGCGACTCGGACGGCTTCTCGCGAGGCGATTCCACGTGCTGATATGGGAGTCGCATGGGTGTCCGGACTTTTCAACCCAAATTTGCAAAATGGATCTCGACTTGGCCGGCGAATCGAGGCACTTTTCAGAGGTCATCAAGCAGGTGGGTCTCAAGGAAATTAATTTCGTCGGATGGTGCCAAGCGGCGCAGGTCGCAGTTCATGCCACGGCGAACGGTTATGTGAGGCCGCGGACAATGTCCTGGATAGCGCCGGCGGGTTTGGGTTATTCGCTGGTGAAATCCGATTTTGATCGATGCGCGTTGCCCATCTATTTGGACATCGAGCGAAACGGCGTGCCGCGTGCCGAGAAGCTTCGCAAGGTCCTTAATAAATACAGGGACAAGCCTACAACAGAGGCGATCACAGGTGAGAGGCTGACGATGCTTCACCTCTCCGATCCACAGGCAACTTACGCGTTCTCCAGATACATGCGCGCGTATGAAGATAACAAGATGATAGCCAAGCAACTGGTACCGCGCGCCCTCGGTCTCGCGCCGACACAGGCCGTTCATTGCCGTGATGACACGTTTAGTCATTTTTCTGAATCTGTTGAACTCTCGAAGCATCATCCGTCCCTCACGCTCCATCTGATCGGCAAGGGAGGCCATCTACAGGTCTTCAATGATCCGTCTACGTTGGCAGCGCTTGTCGTCACCTTCATTGATGCGAGTGGGTCTCCTGCCACGTTACGGGGGCCTGAAGAGAGCATCGGTGCTCGTCATGGCATTTCCTAACAACATCGATCTCGACGAACGGTCGCCGATTGCGCGCCTACTCACCGCCTACGAGACAAAGTTCCACAAGTGGTGGCACGCGCGAGGGCCTGCCGAGTTCCTTGACATGCCCATGCGGCTCCGGGTTCCTACTGGAGTGGTGCACGGTACCGGATGGGCCGCATACACCACATTGCGTCCCAACGAGTATCGCTGGGGGATCTTCGCTGTGCCGACGCAGCAGGACCATATCGCCTTCGGCGAACACCGTGGGCAGAAGGTGTGGAATGAGGTGCCGAGCGAATATCGCAGGCTACTGTTGCAGCACGTATGCGCGCAGGCCGACGTCGAGAACGCAGCGATCGAGCAGAGTCGCGCGCTCACGCAGACGGTGCCGAGTTGCGCCGATCTCGAGAACCTGTTCCAGTTCTTCTTGGAAGAGGGGCGTCACACCTGGGCGATGGTTCATCTCCTGCTAGCCCACTTCGGTACGGACGGTGTCCTCGAAGCCGAAGCGCTCCTCGAGCGACTGAGCGGTGATGCGGACAACCCCCGCCTACTGGATGCGTTCAACTGTCCGACTGACGACTGGTTGTCGCATTTTATGTGGTGTTTCCTGGCCGACCGGGTCGGTAAATACCAGGTGCAAGCAGTGACCCAATGTGCGTTTGCACCACTCGCGCGGACGACAAAGTTCATGATGTTCGAAGAGCCGCTGCACATTTCGTTCGGCGTAATCGGACTGGAGCGAGTGTTGCACAACACCGTTCAGGCCACTCTGCGCTACGGGACGGATGACACGTTCATCCATGGGGCAATTCCGCTTCCGGTGATGCAGAAGTACTTCAACTACTGGGCTCCAAAGATCTACGACTTGTTTGGGGACGATGACTCTGAGCGCGCCTATGACCTCTTTCGGGCGGGGATCCGTATTCCGCGCAATTTCGTGGTGGACGAAGAGTCGACGGTCGGCATTGACACACGCGTGGGCGATGGCATCGTGCAAACTGAGGTATCCGCGCAATGGGCGACCAACACCATCATGCGACGGCAGTTCATCGCCGAAATAAAGAGGGCCGTCGACGGCTGGAACTCGTATCTGCAAAGCGTGGGCATCGACTTTCGTCTGTTTTTGCCTCACGAACGTTTCGGTCGGTCCTACGGCCCATGTGCGGGTCTGCCCTTCGATGTGAACGGAAACGCGATCTCCGGGGACGCGGAGAGGAAGTACGCTGAGTACCTGCCGACCGCTCGCGAGCGTGAGAACGTCCGATCGCTAATGCAACTGGAGCTTGCCCCTGGACGGTCCGCGTCGTGGATCGCACTCGGCGACTCGGCTGGCCGTCGTTGATGTGAGCCGAAGGGTAGTGGCTCAAGAGTTTGTTGCGGATCGGTTCGCGACATGCGTTGCCTAATCATAGACAACTACGATTCGTTTACCTGGAACCTCGCGGACTACGTGGCCCAAGTGTTCGGTAGCGAGCCGTTGGTTATTCGGAACGACCAGTACACCTGGCGCGAAATTCTCGCCCGCGAATCCTTTGGATGCATTGTGATTTCTCCCGGCCCGGGAACGGTGACTAACCCAAATGACGTCCATATTTCGAAAGACGCGCTCGAGCAGACTGATATCCCGGTACTAGGGGTTTGCCTCGGCCACCAGGGTCTTGCGTACTTCCTTGGCGGCGAAATCAAGCACGCGCCAGTTCCCTTTCACGGCAGAATTTCTACCATCCATCATGACGGCAGTCGACTATTCGATGGGCTGCCGCCAAGTTTCGATGCGGTGAGGTACCACTCACTTATCGTGTGTCCGGAGTCTCTACCCGATCAACTCATAGTCACGGCACGAACCGAGTGCGGACTCATCATGGGGCTACGGCATGTAAGCCACCCGAAATGGGGCGTCCAGTTCCATCCGGAATCGATACTTACTTCACACGGTATGCGAATCATCTCTAATTTTCGTGATGAGGCATATCGATATGCTGGCAAGGAGGTTCTGGCTCGCTGTCTTCACTCAAGCGCCAGCAAAGTTCTAGCACGGGCCGCTCCAACCGACCGAATCCGTGGCGGTCACGCGAGAACTGGCATGCAGCGCCAGGCATTTACCCGACGGCTGACGGGTTACGATCTTGATCCTTGGAACGTGTTCCTGAGTCTGTATGCCGACTGGAATAACTGCTTCTGGCTCGACAGCCAGTCCGTGGGTCTGGATACTGCACGCTTCTCCTTCATGGGCTGCGCAGTTGAAGGGTCTGTGCTGAAGTATGACGCGACAGATTCCACGTCGGAGTTGGACCTCGTAGAGTACTTGGCGGCACTGGAAGCGCAGCTCGAACAGACGGTTGTTCGCTGCGCATGTGAGTTGCCGTTCGAATTTCGCGGTGGCTATGTCGGCTATATGAGCTACGAGATGAAGGCGGCGTTCGGAGCAGCAACGACTCACAGGATGGAGAACCCAGCCGCGGCGTGGCTGCATATCGATCAGTTCGTGGCGTTTGACCATCAGAGTGGAGACGTGTGGCTGGTTGCTATCGCGGAACCCGACGAGAGCGCGGGCGCGCTCGATTGGATAGACAAGACTTCCGAGACTCTGAAGTCGCTGCCTCACCTCGTACGCACCCCGCCCGTGCGGGATGCGAGGACCCTGTCCGTGACAATGGATTTTGGGCGCGCGGAATACCTGGCCGCGATCCAGCACTGCAAGAAAATGATTGTCGATGGGGAGTCATACGAAATCTGCTTGACTAATCACTTTGAAGTGGAACTGCAACTGGATCCCGTGGATCTATACATGGTGATGAGGAGGGACAATCCCGCGCCCTTCGGCGCATTCATTAGGGTCGGGACATTCTGTATTCTGAGTACCTCTCCTGAGCGCTTCCTCAAGGTGAACTCGACTGGAGCGGTGCAGACGAAGCCCATTAAAGGAACCTGGGCACGATCTGACGACCCCAACATCGACCGGAGGAATGCCTCGCAGTTGGCCTCGTCGGAGAAGGACCGGGCGGAGAACCTTATGATCGTGGATCTGATGCGGAACGACTTGGCACGGGTGTCCGTTCCCGGCAGCGTCCGTGTTGCAAAGTTGATGGACGTCGAGAGCTTCAAGACTGTCCATCAGTTAGTCAGCACCGTCGAATCGATGATGAAGCAGGAGTGCAGCTTGGTCGACCTTCTCCGGTCGGTGTTCCCGGGCGGCTCCATTACAGGCGCACCAAAACTGCGAACGATGGAGATCATTGACGGCCTCGAGCGGAGCCCCCGCGGGGTTTACTGTGGAGCGATCGGATACTTGGGATACAACCGAATCGCGGACCTGAACATTGCCATCAGGACGCTATGCTACGACGGTACGACGATCAAATTCGGTGCCGGCGGCGCTATCACCTACCTTTCCGATCCGGGAAGTGAATTCGACGAGATGCTGCTCAAGGCGGAGGCGGTTCTCCGACCGATCTGGCATTACGTCAACAGGTCAGGCACTCCTTTCGAATGCCAACTCCGAGACCGGACATTGTGCCTGAACGAAATCTCACGACCGCCCGTTTTCGGCGGCGGATCTTCGGCAGGGTCGAAACTTGGGTGCATGATGGCCGCGTCGCGTCCAGCCGATTCAACTGCGACGGCTATCGATCCCGAGAGCGTTCGACCTGGGAATAGCGTCCCGTGGCCTGGATGATCGTGATCAACGCGCAGCGGCGGTCGAGAACAGGATGACGTCTCGATGACGAAAAGACTGCGCGGGCTCGGTGAAAAACGAAATGTGTTGAGCACCCCTGGAGTGCGAGGTCCTCATCGTGCCGGGCGCGTACCACCATTGAGGTCCGAGGACGAGTCCGCCGAGTCGAAGACGGGGCCGTGGACGCTTGCGTCGACCGAAGGGGATCAGTTCTGGATCCTCACAACGCGAAGGTAGTGCGGCTGGTTCGGCGCTGTTAGTCGGTTGCGCTTCATAGATTACGACCGGGAGGGGAGTTGCTTTCATGTCCGATCGACACCAGAGCCCCGAGTTCACTCCTGATTTCTTTTTCACGACGGTGAATTCGTACTACCGCACTGCCGCTGTCAAAGCGGGCATTCAGCTCGGTTTATTCGACGTTGTGGATGGGGAGGGCAAGTCCATCGCGGAGATCGCTCAGGCATGTCATGCCTCGACGCGGGCAATGCGTATCCTGTGCCGGTTTCTGGCGTCCATTGGGTTTCTTAAGACATCCAACGACTTGTTCTTCATGACAAGGGAGATGGCCCTCTATCTGGGCCGGAAGTCACCCGGATATCTCGGTGATAGCATCGATTTTCTTTTGTCACCGTATATCGTGGATGCCTTCAGAGACCTTGCGTCGGTCGTGCGCACCGGCAAGGTTGGGCTCTCCGACGGGGGGATCACGTCCCCGAACCATCCGCAATGGGTGGAGTTTGCGCGGGTAATGGCGCCGAGCATGGCTCTGCCGGCGCTTTTGGTCGCGGAACTAGCGGACGGTGAGGCGAGTCAGCCGCTGAAGGTAGTCGATGTGGCCGCCGGACATGGCCTCTTCGGCCTCGCGATCGCCCAAAGGAATCCGAACGCAACTGTCACGTTGATCGATTGGGGAAACGTTCTACAGCTGGCGCGTGACAATGCCGCAAATGCACACGTTCTCGATAGGGTGGAGTTTCGCGCTGGCGACGCTTTCGATGTGGATTTCGGCCGGGATCAGGACGTCATCATCCTAGCCAACTTCCTGCATCACTTCGACGAAGCGGCTTGCGACAAGATCCTCAAGAAAGCACACGCGGCGCTGAGGGACGGGGGACGAGTGCTGACCGTCGAGTTCATCGTGAACGAGGATCGGACGTCGCCGACGATTGCAGCCGAGTTCAGCATGATGATGCTTGGCACGACGCTCGGCGGCGAAGCTTGGGCCTATTCCGACCTTGAGCGGATGTTAAGGAGAACAGGCTACGGCGAGGTCAAGCTGCAGGCAATCCCTCCCGCAATGGAACAGGTCATCCTGGCGACCAAGGCCCCGGCGCAGCGCGCACAACGGCAGATCGGAGAACTTTCTAATGTCCGCCAAACTGTCCGACTTTGAGTTTATCGATCCCGAGGACGCTAACGTCTTGTCGATAGCGAACGAGACTGGGAAATGGCTGGATTTCTCGAAAAGTTTAGTGGACTTGATCAATTCTCAAGTTGCGCGCACGCCTGACGCCGCTGCATGCTTCGCCGCTGAGTGTCGCATGACCTATCGAGAGGTCGACGAGTGGGCGAACAAGCTTGCGCATTACCTGATTACGCGAGGCGTCGGGCCGGACGTGCCAGTGGGCGTTCTGTTCGATCGATCTCCGGAGCATCTCGTCGCGGTCCTTGGCGTAATTAAGGCCGGTGGTTGTTACGTTCCGTTAGACCCGCATTATCCTCTGGACTACATTCAACAGGTTGTGGCGGACGCGCAGCCAAAGTTGGTTGTTTCCAGTCGACGCCTCTGCGAACGCCTCGGGGTGTACGCGGACCGGCTCGTTCACCTCGATGACGAACTCGTCCTGGCAGAGGACCATCGTGATCCGCGGATGAAGATATCCCCGGAGCAGCTGGCGTGTGTGATGTACACATTGGGGCCGTCTGGAGCACCCAAAGGTATTATGGTACCCCATCGCCAGATTCTCAACTGCCTGCATGCACTATGGGTGCGGGTGCCGTTTGCTGCCAGCGACGTAGTAGCGCAGAAGACATCGCCGTCATCGGCAATCTCCATTAAAGAGCTTTTCGCGGGACTGCTTACCGGTGTTCCCCAGGTATTCTTCGACGATGCGAGCGTGCGCGACGTTCCTCGCTTTGTCCACGAACTGGAACGGTGGGGAGTCACGCAGCTCTATACAGTCCCGTCGCAGCTTGAGGCGATTCTGTCGAGCACCGAAGGCGCGTATGAGCGCCTCCGATCGTTGCGTCACCTTTTCATTTCGATCGAGCCGTTCACGGCCGAACTAATGAAGAAGATCTTATCAGCAATGCCTTGGATTACACTGTGGTATACATACGGCTGCACGGAGATCAGCGACATCACGTACTGCAATGCTAAGGAACAGGGAAACGCAACAGCGTTCGTGCCAATCGGGCGGCCGATACACAACACGCGGGTGTTCGTTCTTGATGAACATCTTCGCAGGGTGCCGGTCGGCGCCATGGGTGAGATATATGTGGAGAGCCTGAGCTTGGCCCGCGGTTATCAACACCTTCCCGAATTGACGGCCGAGCGGTTTATCGCGAACCCGCAGGCTCGGAACGGTTCGCGACTATACAAGACGGGCGACCTAGCTCGCTATCTGCCGGATGGGTCCCTTGAGTTCCTCGGGCGTAAGGAGGACCAAGTCAAGATCCGCGGTTATCGGGTAGACATGAGGCAGGTCGAATGGGCTCTTGCGCGCCATCCCGACATCCGCGAAGTGGCGGTGGTCAGCAGGCAGCGAGGCGCGACCAGTCAACTGGTCGCTTACTTGGTGCCGAGGTCGAACGGGGCCGCTTCGATTCAGCAGATCAGGGAGTATTTGTCGCGCTGTCTGCCAGCATACATGGTCCCGTCGATCTTTCAGCTTCTTCAGGCCTTGCCCCGCTTGCCTAACGACAAAGTGGACGGGTCTAGACTGCCCGAGCCCACGGTGGCGGAAGACCGGAGTGCGGCATACCTGTCGCCTCACACAGACACAGAAAGGGTTTTGGCCGCGATCTGGAGTGAAGTCCTCAGCCAAGGCTGCATCACACCGGTGACGGTCGGCGCGACGGACAACTTCTTCGACGTAGGGGGACATTCGCTGCTCGCCTCCCAAATGTTCTCGCGCATTCGCCGAAGATTCGAAATCGAGTTGTCGATTAGCACTTTGTTCCAGTCACCCGTGCTGCGAGAGTTTGCAAGAGCCGTCGACGCGGCGATCGCCAGCGCGGGCTCCCACGCAAAGGGCCTGATCAGAGCAACTGATCGAGGACAAGCGCTCCCGCTATCATACGTTCAGCAGCGGCTCTGGTTTGTGAACGAGCACATGGCTGAGCAGAGGACGAGCTACAACGTCGCATTCGCATGTCATGTACGCGGCAGCGGGCTATCGATGGCTGCGTTACGCGGTGCCGTCAATGCGCTGGTCGCACGCCATGAAACATTGCGGACGACGTTCGTGGTACCCGAAGGCGAAGTGGAACCGGTCCAGCGGATTGCTGATTCGCTCTGGGTCGACGTTCCACTGTACGACGTTGAGGAGTGCGAGATCCCGGCTCGCGCGGCGGCTCATGCACGTCACGTGTTCGACCTCGCGACGGGGCCGCTTTTGAAAGTCTCAGTTTTACGACTGGCACCAGATCACTACGTTTTCATGGTCAACATTCACCATATCATCTGCGATGGGTGGTCGGTCGGGATCTTGTTGCGGGATTTGAGAGAGTTCTACCGCGCAGCCGAGACGGGTGCGCTCCCGAGGCTCCCGGCGCTTCCGCTTCAGTATGGCGACTACGCCGTGTGGCAGCGGCAACGAGACCTGAACGTAGATCTCGCGTATTGGACGGCCCAGCTGGACGGGTACGAGGACGGAGTGTCGCTTCCGTACGATTTTGCTCGACCCGCGGGCCGCGACTGGCGGGCGGGCGTCATTAGGCATGAATACCCGACCAGCCTCGCCGCGCGTCTGTCTGAGGTGAGCGCCGCTCATGGAGTCACGTTGTTCGTGACGCTGATGGCCAGCGTTGCGATTTTGCTGAATCGGTACACTGGTCGGGATGAATTATGTTTGGGCACGACGGTGGCCGGTCGCAATCACCTCGATCTCGAAAATCTAGTGGGATCCTTCGTGAATATTCTCGCGATTAGATTGGATCTCAGTAATAATCCTACCGTAGAAACATTGCTGCGGCGGACTAGGGCTCAGGTGTTGGCGGCGATGGAACATTGTGACTTGCCGTTCGAGCGCGTGCTAGCGGCATTGAAGAAGCAGCGGGACAGCAGTCAGATTCCCCTCGTGCCGGTCATGGTTCGTCACCAGAACTTTCCGGCTGCCCACGCGCAGGACCCGCGAGATCTAGTAGACGGAGCCATCGACTTTGGCGAGATCGAGTTCGGTGAAAGAACGACGCCAAATGAGCTCGACCTCCAGTTCATTGGCGATGCAAGCAGGCTGGAGGTGGTGGTGGAGTATGCAGATAACTTGTTCTCCGAGCGCACAATTAAACGATTAATTAATTATCATGAACAGATACTCCAGATACTCATTGATCGTCCGGATGAGCGTCTTGATGCGTTTTGGCTGATGCCTGAGTCAGGCCAACTGATCGAAGGAGTAGAGGCCGCAAAGGCAAGCATCAGGCGTATGCCGGATACGCCGAAGACTTTGACCGAATTGTTCAATGACGAGGTTAAGTCCACACCAGACTCGATCGCGTGCATCGGACAATACGGAACCTTGACGTACAGAGAGCTCGACCGCATGGCCAATCGGCTCGCACGCCATCTAGTGGTTCGCGGGGTGAATCGAGAGATGCGAGTCGGCTTGTGGCTCGAACGCTCGCCGGAAGTGCTGATTGCAATCCTCGGCGTATTGAAGGCCGGCGGTTGCTACGTCCCATTCGATCCCGACTATCCGGAGATTTATTTCAACGACACACTGACCGACGCGCAGCCGTCTCTGGTGCTCTCAAACTGCGCTTTGGGCGTACGGCTGCGGCGCCAAGTCGGCGGCGTGGTGTACGTGGAAGAAGCGCTCGCGACGTCCGAAGAAGCGACAGATCCGTGCGTGGCGGTCCATCCGGAACAGCTCGTTTGTATTGTGAATACCTCCGGTTCGACCGACCAGCCGAAAGGAGTAATGGTTCCCCACCGACAGGTTCTGAACTCTTTGCGTCCGCTGTGGGCGATGGTGCCCTTTGGGCAAGGAGAAGTGGTGGCGCAGACGACCTCGTTGGCGTTCTCGGTCTCCATCACAGAGCTGTTCGCCGGTTTGCTGGCGGGTGTGCCCCAAGTCTTCATCAATAAGGATGTGGTTAAGGACGCGGCGGCCTTTGTCGAGCAGCTTGAACAGTGGCGAGTAACCAGGCTGCATACACTTCCGTATCAACTCGACGCCGTTCTGTCCCACGTTGCCGAGAATACGAAGGGGCGCCTGTCGACCCTGCGGCACGTGTTCATCGCGGGCGCACCATGCTCGGTTGATTTGTTAGAAAAGCTTCGCAGTACTCTGCCGTCGTGCAGGGCCTGGTACAACTACGATTGCGCTGAAACAAACAATATTACCTTCTGCCACCCACAGGAGCAGTTCAGCACCACAGGGTTCGTACCGGCTGGGCGGCCGATCGCGAATAATCGAACGTTCGTACTCGACGACCAAATGCGGCTGCGGCCAGTGGGCGTCGTGGGAGAGATCTACGTTGAGAGTGTAGCAGCGGCTCGCGGCTATTGGCGGCAGCCAGTGACGACCGCGGAGCGTTTCGTCCCGAATCCGTTCGGCGAACCGGGCAGTCGTCTCTACCGAACAGGTGATCTTGGTCGATACCTCGAAGATGGGTTGCTGGAGATTCTCGGGCCGCGCGACTGCGAGGTTAAGATCCGCGGCCACCGTGTGGACGTCCGTCAGGTCGAAAGGATGCTGTCAAACCACCCAGATGTCCTCGAATCGGCAGTAGTGGGATGGCCGCGCGGTGCAAGTAACCCGCAGTTGCTCGCGTACGTCGCCGCAAGGCCAGATCGCGTTCTCGTGACTGACACGTTGAGACAGTACCTTTCGACCAATCTGCCGACCTATATGGTGCCGACGAACTACGAGCTATTGCCGGCATTGCCGAGATTGCCGAACGGCAAGCTCGACCGTCGGGGCTTGCCCGCGCCTACCCAAGTCGTCACCGAATTCGTCTGCCGGTCACCACGATCTGAAACGGAGAGGGTCTTGAGTAATTTGTGGGCCGACGTCCTAAAGCAGGGCGGCATCACTGTACCGAAGGTCAGCACATCGGACAACTTCTTCGATCTCGGTGGGCATTCGTTGGTCGCCAGTTATCTCCTGGCGAAAGTGCGACGGCAATTCGGTGTCACCGTGGGCGTCAAGACGTTATACGAATTTCCGGTGTTGGAGGATTTCGCAAATGCCGTTGACAGGGCTCTTTCACATAAGGATCCCCGCGCGGGCGACGCCGACCACGGGGGTGAAGCCACGCCCGCCAATGCGCCCGTGCTCGTTTCGCTCTCCCGCGGCAGGGCGCTGCCGATTCTGTTCTGCGTCCATCCCGTGGGGGGACAGATCCACGTTTATCGCGAGCTAGCTAAGGCCCTCGACCAGCGCGCCTGCGTGTACGCACTCCAGTCGGAGGGCCCCCGCGAGTTCGACAGCCTGAAGGCTCTTGCGCGTTTCTACGGCAATGAGATCCGATCCGCACAGCCCAAGGGGAGCTATCGTCTGCTTGGATGGTCTTCGGGTGGGCTTATCGCGTTGGCGATTGCGCGCGAATTGGAGAAATGGGGATGCACGCTCGAGTATGTGGGTCTGGTTGACGTGATTCCTGTCCCGAGAGAGGCGGGCGAGGAAGGTTGGACGCTGATCGCCGTCACTAACATGCTCGGGGCGGTTCGCGGCCGCGGCTTCTCATTCGACGAAGTCAATGACGCTAGGTCGTTCCTCGGATCACGCGGATGGACAGAGGAAGTCTTCGCAAAGGAAGACCGGCGGCCTGCGATCGAGCAGCTAGCGCGACACTTCGGGATCACCGGCGCCGAGGAGTTTTCTGAGTACCTTGTGTCTCGGCTTGAGACGACCAAGTACTACCTTTCCCTGCTCCCGAGTTTCCGACCAGGCGCGCTCGGACCGAATGTTTATGTCTACCATGCAGCGGACCAATTCGACGCGACCGCCACGAAAGGCGCTAAAAGGGGGTGGTGGGCCGCGCTGGATGGAGCGATGCGCCCGGCAGAGGTCGTTGAGATACCGGGCAATCATTACACCGTGTTGCAAGCAGACAACGCTCGGCACCTCGGTAGCCGAATTGCGGAGACCTTGGCTGCGCTTAATCGCGCGTCCGACGCCAGCCCCGAAGCTGCGCGAACTCGAACTTATTGAGCTCACCGGTGGGTGCGACCGTGGACCACGAAGAAATCCAGAACAAATGGACCAGCGATTGATGTCAGCCAACCTATCTGCGCGCGCGCATGAAGCTCACACGGCGGTTCCTACAATCGTGGCACCGTATCCGTCGAGCGCCTGTGTGCACCAGTTGTTCGAGTCACAAGTGAAAAGGAATCCTGACGCGATTGCCGTCAGAGCGGGTAGCGATTCATTTACTTACCGTCAGCTGAACTCGCGGGCGAATCAGCTCGCCCGCTACCTGGTCTCACGGGAGGCGGGCCCGAACGGCCCGGTAGCCATCCTGATGGACCGGACTCTCTCTTTATTGGTCTCACTCCTTGCCACTCTCAAGGCGGGCGCGGCCTACGTGCCGCTTGACCTCAGTCTGCCTGCCAAGCGTGTCGACTACATCCTCGGTGACAGTGGCGTGACATGTGTTTTGATTGACGAGAAGTCGCGATATCGACATTGCGAGCTGTCCGCCGCTGCGCCGGCCGCAATCGATGTCGGTGATCCATTCATCTATCAGGGCGAGACTGGCAACCTCGACCTCGCCGTCGACCCCACAGCACAGGTCTATTACATCTACACATCGGGTTCGACTGGCGTTCCCAAAGGCGTGATGGTCCATCACCGTGCCCTCGTGAACTATGTCGCTTGGGCGAAGAAACACTATGTCACCGACGACGTCGACAGCTTCGCTTTATACTCGTCGATATCGTTCGACCTGACGGTCACCTCCATATTCGTTCCTCTGATCTCCGGACGATGCATCGAGGTGTACTCCGGGCGAGAAGACGACCTACCAGTCATCAACAGGGTATTGGAAGACAATAAGGTCGATGTGGTGAAGCTCACGCCCGCCCACCTGATGTTACTGCGAGATGCTGACCTTTCGCAGAGTCGCGTTAAGGTGCTCATCGTGGGGGGAGAAGACCTCAAAGCGGAGATCGCAGCGCAGGTTCATGCGAAGTTGAATGGGCGGGCGATCCTATACAACGAGTACGGTCCCACGGAGACTGTCGTGGGATGCATGATCCATAGGTACGATCCTGCTGTGGATCGGAGCGGTTCCGTGCCTATTGGAACCGCGATCGACAACATGCGGATCTACTTGCTTGATGACGGCGGGAACCCCGTCAAACCCGGTGATCTTGGTGAGATTTACATCGGTGGCGAAGGCGTAGCCCTCGGGTATACCGGCGTACGAGCGGACACGTCAGAGCACTTTGTTCCGAATCCGTTCGTACCAGGCGATCGACTGTACGCTAGCGGTGACCTCGGTCGGTTGAACGACGACGGAGCGGTCGTATTTTGCGGGCGAAAGGACCGGCAATTCAAATTGAGGGGACATCGCATTGAGCCGGGCGAGATTGAGAACGTACTTCTGACATATCCGGGTATCGAGGAGTGCGTCGTCGATTCGAGCAAGACGGGGACTAGGCGCACGACTGGCCAACTCACCTATTGCAGGAAATGCGGCTTGGCATCGAACTTCCCTAATACAACGTATTCAGTCGACGGCGTGTGCAGTCACTGCCAGGCTTTCGACAGATACCGAAACGTAATCGAAGAGTATTTTAGAAACATGAATGAGCTGCGATTAATCGTCGGCCAGATGAAGGCGGCGTCTCATCCGAACTACGACTGCGTCGTCGCCCTCAGTGGTGGGAAGGACAGTGCCTATGCGCTTGGTCAGATGGTCGATCTTGGCGCATATGTACTGTCCTTTACATTAGATAACGGTTATATTTCGACTGAAGCGAAGCAAAACATCGACCGTGTCGTAGGCCGGCTTGGAGTGGATCACCGATATATCTCGACCCCTTACATGAAGGAGATTCTTGTCGACAGCTTGAAGCGACATAGCAACGTGTGCAACGGCTGTTTCAAGACAATCTATACTTTCGCGATCAATCTAGCACAGGAAGTCGGCGTCAAGTACGTCGTGATGGGTCTGTCGAGGGGCCAGCTACTCGAAACTCGCCTCTCGGCCTTTTTTCGAGCTCCGACGTTCGATGAGGCCGTTTTCTCCAAGAATCTGGTCGATGCACGAAAGATCTACCATCGCATTGATGACGCCGTGAGTCGTCTACTTGATACCACGCGCGTCAAAAACGACGCGGTGATCGAGAAAATTCAGTTTATCGACTTTTTTCGCTACTGCCACGCCAGGCGCCAGGAGATATACGACTATGTCCAGACAAAGTTTGACTGGCGCAGGCCGACTGACACTGGTCGATCGACGAACTGCCTGCTCAACGATGTCGGCATCTACTTCCACAAAAAGGAACGTGGATATCACAACTACTCTTTGCCTTACAGCTGGGATGTCAGGTTAGGACACATCACGCGCGAAGAGGCGAAACGAGAGCTCGACGAAGAAGCCGAAATCGACGTCGCGAAGGTCCAGGCTCTCATCAAGGATCTTGGTTATCAACCCGAGCCAGCGATGGACCGGGAGGCTGCCCTCGTCGCCTACTATGTTGCGGCGGAGCAAATACCTCCATCCGCCTTGCGTCGGTTCCTATCGGATAGGCTGCCTGACTACATGGTGCCCAGGTGGCTCGTGCTGCTGGACCGCATTCCTCTTACGCCAAATGGAAAGATCAATCGGCAAGCCCTGCCGAAGCCCGACGTGCTACGAAACATCGCCAGCGATCGGGGTGCTATGCGAACGCGTGTACAGGAGCGACTTGCAGATCTGTGGAAAGAGGTCTTAGCGATCGACCATGTAGGGATGCACGACAATTTCTTCGAGCTGGGCGGTCACTCTCTTCCGGCGCTCATGCTGCTATACAAGATTGCCAGTCAATTCCACAAAACAATCAGCATCCAGGAGTTCTCGGAGGCGCCCACCATCAGCGCTCTCGCCAAGCGTATCGGCGTCGACGCCGAAGCGGTGCCGACAAGTATCGACGGGGTTGACTGCTCCAGTGTGTCTGCGCAAGGAGGATGACTTGCGATTCGGAGAGGCCAATGGCGATGACTGGGCGGTTTGCTCGGTTCCGGACCGAGTGGCTCCGGTTTGGAGGCGGCCTGTTCGAGGCGATGCTGTGCCTCGGCGAGCAGCTGTTATTTTGCTGAGAACTGAGCGTAAGCGGAAGGCGCGGACCGGCGGACACCGGTGCGCTGTTTCGGTCCGGGCGAACTGGATTCTCACGGCTCGGACCAGCCGCAGCGTCCGTTATGCCGCGGCAACGAAAGCGTGGCGGTCAAGTTGTGTTAGACAGGCGCCTGGCTCGAGAGTCACAGGTCGCCGGGTTGAACACCTAAACCGACTGTCGTAAGTCCTAGCGAGGCGACAATGGCATGCCTAATACCGCGATGGTTCCACGGCCGATCACGGTTCATGGGGGCGCCCGAACAACTTGTTTCTCGTAACCGTCGGACATTGCGGACCCCTACGCAACCGCTTGTGACCGTCGCAGAATCGTTGACCAAAAGATACTCGAAGAGGTTGTGTATGCACCAACTCCTTGCGAGGGATGGCCACGGGGGGATTCGCCAGATCGAGTGCGCGAACGAAGTCTTCCTACGAACTTGGTTCATGGAATTGTACCGGTCGGTGCAATCAAACGACATCAAGTTCAAATAGGTCGGACGGCTGGGCGCCTGCTGAAGGATATTTGTCGGACCATGTACGTTTGAGCCCGCGGAGGACATCCATGACCAGTAATTGGGACGTCAGCTCATTGCCTTTGATCATCACGGCCGATAACCCACAAACAACGCTCGAGGAATGGGCGTTTGGAAATCGTGAAGTAATCAAGCAGCAGTTGATTGTTTCGAAGGCGATCCTATTTCGTGGCTTCCGCAACAAAGGCGGCTTTGCGAGTATCGCCGACAGCTTCTTTGACCGGCGGCTGAAATATACCTATCGATCGACTCCACGCACCGAGCTCGATCAGCACCTCTACACGGCCACAGAGTATCCGAAGTCTTTATCAATTCCGCAACATTGTGAGAATTCGTACCAGCGAGACTGGCCCATGGAGCTCCTGTTCTATTGCGCTGAGCCTGCAAGCAAAGGGGGACAGACTCCCTTGGCCGAGATGACCAAAGTGACAGCAATGATTCCCACTGAGATCAAGGATGAGTTCGAGCGAAAGAAGGTCAGGTATACGCGAAACTACCGGCCCGGCGTGGATTTGCCATGGCCACAGGTGTTTGGAACAAGCAGTAGGGCTGAGGTCGAACGGTTTTGCATTGAGAACCAGTTGACGTACCAGTGGACTGCAGACGGATTACGGACCGTGCAAGTATGCCCGGCGTTTGCTTCGCATCCGATCACGGGTGACAAGATTTGGTTCAACCAGGCTCATCTGTTTCACATCTCCGCGTTGGATCGCGCCTCACGGAAGATGATGCTGGACGTATTCGGTGAAGGCGGACTTCCGCGCAACTCGCATTTCGGAGACGGATCGGCGATCAGGCCTAATGTACTCGAGCAGATTCGATCGGCATTCGATCGCAACAAGGTGTCGTTCGAGTGGCAACGAGGTGACGCATTACTGGTCGACAATATGCAGGTGTCTCATGGTCGAGATCCATACGAAGGTAACCGTCGGGTGCTCGTATGCATGTCCGAACCGTATTCGGAGTTCGAGCCGCGTAATTCATCAAAACCGGCAGGCGCGACGTCGGGTTCTTCTTGTTGACACGGGCAGTTCGCATGTACCGCCGCCCCAGCTTGGCGCGACGCGTGTGTAAGTTGCGGATGGGAGGTAGTGGTGAATCCGAATGACACGAAGCACTTGGTCTCAGGGGAGGTGTCGGGGCGCGGCGGCGGATTTGGGAACGCATTCTCGTCATCGGGTTCTTCCAGATCGGATGACGCGTCGCGCGCCGAAATCGAGCGGCAGCTGGCAGCCATCTTCAGGGAAGTGCTCGGCGTCGAGCATGTTGGTGTCCACGACAACTTCTTCGACCTAGGCGGGCACTCTCTGCTGGCCTCTCAGCTTACGTCGCGTGTGCGGCACAGATTCAAGATCAGTCTGCCGATCGCGACAGTGTTCCAGTACTCGACCGTAACCGAGCTCACGGACTGCATGGTGGTGCAGCTGAAGGATGCGGCGCGCGGCGTTGTCTCTAGGATAGAGCGACTTAGTCTCGGCGGGGTCGTTCCGTTGTCGTATGAGCAGGAGCGACTGTGGTTCGTGCACGAGCACATGGAAGATCAGCGCACGAGCTACAACATCACGGCGTCGTTGCATTTCGAGGGGCGGGGGTTTTCGATCGCGGCGCTGAGGGCGGCGTTCACTGCATTGGTGGCACGGCACGAGACTCTGCGCACGTGCTTCTTTGTGCCTGAAGGCGCGGCGGCGCCGTTGCAGCGGATCGTCGAGCCCTGGGCGATTGAGGTTCCCCTGCGGAATGTGTCCGCGAGCGATGTGCGCGAGATGGCGAAGGAGCTATCTCGACACGTGTTTGATCTGAAGAACGTGCCGTTGTTGAAGGCGTGCGTTCTGCGGCTGGCCGACGATGAGTACGTCGTGTTGATCAACATCCATCACATCGTGTCGGATGGCTGGTCATTCAGCGTGCTACTAGGAGAGCTGCAGCAGTTTTACGATGCGTACGTGCAGGGTCGTGATCCGGAACTACCGCCGTTGCAGGTGCAGTATGCGGATTATGTGTTGTGGCAGCGTCGGCAGGAGCTCGAACGGGATCTTGAATATTGGACGGGCGCGCTTTCGAGCTACGAAGATGGTCTGGATCTGCCCTATGACCGTCCGCGCACGGCGAACCGTGCCTGGCGTGCGGCGACGTTGCGGGTCGGCTATCCCGAGGCGCTAACGAAGAAGTTGGATAGGTTCAGCCGAAGCCAGCGTTGCAGCTTGTTCATGAGTCTCTTGGCAGCCTTGGCTGTAGTAATGAACCGGTACACACGGCGGGAGGATCTTTGCATCGGCACGACGGTGGCGGGCCGAGATCATATGGAACTGGAGAAGCTGGTTGGTTTCTTCATTAATATCCTGGTACTGCGGCTCGACCTGTCGGCAGATCCGAGCTTTGAGGAAGTGCTGCGGCGGACGCGGGAGGTGGTGCTGCGGGGTTTCGAGCACCGGGCGATGCCGTTCGAGCACGTGCTGAACGCGCTGCGCAAACAGCGTGACAACAGTCTGATTCCGTTGGTTCCGGTGGTGTTGCGTCATCAGAACTTTCCGTACGCGCACGTGGAAAGATGGTCCGAAGGTGTGACGCTGAAGGGGTTCGAACTGAGTGGGGATCGGACGACCGCGAGTGAGCTGGATTGGCAGTTCTACGGGGACGGATCGTCGCTGGTGCTGGAACTGGAATACGCCGCGGATTTGTTTTCGGAGTCGACGGTGCGCCGGATGGTGGAGCACCACCAGCGGGCGCTCGAGGCGCTGGTGGACAATTCGGAGCGACGTCTGAGCGATTTCAGTGTGCTGACGGTGCAGGAGCGGGAGCTCTATGCGGCGGTCAACTGCACGGATTTTGCCGCGACTGACTTCGTCAGCATCGTGGGGCGGTTCGAGCAGCAGGTCGAGGCGACGCCCGATGAAATGGCGTGCATCGGCGTGTTGACCGGGAACGGGGGCCGCGAACAGTCGCTGAGCTATCGCGAGTTGAACGGACGGGCGAACCAGGTGGCGCGACGGCTGCGGGCGCTTGGTGTCGGTGCGGAGTCACGGGTGGCGGTGTTTTGCGACCGGTCACCGGAGATGTTGGTAGCGCTGCTGGGAATCTTCAAGGTTGGTGGATGTTATGTGCCGGTGGATCCGGAATACCCGACCCGTTATGTGGAGAAGATCCTGAATGACGCGAACCCAGCGGTGGTGTTAAGCCGGCGCGCGGTGGCGGTGCGCTTGCCGGAGGGCTGGCGCGTCGATGGATGGCTGGATCTCGATGCCGGGCGGCGTTTGGCAGATGCGAGCATCGCGAGTTTGTCGGAGGTTAATGAGGCGAACCGGGAGCCGGTGCAGGCGCTCCAGTTGGCGAGTGTGGCGTATACGTCCGGCTCTACTGGTGAGCCGAAGGGCGTGATGGTGCCTTACGGTCAGGTACAGAACTGGTTGCAGGCGTCGTGGTCTCGGTCGCCGTACGGCTGGGGCGAGCGGACGCTACAAAAGACACCGAGCACGTACGTCGTGTCACTGAAGGAGCTGTTGAGCGGGCTCCTGGCGGGCGTGCCGCAGGTGATTGTGCCGGATCTGGTGGTCAAAGACAGTGCCGCGCTGATCGAGGTGGTGGATCGTTGGAAGATCACGCGTATGAATCTAGTGCCGTCACACCTGCGGGCCCTGTTGGACAGTGTGTCGGAAGACGCGTCGGCGCTGCAGTCCCTGCGGACCATTGTCACGGCAGGCGAAGCATTGCCGCAGTCATTGCGGGCGACCGTGGAGAAGCTTCTGCCTGAGGCGGAGCTTTGGAACAACTACGGCTGCACGGAGCTCAATGATGTGACCTACACGCGGGCGGGCGCGGACGGCACGACGCACTCGGTGTTCGTGCCGATCGGCAAGCCGATCGATAACGTGCGGGTGTTCGTGCTAGACGAGCAGCTGCGGCAGGTGCCGATAGGAGTGATCGGTGAACTGCACGTCGACAGTCCGTACATGGCGCGCGGCTATTGGCGACAGCCTGAGCTGACCGCGGAGCGCTTCATCGCGAATCCATATGGCGTTGTGCCTGGATCTCGCCTGTACAAGACGGGCGACATGGTGCGGTATCTGGCAGATGGATCCCTGGAGTATGTCGACCGGCGCGACTTCGAGATTAAAGTGAGGGGACATCGCGTAGACGTCCGTCAGGTCGAGAAGGTGCTGCACGCCCGGGACGACATTCTGCAGGCTGTGGTGAGTGGCTGCAACGGCTCGCAGCTGGTGGCCTATCTGGTGTCGCGCGAACAGGGCGATCTGGATGTGCAGGCGATCCGCCGCTATGTCTCGGACCACCTGCCGACCTATATGGTCCCCACGTTGTACATGCAGTTGCCGGCGTTGCCGAAGCTCCCGAATGGCAAGCTCGATCGCCGCAGCCTGCCCGTCCCAGCCACCCCGTCGCCGAGTCGCACGTCGGATGACGCGTCGCGCGCCGAAATCGATCAGCAGCTGGCGGCCATCTTCAGGGAAGTGCTCGGCATCGAGCACGTCGGAGTCCACGACAACTTCTTCGACCTGGGTGGACACTCCCTGCTGGCCTCTCAGCTTACGTCGCGTGTCCGGAACAAATTCAAGATCGACCTGCCGATCGCGACAGTATTCGAACACTCCACCGTCACGGAGCTCACAGACTGCATTGCGCTGCAGCTGAAGGACGCTGCGCGCGTTGTGTCGAGGATAGAGCGCGTCAGTGTCGACCGGGTAGCTCCCCTATCGTATGAGCAGGAGCGACTGTGGTTCGTACACCACTACATCACCGAGCAAAGAACCAGTTACAACGGCACTACCGGTCTTCGTATCCGCGGACCATTGCGGGCGGACGCGATGAGAGAGGCGTTTAGAGCACTGGTCGCTCGACATGAGATCCTGCGGACGACCTTTCCGATTCCCAATGATGCCTCTGCGCCCGTTCAGATGATTCATGATTTCATCGAGCCCGACATACTTATCGCCTCGGCAAGTGAAGGCGATATTGCGTCGCAAATGGACCAGCTCTCAACCCATATTTACGATCTTGCGAATGGGCCGCTGTTGATCGTGCGAATCCTGAAGCTAGCCGAGAATGATCATGCTCTACTAATTGGTATGCATCACATCATCTACGATGGGTGGTCGCAGTTAAGCATTATGGTCCGAGATATCGATGCTCTGTACGTCGAGAAGGTCACTGGCCATCTAGCCACGCTGCCCAGGCTACCTGTGCAATATGCAGACTTTGCGATATGGCAACGGAACCAGAAAATCGAAGGACACGTCGAGTATTGGAAGACCAAGTTGCGCGGCTATCATGACGATTTGGAGCTGCCGTACGATTATCCTCGTCCGTCGACCCGAAACTGGCATGCGGCCTCAATCACGGTCACCTATGCTGACGAATTGACGCAGAAATTCGCGCGATTCAATCACGCGCATCGATCGACGTTGTTCATGGGACTTGTGGCGAGTTTTGCAATCGTCCTGAGCCGTTTCACGGGCCGTGACGATATTTGCATTGGCACGACCGTGGCCGAGCGAAATCAAGTTGAGCTCGAGAACCTGATCGGTTTCTTTGTAAACGTTGTGCCGTTGCGCCTTGATCTCTCCGGCGATCCCGACCTCCCTGAGATAATGGCGCGGGCAAAATCCACCGTGCTAGGTGCTTTCGAGCACCAAGCCCTGCCGTTCGAGCGAATCCTCAGTGCGCTGCAGAAGGACCGAGACAGCAGCCGGATTCCACTTGTACCAGTCGTTTTGCGGCATCAGAACTTCCCGACTGCAATGCTTGACCAGTGGCACGATGGTTTGACGATGGAAGTCATAGAGCGAGACGAACGCACTACACCGAACGAGTTGGACCTTCAGTTCTTCGGTGATAGCGGCCACCTCAAGGCGGTAGTCGAGTATGCGGCGGAGCTGTACTCCGACGCCACCATTCGTCGCATCATGCGGTATCACCAGCGCGTCATCGAAACGATGATTGGAAGGATGCAATAGTCAGGGGTAGGATTAGCGGTAGAGGTCGCCTGAATTGCGGGCTTGAACATCTTTAGTCGCCCCCTAGACCGGAAGAATACTGCCCATCCTGTGAGCTTTCGCCGCGCAGTACGAGAGGGTGCCCGCGTACGGCTTGTTCTCCATGAACGGCATCTGTGACTGCCGTTGATGGCCGTGGTAAGTGATACGAAGGCAAGAGCCGGTGGCACCCTTGATTCCGAGCATGTCGCGTGAAGGATGGCGTGAGAAAACTTGCTCGCCCGCTCTCACGTCGGGGGATGACGAATGCTCAGGTCTTGAGCCCGTGCACCATGTAGGCTTGGGGGACGCCAGGTGTTCCTCGTGGGTACACGGGGAAAGGCCATCGCCCGAGTTGCTGGCCGATGGACGCAGTACTGTAAGCGTGTACCCTCCACCCAAGTGGCGCCAAGAGTGTTTCAGGCTCGTCGCTGCCGAACTGGCGGGCGAGTTCGTGCAGAGCGTTAACGCGAGCCGATTCGAGCATCGAGCGACCGACCACGTCGAACAGGACGATGCTCCCAGGAATGCTCAAAGCATCGAGTAGAGAGAAGAGATACGTAACCTGATCTGCAGACAAGTAGACGAGCAACCCCTCAATGAGCCACAGCGTTTGAGCTTCGGCATCGAAGCCGCCGCGTAACAGTGCCGCGGGCCAATCATCCGCCAAATCGACCGGCACGACATAGCGCTCGCATTTTGGTGCGATGCCGGTAAGCTTCGTCTCCTTGTCTTGGAGCACGTCGGGTTGGTCAAGTTCGAACAGCCGAGTGCCTGTCGGGAATATCAAGCGATAGGCTCGAGCATCCATCCCGGCAGCAACAATGACGACCTGTCGGATTCCGCGACCCACACCGAGCGCGATCTGATCGTCGACCCACCGAGTGCGAACCTCGATGGCAGGGGGCATGTCGGCGTAACCGTCATTGTGACGCTTTAGCTCCTCGACGAACGCATCACCTGCCAGGCGGCGAGCAAAAAGGTCCCGGAATAGCGGGTTCTTGCGCTCGCTCTCGATCGCTCGGATTCCTGCAACCCAAAGCGCCGTCTGGGCAATCTCCTGCATACCACAATGAATCACAGCCTAACGTGTTGTGTCAACGCGGCTGCGAAATTGCTGTCGTAGAGCAGCGATGCGATTTCGCAAACGCTGGCGTCGTCGTTCTCGTCCCGGCCAATCACTCTTTGTCGCGGCAATATCTGAACCCTGCGGAACACGCAAGGAATTACGGACCGAGATAGACCAATGGAAGATGGGCCGAGTAGCACAACTGGTGAGCGTGCCATTGATTGCCGCATGGCGCGATTCCCGTTCAGGTTAACCGAATGTCCGGCAAGGTGACGTACTACCCTGAGGGCCGATGAGGAAAGGGCAAACGTGAGAGAGTGTGCGTCAATCGGGACGCCAAAATGTACGAGAAACACGCTATGCGAAAGTCCTGTTCAATTTGCGACCGCCCTGCCAGATGACATTGACTGCGGGCGGCGAATACCTCTTCTGTTGATAGAAGAAAGGGAGCGGACCGCGTACTTGCGGCACGGTAGTAGTATCTTGTCCAACTCGGCTGAGCGCATGGACGCTCGGCCGAGCCATCGGTCCAAGAAACTGGTTTCTCAGAGAGCGATGCTGGGCGGATCGCCGTATAGGGTCCTGCGCGATGCGATTTTCACTCATCCCACCGCCGCCGAAGGTTTGGTCTATTTGTTCGCGAGAGCCCCGGCAAAAGCAATGCAGCAGCCGGCCCACTCTCTTCCGGCATCGAACTACTGCGACAACCACATTCTAAGCAAAAGCAGGCGCTCTTCCTGTGCCGCAACTGTGGCAATACGCAATGTTTTCAAGCCATTGAAGTTAGCTTTGAGCGAGAAGCAGATTCCCCAAGTTCTTGAAAACGTTGAAAACCCAACATAAGGAATGGAGCAGTTGGAGTCCGGGGTCGTGCTTAGAAGGCAGACGCGCTAATTCACCCGTCATAACAACGTAATACCGATGGCGGTGAATGACGGCTAAATGCGAACGAAAGGTGAACAAAGAAGGAGAAAGTGATTCGTCCCGTTTCATCGCAACTGGCTGATTTCCTTCGATTAGGGCCAACTCCGGCAAGTTCTGATGAAGTTGGTTGTTCGGCTGTTAACCGAAGGGTTGCTAGTTCGAATCTAGCCCGGGGAGCCATTCTTCCTCTGTAGTCTCAATTGCTTACGCTGAAGCTGATGACAAATCACTTTGGGTGCAGTTGGGTGCAAGTTCTA
>Ga0335078_10001034_pt1 | contig 42365 bp, 34 predicted proteins | sample Lox_Sample_32_FD_206711 | JGI IMG/M metagenome (GOLD analysis project Ga0335078, IMG submission 206711) | Soil microbial communities from Loxahatchee National Wildlife Refuge, Florida, United States - Lox_Sample_3.2 | ecosystem: Environmental > Terrestrial > Soil > Wetlands | place: USA...
AATGTGAAACGGGAATGAGCCAACGCCGGCGGGCTCGGATCCTCGGGCTACTCGCCGACATATTGCGGGGCGACGAAGTACATCTGATTGAACCGGCCCTTGAGGATTCGGTGGAGATAGTGCGTCTCAATGCCGCTCGGGCGGTTCTCAACAAGGGAAATGCTGCACAAAAGGAGCGGGCTTTTGAGGTCGTTCTCTCGCTCCTGGATTTATCCGACCGAGCGCTGAGAGGCGACGCTGAGGACCTCCTGCTCGAACATTTCTCCATCGGACATCAACTGATCGAGCGGGAAATCCAGCGGCGCGATCACGCTGGCGAAGCTGCAGGGGAGCTTTTCCCGAGGGAGAGCACTCTGGGCGTGCTGTTGCGAATTCGTAAGAGCGGGCAACTCACGTTGGAGGAGCGAGGTTGACTCAGGGCGTAAATTCGGCAAGGCAATCCGCGCTTACCTCAAGGGCTGCGTGGCTCAACCGCAACGTCGCTGGAATGGGTATCACGAGCCTGTTATCTGACGTTGGCCACGAGATGATCACCACACTCTTGCCTGGGTTTCTGGCCGTGCTTGGTCTGTCAGCGGTGGTCCTGGGCACGGTCGAAGGAGTGGCGGACTCGGTTTCGAGTTCTGTCAAGCTGGGGTCAGGTTGGCTCTCGGATCGCTTTGGCCACCGGAAGCCAATGGCCGTAGCAGGATATCTCCTTACGGGCGGTTCGAGCGGCCTCTTTGCGCTCGCCCACGGCTGGGGGCTCATCCTTACGGCGCGTACGATCGGCTGGTTCGGACGGGGCTTTCGAACCCCGCTTCGCAACGCCATGCTGGCTGCCTCCGTACCGGAGGAAGCGATCGGCAGGGCCTTCGGCTTTGAGCGTGCCGGCGACACGGTCGGCGCCATCGTTGGACCGCTTCTTGCCGTCGGATTGCTGGCACATTTGCACCCGCGCGCCGCTGACCGCTCCTCACCATTCCGAGTCATCTTCCTCCTTACGCTAATCCCTGGTCTTGCCTCCGCCTTGGTCTTTGCGATGTTTGTGCGCGACAAGGCATCGCCTCTATCCGGCGTGAGGTTCTGGGCAACCGTCAAGGCCATGCCGCGTTCGTTCCGCCGATTTCTCTTCGGCGTTGGCATTTTCGGCATGGCCGACTATGCGCGGACATTATTGATTCTGGCCGCGACTCAACTGCTCACTCCTACGCACGGGGTAACGCGTGCGGCGCAAATTTCGGGGCTCCTCTACGTGGGACACAACGTGTTCTATGCGGCTTACGCCTATCCGATCGGAGCGCTCTCGGACCGGGTGGGCCGGCGAGGCCTGCTCGCTCTCGGATACTTGGGTGGCGCTGTATCGTCGTTGGGATTTGCGGCCGCCTTTCTCTGGAAACTCGAGGTTCTGACATACCTTCTGGCGATGTTCGGCTTGGCAGGGTTCTCCATTGCGGTGACCGACGCCTTGGCGGGCGCGATGACTGCGGATTTGGTCGCGGAGCCGGTTCGCGGCACCGCTTACGGCGTTTTGGGGGCCGTCAATGGAGTCGGCGACCTTGTGGCGAGTGTCGTCGTGGGAGTCCTGTGGACAACATTTTCCCCGGTGGTAGCGTTCGCATACGCGGCGTTGGGAATGGGAACGGGAGCATTGGTTTTAGCGCGCTTGCGCTGAAGGTGGAAGAGAGGCATCGCGGCATGACCGAGTATTGTCCATCCTGCTGGATTGAGGTGGGGCAGACACCCGTATGTCCTGCCTGTGGTGCCAATCTCGAGAGTCTATCTCGGGAAAGCTACGAGGAAAAACTGATTCGCGCTCTTCGACATCGCGAGCCAACGGTCCCTATCCGAGCAGCGGCCATCCTGGGAGAATTGGGTGCAACAGCCGCAGTTGTGCCACTAATGGAGCTGGCGGCATCCGATTCGGATTCCTATATCCAAGAGGCCGCGGTTGTTGCCCTTGAACGCATCGGCGATTCGAGGGCCGCGCCCTTGTTGATTCGGTTGGAACAAGATGGGAGTCTGCGCGTAAGGATTGCCGCGGGCCGGGCAATAAAGACGTTGGAAGGTTTGCGCGATGCGAGTTAACGGCGAAAATCAAGGCGCTCCGGCAGGAGTCCGGCGAGGTGACGCATCGATGTTCGTTGACCGAGAGAATGAGATTCGTCGGGTCAATGAGGCCATACGCGACCAGAAGAATCTTGTGATCTGTGGTCCGGCCGGTATTGGGAAGACCGCGCTGGTGTCTCAGGTTATTCATCGCTTGGCAGGCGAGAAGTTGCGTTGTCTGTATCTTCCATCTATGAAGGACTTGCAGGACATGCTCCGCCAGTTGATCCGTTTGCTTTACGACATCGAAGACCCGAATCTCCGACGAGAGCTGCACGCTGAAGGAATCTCCGTCTTGAGTTTTGACGCCTGGTTGAAGCGGCTTTCGAGCAGTGCGATGAAAGGTTTAGTGTACCGTGCGGTCGAGCAGGGTGATTATCGGGTATTTCTCGATCACATACCACCGCTGACGCTTCCGGTCGCGAAGATCATTAAGGAGCTATTCTGGATGCGGAACACGCCGGTTTGCTTACTCGTCCGTGACGAGATGGAACAGCATCTCTACCGGTTTTATAGCTTCTTCTACTGGGGCGAGCGGGAGCGATTGGTGCTGCAGCCGCTTCCGCCTCAATCCGCTGCGGAACTTCTAGAGGGCTGCATTTCACGATTCGGTTTAGCCGAATTGGATCTATCGGACTTTCGGGACGAAGCTCTTGAACTCAGTAAACGAGTTCCGGGCGCCATCGTGAAAATGTGCGCCCTCGCCGCCGACCCTCACTACCAATATGGCTCGCGCATCAAGACCAAGTCTGTGTATATCGATTTTCTGATGAGCGGGCAGGGCCTGCTGGGACAGCCTGCTCCACGAACGACCGAATGAGCCGGGCGTTAAGGCCCCTTGATAACTTCGCGAAATGAGGAAAGTGCTGTAAGCTGCTGGAATCGAAGGTGGGAATGTCTTGGACGATTAGAAGATGTAGTAAGAAACGGGTCTAAAGTTTGCCTTTGAGCCGTCGTGAAGGTAGAACCATTGGCGAGAGGGAGCGAGATGGAGTGGGTCAAACCCGCAGCAACAGTTGCCTTGGGTGCAGCTTTCGGAGCGAACCTTCGCTACTTCGTGAGCGACTGGCTGGCCCGGCACCAGACTGCCTCGTTCCCTCTCGGAACTCTTGCCGTTAATACCACGGGAAGTTTCGTCTTAGCTTTCTTCCTGATTTGGACAACTGAGCGTGTGCTTTCCTCCCCGCAATGGCGGCTGCTCATTGCGGTGGGCTTTTGCGGTTCGTACACGACATTCTCGAGCTACACGTTTGAGACTTTTAAAATGATGGAGCAGGGGCGGCTGTGGGATGCCACAATAAACTTCCTGGCCAATAATACTCTTTGCTTCTTCTGTGCCCTGCTGGGAGCAATCGCCGCTCGAGCAATCTGATGGCTACCGACAAATACCAACTCGTCAGTATTTATCTGAATGAGGCAGACAAATGGGAGCAGCATCCCCTCGATTTGGAAATCCTCAAGTATTTGCACCGGTCCGGCTGTGCTGGCGGCACGGTAGTGCGTGGATTGGCTGGGTTTACCAAGGGTGGTGGGATCGTAACGACATCACTCGTTGACGTCGGGAGCAAACTCCCGGTAGTGGTACAGTTCGTGGAAGCGTCGGCGAAAATTGCCGAGGTCATGCCTACTCTGCGGAGAATGGCTGGTAAGAGACTGATCACATTACAGGACGTTGAGATCGTCCCCCTGGATCCTCTGACTTGATGTGCTTCCGGTTTATTTTGTCCCCAACATGAGGACGCCTTCGTTAACTCGGCTGGGGGCGGACCAAGCGTTTGACCGCCACAGTAGCAAACGGGGTTACACTGTTAGCACCGGCCTGAAAGGGAACCGATTTCGCCGGTTTGGAGGGAGCCACTCGGTTGAGAATGCTGCTTTCGGGCACACTAACGTACCTGTGGGGCGGACAGGTGAACCTCCCCACACTCCAAGCCCTGCAAGTTTCGAAATGATCGTCAACGCAAGCGACTACCCTCCGGCGCACTCACCGAGAGAAGCAATATTGAAAGACAACGCACGCGGTGGCTATCGCGGGTCAATCTCGTGGCCGGGTCGTGGTCGATTGCAGCGTACCCGAGATCCTATCGGCCCGTGAACTCAAGCGATAAGCTACCGTCAATTTCGCCGCATTCCGTCCACAGCAGCACACGCAGAATTCGGCGCCTCGATGATTTTCCACAGATGATGATCAAGCCGCAATAAGGATCGTTTCGAGTCAGCTTGTACGCTACGTCAGATGATTGGCCACCCTGTAAGTGAACTCGCCGCCAGGCGTGGGTAATGGCCGATAATAGGCGGTTGCCGCCTGACTCAAGGCGCTTCCGTAGCCATGGCGTCAAAGTGGCCGATGGGACGCTTCCCTCTGTTTAAGTAAATGCTGGGCGACCAAGACTGATCCGATCCAAGGCGGCCCAATTTCCGAGCGGCTACGATCCGCTCGGAATCCCTAAATACTAAGATGTCCTGAGTAAAATGGCGAACTCTTAAGGTAGTAGAGTTCGAACGGCCATTTGTGTTCGAGCCTGAAATCGATACAGGCGCGCGTTCATTCCTGGTGAGCCGCGGTCTGCCTCCGATCTGGTGCGTTTCTCATTACGCGACGTAATTCGAATCGGTGTTGAAACCCTCTGTTGCTTGAGCGATGCGCTGGGCGAACCTGCGCGCGCTGGAAAACGATGACCAAGCCAGAATGCGGATGAAACGTTCTTCGCACCGATCTTCACTGAGCACCTCCTCAACGAGCGGTTCATCGACTTGATAAGGCGCCTTCGCAAGTACGAGCGCCAACTGCGCAATCGCCCGATCCCGCCCCGTCAGGGCGGAGGTCTCTATGTCTACCCAGTTGCGGCTGATGGGCATCAGTTCACCGTTCCAGTCTTGCAGGTTCCGGACCACAAGATCCTGGACGGCCGGTGAGACGACACTTGAAGCCTCACGTTCAACGACTGCCGTCCATCGCGCGAGGGTATCCGCGATGCGCGGATGGGGAGTTGCCCATCGCATATCGGCAGGCAGTGAGGCAGGGGGCAACAGTGACAGAGCGCGTCCCGGGGTGAGCCGTACGACATGGGTCGCTCTCAATTCGCCCCCAAAGAGCCGGAGCGCCGCAGCCTTGACGCCCTGCCGCCCCAGCGGTGCGCTCACGGGCGAGCCATCCATCACCACGTGACTGAAGCGATTGATATCGCTCATGGCCATCAAGGCCGCGATGGCTTCCGGCAGTTCCTCAGCGGTGAACGGCGACGGGTGCTTGGTGGGATCTGCGCTCGCGACTAACTTTACCCAGGCAAGACGCGCACGCAGGGTGCCGTCGGTGATGGCCGCTTCGTTTTCTGTGAAGATATTCGAGGCGGCTTCGTGTTGGCCGCCCGCATGGACGAGGCTGATCAGCATGTCACCGCAGTAGGGGCAGTCGTTGACCTGTGACAGTACTGCATTCATCGCTTCCTTCGTGGTGCGGTCCAGGCGATCGTCCACCAGCACACTTTCACGGCCGGCGGCCCAGATGGCAGCCATCAGCGCGGGCACTTTAGAGCGACTGGTCAGGGAACCGTTGATGAAAAAGTCCTCTTCGATCATGTTGTAAACCCGGGCCACGAGCCCGGTGGCCTTGCCTCGCGGAATCGCATGCACATAACGCATGGTTTTCAGAGACAGTGTTTCAAACAACCGGACGCGGAGCGCTTTGGGTAACATGGTGGTTCCTCATTCGGGGCGTTCAAGCGCCGGACGCGAAGGTCATTATTTCTTTCCGGCAACCAGCGCGCGCACCGCATCCGTGCTCATTGCCTGGCCACCTATGCCCCAGTCGCCGCTCCGAACCTCTTCCACGATCACGGTTGTGACTGAGCTCATGTTCTCACCCTCAATGGCGACCATCGCGTCCGTAAGCTTCCTGATCATTTTCTTCTTCTGGGCCGGCGTAAAAACTTCCTCAATCAGCTTCACTTCAATCAAAGGCATGGTGATTTCTCCCTTTTTGCGGATTGGTTTTGGGAATTCGTGTTCCTCGCGATCCGGTTCTAGTGTGCGGCCAGTGAAGCTTGAATACTTGATCGAGAGTCCAGTATTCTTGGCACAAACGCCAAATTCGGGGAGGGTGGAGGGATGGACGTGCTTTCCGAGGTCTTGAGAGTCGTCAGGCTCGAGGGGGCGCTATTCTTCAACGCAGAGTTTACTGCTCCATGGTGTATCAGCTCATCCCGCTCAATGGCTTTAGCACGTTACGTTTCCCCGGAAGCGAAACACTTGATTATCTACCACTTCTTAACCGAGGGAAAAGCTTATGCAAGGTTGTCGGATGGAGCACGGGAGGAGTTGGCAGCCGGCGACATCGTACTCTTCCCGCACGGAGATGCCCATGTGGTGGGCAACGGCTTACCCGAAAAACCGGTGGATTCCTTGCGGATATTTGCCAAGAACCTAACCCAGGGGCTTAAACTCACCCGCTTTGGTGGGGGCGGGGAGATCACCAGATTCGTTTGTGGATATATGGCCTGCGAGCCCCAGCTAAGTGAAGTTTTTCTGGCTGGTCTTCCTAGAATGCTGAAAGTGCATGTCGCGAAGGAGCCCTCCGGACAATGGCTGGAAAACTCAATCCGATTCTCGGTGGGCGAAGTGAGCGGATCGAATGCGGGCAGCGGGCTGGTGCTCGCCAAGTTATCTGAGGTGCTGTTCGTGGAGACACTGCGTCGGTACATCAACGCACTGCCTCCCGACCAGATCGGCTGGCTGGCAGGCGCACGTGATCCCATCATCGGCCAGGCTCTCGCTCATTTGCACAAGGAGCCCGCAGCTCGATGGACGGTCTCGAGTCTCGGCCGGCACGTCGGCTCGTCCCGGACTCGCTTGGCTGAGCGCTTCCGGCATTTTCTGGGTCTACCTCCAATGGCGTACCTGACCCAATGGCGGCTGAAACTGGGGGCGGAGATCCTTACGTCGTCAGACGACAGCATCGCGGAAGTGGCCGCCGCAGTGGGTTATGGCTCAGAAGCGGCTTTTAACCGCGCGTTCAGACGGCAGTTCGACTGCCCTCCAGCCCAGTTTCGCCGTAATCGTAAACAGACTGCTAACCTTTCTGCCCCGAGAGCGAGTGGTAAAGGCGAACCCCTCTGATGATTGCATTTCGGCAGGTCGCGGCGCCGTCACCCAAGCATTACCAAATGCTGGTCGGATCACGGGATTCTCGGAAATTGTTTCGAACGAAGTCCACGTCGACGATTCTGGGGGGCGCCGAAGGTGACCCCTCCTGCCTGACGGCGTAGCGTAGATCTACCACCTCTCTTTGACTTTGTGAGGCCCCTTGCGATTCAATTCAAATTGACACGCAACCGGAGAATTTGAAGAATCGCATATAGAGTCATTCATGTCGCCTTGCGACACCCCAAAGCATGAAAATGGGTTCGAGATAGGTTTATGATCATCTCGACTTGCGCAGGATGAAGGCCGATAAAACTTGGCGCGGCAAGCCCGCTATAGAGTCTGGCCTGGACGTCGTTCCGAACCCCGAATTGTTGCCTCGCGCGAGCGAGAGCACGCGGAGCAGATTGCTACCCTTTTCGATGTCCTCCCGCGCAGGGAGAGAGGAGTTGATCATGGAAACCCTTATTTCTCGATGTGCCGGGTTGGATGTCCACAAAGAGACCGTCGAAGCTGATGTCCGACGGATCGAACCGGACGGTCGGCTCCAGCACCAGACGCGGCAGTGGGGCACGATGACGAGGGACCTGGCGGCGATGGCCGACTGGATGGCCGCCCAGGGGGTCACGCACGTGGCCATGGAATCCACCGGAGTATTTTGGAAACCGATCTTCAACATCCTGGAAAGCCGTTTCACCATCATGCTGGTGAATGCCCGGCATCTGAAACAAGTGCCCGGGCGTAAGAGCGACGTACGGGACTGCCAGTGGATCGCGCAACTGCTGCAACATGGGCTGCTGAAAGGCAGCTTCATCCCGCCGCGTGCGCAGCGCGACTTGCGCGATCTGACGAGGTACCGGACGCAGTTGCTGGAAGAAAAGACGCGTACGGCGAATCGAATTCACAAGGTGCTGGAAGACGCCAACCTCAAGTTGGGGTCGGTGGCCAGTGACATCCTGGGAGTTTCGGGGCGGGCGATGCTGAAAGCCTTGATCGAGGGTGAAAAAGACCCAGTAAAGCTCGCCGCCTTGGCGCAGCGAAAGTTGCGCGGCAAGATCCCGGAGTTGGAGAAGGCTCTCTTGGGGCACCTCACCGAACACCATCAGTTCATGCTGCGTCTCCTGTGGAAACAACTGACCCAGGAAGAGGAATGGATCGCGGAATTGGACGCCAGGATCGAGAAGGGAACGCGCCCTTTTGCGGCTGAGATGGAACGCCTGGACGCGGTCCCGGGCGTCGATCGCCGCGTGGCAGAGGTGGCGCTGGCGGAAGTGGGAGCCGACATGAAACCCTTTCCCAGCCATGAGCATTTGGCCTCGTGGGCCGGCATGTGTCCCGGCAACGAAGAAAGCGCCGGGAAACGGCGTAGGCGGCGCATTCTGCCAGGTAACCGCTGGCTGAAGCAAACCCTAGTACGGCGACGAGCCACGCCAAGAACACCTATCTCGCCTCCCAGTATCGGCGTCTGGCAGGGCGCCGGGGGAAGAAGCGAGCCCTCGTGGCCGTAGGCCACTCGATGCTCATGATTTTCTACCACATGCTCAAACACGGCACGACTTACGCCGAGCTGGGGGGTGACTTCTTCGACCGTCTAGAACCTGAGCGCCTTACTCGTTACTATGTCAAACGGCTAGAAGCTCTCGGCCATAAGGTCACGCTCTAAACTCCCGTTGTCGTGTGATTGAAATTTTCGGAGCAGTTCTTACCGCATCTCCGCCGTTGAGTGCTGAAAGGCTGGTTTCCCTCTGACGGATGATTTCGGCGCCCTTTTAACCTGATGCTGACATTACACAGTAACGCCAGGCTAATTTGGTCCCCCGGCTGAGGGAACAGGTTGAGCTGACGGCAAGTGCGAGAGTGACTCAAGGTCTCGCCGGATTTTTTCGCTCTCCTCGCGTCCGGTGTCGCTTCCTCCCGTCAGCCGCTGGATTTGCGCGCGATAGCCGTCCGCGTGCGCATCGAACTGGCGATGGAGTTCTGCCAGCGTCCTTCGACTCCAGGATTCCATCAACCGTCCGTACCGGTGGAACGCCTCATCAACAGCAGGACCAATTTGACGCCTTAGCTTCTTTTCGATCCGCCGTTTCGTGAATGCCTTCCCGAGGAGGGTAAGAAAGTCGCGGTGGATAGCGAACTCTAGTGGCCCTGGGTCAAGTCTCGGCATCTCTCTGATGACCGACGCAAGGTCTTCCTGTCGGGGTACAGTAACCCGTAGCGCAACTGCGGCCCCCGCAAGAGCACGAGATAGGTCTTGGCTAAGAGCTTGGATCTTGCCGTGGATCTGATTGGCACCTTCGACGGCAATTCTCACCACATTCTGGTTGACGATGCTGCCGACTGCGCAGTCTTCTCCGCCTTTGCCAAGCCAGACGTGAGCGATTTCGTCTGCGGCCCGCGAGAGTCCAATCCGTCCCAATAGCCGGATCTCATCGGATGCGCGACGGCAAAAGGCGTCCACTCCCTCGAAATTCCCCGTTGCCTTCCGCAACTGCGTTTCAGCCTCATCAAGGTGCTGCTTCTCATCCTTCGAACTCTTTGCCGCCGCTGCAGTCCTGACCTTCAGGGCGGCCTCGACAGCTTCCCGGAGGGCTCCGATCTTACGACGCACCGACTGCTGCGCCATCTCTTGGTGCTTCTCGCACAGTGGCGCAATTTCATTTTCGAACCATTCTTCCAAGAGCCTTGCATGCTCCGCCCGTGTGCTGACAGGAAAAACAGAGAGCGTCAGCCCGAGCTGAGAGGTGATTTGGGCGGCGATATAATTGACCGAATTACTACGATCTTCCCGTCCCAGCAGGTCCGCCTTGCTTAAGAGGACGAAGGCCGGAATGGCGGCTTCATTCAGGCTCTGAATTGTGGAAAGATCTTCCTGACTCAGCGTCGAACCCGCGTCAACCAAGACGACACCCAAGTCACATTGGGGCAGATAAGCCAATGTTTCGGCTGAGCCGACCGTTGCGAGGGAGCCTAAGCCTGGGGTATCCACAAATACCACGCCATCTCTCAGGCGCTCCGAAGGCAATTCGAGAACAATGCGCGTTACATGCTTGGCATTGCCTGGGTTGAATTGCTCGCTCGCGAACTCTGCCAGCCGTGTGACTTCCACGCGTTCCGGATTCCTATCAGGATAGGCGACCGTAAGCGCCGGTTCCGCACCGTGTATAATTCGGGTCGGCACCGCAGTAATCGGATTGACCCCTACCGGGAGCACCTCTGTACCGAGAATGTGATTCAACAGGGAGGACTTTCCCGAACTGACGCGCCCAAACAAAGCGATTTGAAAGTTGTTCGACTCGATTTTGTCGAGGATCGTAGAGAGGGCCGCCCTGAACTCAACCATCCCATGCTGATTGATGATCCGCTCAAGCCTCCGGAGGAGTTCGATTTCGTCACCGGTGCTCTCCAGCCTTTGCAAACGGGCTTCGGGATCCTGCGCCGTATCCTGGCTCAAATACATGCCCAATTTACGAACGAGGCTTCGCATCTCTTCCACGAGACCGTTAAGTTCAGGAATGATCGACTCGGGAAGTTCGCCGTACCCCCGCAGTGCGTATGGCCGGCACTCATCGAACGCGATGTCGGCGAATTCCAGATTAACCCGTACGGACCGGGCCGCTATGAACCGCGGTTCGGGAGGCTCAATCCCCTGGCTCTTCAGAACGTGCACCATCTGCGCACGGATCCGGGCAAGATAGTCTTGAATAACCTTGACTTGGACCGGCAAGAGCTCGTCTCGGTATTTGGGAAAGGGAGATTTCGAGGTTGAGCTCACCAGGATCGATTCGATGTCGGAGAGGAGATCATCGACATACTTAAAACTCGTCGAGAGGTGTAGCTTGTGTGACCAGTTGAGAGAGTCCTGTGATCCCATGGGACTGCCACCCGTGTGAGCAAATGGACATTCTTGATTGCAGGGAATCTTCAGAGAAAGGAAACCGCGGGAACCGCTGAAATCGCCCTTGCCCGGAGAATCCCCGTAGGAGTTATCTTCCCCACTGGGGCGGTTAAGGGCGAACTCCAACGCCACCTTAATTATCCTGCTCGCCGCTGTCGCCGTCAACGAGTCCGTACGAGGGGAACATTTCGCTCTAAACCGGGGAACAGAGGATATCGAGGAGTGGGCGGACTACATCGGAGCCACTCAAATGGTGGGGAAATTCGGAACGAAGCCAAATCAGGTATAATCGCCGATGGGCGATGGAGTTCGCCTAATAAACCGCCTCGTCCATCGAGACTGATAACTCCTACCTAGCGACCCCGACCACGGGGCATGAGCTCGAATTGAAGCGAATAGGTGGTTCCACATTTGAGTGGTCGAACACATTCCGCGTGACGTCCACTACGGGTCAGGGACAGGTTTCGGAATCACCCAACGGGAGTCAGCATGGCACGTAGAGATGAGCAAGGAGATGGCCCAACCAGCTTCCACGACGAGCCCTGCGTAATTTGCAGGGGGCTTAAGGAGTTTCAGTCCGGCCGAATGTTCAATCCGAATCAGCAGGCTTTGAAGAGCTTGTGTAACCTCCACACTTGGCTCCTCGCCAAAACGGCCGAAGTAGGCACAGTTGCTGGAGTCCTGCTCCAAATGCTGGAATACCCCCTAAAAGAGGGATGGACGGGCGCCAATTGTGGAGTCTGTGCGTCGATTGCGGAAGAAGAGGAAAGAAAATTGGGAGAGTTTGCCCAAAGCCTAGGTAGGCCGGAATCCCTGCTGCGCCTGCAAGACCGGGGTGGAATTTGTATCCCGCACGCGCGCAAACTCCTGGATCGTGTCCCGGATAGCGTTCGGAATGAAATCATATCAGCCCTTCAGATGCGCGTCGTAGAACTGAGGCGCGAACTTACTACACTGTCCCGTCGCGCGAAGTCAGGCGCGGCAATTCATCCTGGTGTTTTGGGTCGAGCCGCCGAATTCTTGGTCGCCAATCGAGGGTTAGATGCTAAATGCTCCAACATATCTACTCATCCCCAAGCCATTCTTGACTAGGTCCCCGAACTCCGCCGGCGCGGCTGACTGTTGGTCAGTCACAGCCTTCGGTTGATATATGCAGCATGGTTCCTCAGCTAGAGGGTCGCCGGTGAGGGCGAATGCCCTTGCTCGCGAGCCGCCGCAAACATGTCGAAACTCACATATCCCGCACTTGCCTTTCAATAGGGACGTATTGCGCAGGGATGTGAAGAGAGGCGAACTCTGGTAGATTTCCAGAAGGGATTGCCGCCGCACATTACCGGCAGCAATGGGCAAGAAGCCGCTCGGAAATACCTCCCCGAGGTGCGATATAAAAACGAATCCCTTCCCATCGTTCAGTCCTCGAGGTGCCCGCCGGATGCCGTCAGGAGAGTTCGCTGCCGTGCCTGCGACTTGGCGCAGCGGACCTGCCCATTGTCCGGCGGCTGCGTTTGCTGGATGTGCGGAGCCGCGCGCCCTACTTTGCTCGGCATGCCGCTGAAGCAGGTAGCGGCGATAGTGCTGTGCCTCGGTGGTCTTGATGTCAAAGGGAACGCGCGAAGCGAGTTCGAAGAGCTTGGCGAATACCTGTTCGAACTCTTCCGCGGATATCAAGTCTTCGAGCTGCCCACGGCCGGTTGGAACCAGGAAGAACACGCTCCAAAGGGCGATGTCCAACGTCCCGAGGAGGCGCACCATAGCGTCAAAATCCGCGAGGTTACGCCGCGTAATCGTTGTATTGATCTGTACCGGCAAGCCGAGTTCGCGCGTCCAGCGAATGGCTCTCAATGTCCAATCGTAGGAGCCCGGGACGCGGCGGAAGGCATCATGAATTTGCGCGGTCGAACCGTCCAGGCTTATCGCCAAGCGTGCCAGGCCGCGTCGTCTAAGCTCGGCAATCGACTCGCGCGTCAGCAGGGGTGTGGCGCTGGGAGTCAGCGACGTGCGAACCCCATGCCGAGTGGCGTAATCAACCAAGTCGTAGATGTCGGGGCGTTTCAGCGGATCCCCACCCGTGATGACGAAAACCGGAATCCGCATTTCCGCAATCTCGTCGATCAGCGACTGCGCCTCGCGGGTAGAAAGCTCCAGCGACGACCGAAGTGGCTGAGCGCACGCCCGGCAATGAACGCACGCCAAATCGCACGCCTGTGTCGCTTCCCAAATGGCAATAAAAGGCCGTTCGTTAAAATCAATCTGGGAGTTGGTTGCTGTACTATTGGGCATTCCTTCACCTCGATAGCCATTAAATCCCAACGGGTAACGGCCAGCGATGACCGAAGTCACAGCAAGAAAATGAGAGGGGGAGTAACGGGTAGCGTTGAGGCCCAGCGGCCGATGCCTTTACCTCGTCACGCCGTGAGCTTCGCCGGTGGCTGTGACTTCGGTCATCGTCACCGCCATGCCTCCTTTCTATTCTGGGACTTACGGTAGAGAGCGGAGGAACGCGATGACGGAAATTACCAAAAACACCAGCGTGGCGGAAGTCGTGAAGGCCTGCCCAACCGCGCGCAAGGTATTCGACAAGCATGGGCTTAAGGGGTGCGGCGGCGCGAACGGCCCGATGGAATCGCTGGCGTTTTTTGCAGCAGTTCATCAGGTTGATGCAGACGCGCTCGTCCGGGAACTGAACGCCGAGATGCAAAATCCATCTCCGGACAAATATGTTTACCAGGAGTCCCTGGGTGACTACATTTACCGACGCTTCTTTAAGGCGGGAATTGTGGTGATGCTTTCGATCGGAGGGCTGTGGGGGGCGCTGAATCTCTGGCAGATCGCTCGCGGTGGAACTTTTCTCGAACTTCACCTGGTTCCAGCCATTCAGGCGCACGCGCATGCCATGATCTTCGGTTGGGTCGGGTTGTTCGTGATGGGCTTCGCCTATCAGTCGTTTCCCCGATTCAAGTTCGTCACGCTCTGGCGGCCGGACCTCGCGAACCTTTCGCTGTATTTGATGTTGATTGGCATCGTTGCACGGGTGGGCGCGGAAATGCTTCAGCCCATGCCGGTAGGGTTGGGTCTGGGGATCCTGGCAGCCGGCACGGAACTTGCCGCCATCCTCTTATTCATCACAGTCATCGTTAAGACGGCGCGGCAATCGGTAGAGCCGCGCAACGCTTACGAGAAGTTCATTTTTGGCGCGCTGTTCTGGTTTCTCGTACAAGCTATCTTTAGTGATGTGTTCTTCTTCGCCAAGGCGACTGCCGGGACGCAAGAGCAGTTGGTGATGCGCATTGCGCTGCTCGATGGCCCGCTGCGGGATATCCAGTTGTTCGGCTTCGCGGCGCTCATCATTGCCGGCGTCAGCCAGCGCTTCGTGCCGACGGTTTATGGCTTGGGAAGGCCGCAGCGGGACCGGCAGAACCTGATTTTCTATCTCATGAATGGCGCGTTGCTCCTGGATATTGCCAGTTACGTGTTATTCTTCACCACCGGCAATCTCAATTTCGCTGCCGGTCTGGAACTCGCCTACATCCTCATGGTGGTTTGGGCGGTTCTGTTGGTCAGGCAGCTCCGGGTATTTGCACCCTCCTCACAGGGTGATCGCAGCTTGAAGTTCATTCGTGCCGCGCATGCCTGGCTGCTCTTTGCCATGCTCATGCTGCCATTCTTGATCCTGTATGGGTTCCTGATGCACCAAGGTTTCTCGCATACGTTCATGGGTTCGCATCGGCATGCTTACACCGTTGGCTTCATTAGCATGATGATTGTGGGTGTGGCCTCCCGTGTGGTGCCGATTCTCGCCGGGGTCGAATCCGAGCGGCTCAGCCGCCTGTGGGGTCCGTTCATTTTGCTGAATGTTGGATGCGCCGGGCGGGTGTTGTTACAAGTGCTCACGGATTTTATCCCGGCTACGGCATTCCCGCTGATGGGCTTTACCGGGTTTGTTGAAGTGATCGCGCTGGGCTGGTGGGGTGTGGAATTGTGGCGTACCATGAATCTGGTGCGCACTCACCGCGCCAAGTTACTGGGCGCCTCACTGCCGGTATTGACGCGGTGAAATTCGGGTAGCACACGTAGAAGCCATTGCCTTGGATGATGGATAGATTCAGGGACACCATTGAAAAACTAGGGAGCAGATGAACCATTTGCATCATTGGTATTGCTGCTCAGACCGATGGAAGCAGCGGCTTGAGCATGAGGTCTTGCCGTGGTCGCTGGCGGGCGTGAATATGGGCGATGATGTGCTGGAGCTCGGCCCCGGACCGGGCCTCACCACCGACTGGCTACGCCGCCACTGCGATCGCCTCACTTGCCTTGAACTCGATTCCGCACTGGCGCAGTCTCTTCGCCAGCGTCTGGGAAATGGGAATGTCGATGTCCAAGTTGGTGATGCGACCGCCATGCCCTTCCGGGACGAGGCATTCTCGACTGTCCTGTCCTTCACGATGCTCCATCATGTGCCTTCATCCGCTCAACAGGATAGGCTCTTCGCGGAAGCGTGCAGGGTTTTGAGGCCGGGAGGAATGTTCGCCGGATCAGACAGTTGCTGGTCCGTGCGAATGTGGTTTTACCATATCGCTGATACGCTGGTGCCGCTCGACCCGGAGCGACTACCGGAGAGACTACGAATGGCCGGCTTTGAAGATGTAAATATTGAAGCGCTCGGAAGTCGGTTTCGATTTCGCGCAAGACGTCCGGTGCACGAGGCCCATGTGCGCAGGTGACCGTGAGCCCGGTCTTTTCGGCTCGCGTTAAGCTGCTCGGTCAGGCCCTCGCAGCCCGTGCATTTTTCCTGAACCTTCCTTAATAGGCCTTTACTTCCGCAAGGACCCAGCCGACTGCTCATCTTAATGACGAAGCCGCGTCCCGATTGAACGCGGCTTCGCCGCAGGGCAGTTACGGTCCAAATGGCGACATGCCTACCCGTGCGTTCCGGTTCGCTGCGGGCGGATTTCCCATTCGCCTTCGGCCACGTAACCTGTCTGATCGTAGGAATGGCCGGTGACCAGGCCCAAAACGAACCATCCGAGCACCACCGCGCCAGCCGCGAAAATCGTATCGCCGATCATCCGCATCCAGCGCAGTTGATTCATTCCGCCGGAATGGAGGAATTCCGCCGATCGGGCGTACCACGTTCCATACTCAACCGACGCCCACGCCTGCATTAAACCGATGGGCAACATGCTGATGAGCACCATGAGCGCCAGACCGATGTTGATGGCCCAGAACGAGAAGGCAAGTGGTCCGTTCTTCCAGGCCTTGCCGGGGCGTAGCGCGCGCAGGCAGAAAAGCATCAGGCCCAACCCCAGCATGCCGTAAACTCCGAACAGCGCCGTGTGGCCATGCACGGGCGTGGTATTTAAGCCCTGCATGTAGTAGAGAGCGATGGGCGGATTGATGAGGAATCCAAACAGTCCGGCGCCGACGAAATTCCAGAACGCGACCGCCACAAAGAAATAGATGGGCCACTTGTAGGCAGCCACCCAGATATGCTGCTGCCGGGAGCGGGCGAGGCGGATGTTTTCCCAAGCCTCGAAGCCGATCAGCACCAGCGGCACCACTTCGAGCGCACTGAACACCGCGCCCAAACCGAGCACGATGTTGGGCGTTCCGGCAAAGTACAGATGGTGGAACGTCCCGATGATGCCGCCTGAGAGGAAAACCACCGTCGAGAACAAAACCGCCTTGGTGGCGGTGGGCACGGAGAGCAGCTTCAAGCGGGTCAGCAGGAACGCGATGACCACCGTGGCAAACACTTCAAAAAATCCTTCTACCCAAAGGTGCACCACCCACCAACGCCAGTATTCCGCGGTTACCAGGTTGCTCCGCTCGCCATACATCAGGCCTGCGGCGTAAAACAGCGGAATAGCGATGCTGGAGAGCAGGAACATCAAAAGCAGAGCATGGCTCTGATCGTGTTTCGCCAGGGCGGGCTTCAGGGCCCGCCACATCAACCACAGCCAGAAGATCAACCCGCCCAAGAGCAGAATCTGCCAGAAGCGGCCGAGGTCTACGTACTCGTAACCCTGTGTGCCGAACCAGAACCACAGGTTGCCAAGCTTGTGCTCGATGCTGAGCCATTCGCCGGCCAACGATCCCAAGACTACGAAGAGAAGTGCGCCGAACAGGACGTTTACTCCCAGGCGCTGGCGCTTGGGCTCGTAGCCACTGACCGCCGGGGCGATGTAGAGCGCGGTGGCGAGCCACGCCGTGGCGATCCAGAAGATACCGATCTGCAAGTGCCAGGTGCGCGTGACACTGTAGGGTAGCCAGCGGTCGAGCGGGATCCCGTAGAAACCCGAGCCTTCGACGCCATAATGTGCCGTAATGGCTCCCAGTCCCACTTGCACTACCCACAGCGCGGCAACCACAAAGAAGTACTTCACCGTGGCGCGCTGGGAGGGCGTCGGCTTCAGTCCGAGCAGCGGGTCGGCTTCCGGAAGTAGTTCCTCCGACACGACACGGGGCTGCGATGCGAAATACCAGACCATGCCGCCAATTCCCGCCAGTAGCAGAACGAAACTGATGACGCTCCAGACAATTGCGCCGCCCGTGGGCTGATTGCCAATGAGGGGTTCATGCGGCCAATTCTGCGTGTAGGTCCCGCCCGTGCTCGGACGGTCCGTGGAGGCAGCCCACGCCGTCCACCAGAAGAAGGCGCTCATGGCCCGCAGCTTTTGGGGATCACTCAAAGCGTTGGGCTGAATGGCATATTCGTTGCGACCGCTGGTAAACACGTCCGAATAGTGGGCGTAGAGCGCATTAAAGGCATCCGCGACGACAGGATCAACGGTGATCTGTCGCGTCGAGGGGTCATAAGTGTTGTGCCGGATCGTATCGCGCAAGCGGGCGCGCAATGCCGCCTGTTGTTCGTCGCTAAGAGCGGCGTAATTGGCCACGAGGGAATCGACTGCCCACCTATCCAGAATGAAAGTGCACTCGCGATGGAGCCAGTCGGCAGTCCAGTCGGGAGCCACGTAGGAGCCGTGCCCCCAGACTGTTCCCACCTCCTGGCCGCCGATGGACTGCCAAGCACCCTGCCCATTCTGAATGGTGTCGCCATTGAAAAGAAGGCGGCCATCGGTGGTAATCACCTGGGACGGAATGGGCGGAGCGCTTTCGAGAACCTTCACCCCTACTCCACCCAACACTGCGAAAGAGATAACGAGCACGAATGTCAACGCAATCCACAGTTTTTTATAAGACATCGATACGCACCTTTCGGTATGACGATTTCAGCCGCGGCCGTAGCATATCGCGGAGTGACATATCACACTTGCCGCGGCTCGATGACAAAAGTTAAGAACAGATTTCCTGCAAAGGCAGTTACAGCGCCCATTTCGGTTACGGCGGAGATAGGGAGCCAAGCCCATGCGGAAGGCATAAAACCCTGATAGGCGAGCACCTCCGCGGAAACGCGAATCGTACAACCAACCACGAGCAAGAACATCGACGCGAACATCAATCTGGTGCTGAAGAGCGGGCGCGCACCGGCAAAGGCGGGAAGCACCCGCTGGCCGATGGCAAACACCATCAGCGCCAGGAAGCCAACGGTTAAAGCATGCCGTGATGCGCCGCCAATGCCATGGCCTTCTGTGGTCGCTGCCGCCCATATGCCCAGGCTTGCGGCAACCAGTGCCCATGCATAAGCCGCGCGCACGAAACTCGGGAAACTCTGGTGTACGCCCTTGACTTTGGCGGGGCGCACGGGCGATCGGAACAGGTTAAGGGCATCGATGGCAGCGCCTGCGCCCACCAGCAAGAGAAGCGACGCCAGTCTTGGCATGTGGAGAAAAGAGCCGAGCACACCCAACGAATTCAGCGCCACGGCCAGCCACAAGACCCGCCCCCGCACCGGGCCCAGACCGAGAAAGATGGGAAGCCATTTGCTACTGAATCCCCAAACAAACGGCACGAGAAAACCCCACGCTTGCAGGACCAGAAAGCTCTGGTCAAAATCCGCCCCAATCGCCGGCGATATCCCCTTTAGAGCAAGGTGAATGGAAACTCCAAGATTAAGACCGAGAGCAAGCAGTAAACCCATCGCCCCCGCAATCACCACAAAAATCCACTGGTCCAACCTGCCCTTAACGGATTCTTGCGGGCGGTGACCGGAAACGGTACGAAAGAAAATCAGAAAGGCCGCGAATTCCAGCGCCGCCGAGAGCGGCAGCAGTATGCGCCAATGCCACAAATAGATATTGGCCAGCCAGCGCAGAGCCACGCCGGAGGTCCACAGCCCCCAGGCAATGACCTGCAGCCACACGCTAAATTTCAAGTTGCGCAGTTTGGGGATGGAATAGAACCCGATCCCGAGGATGAACGTGCCGATCCACCCGAAGATTTGGGCGTGGCCGTGCGCCTGAATCCATGAGGGTGAAACGGAGTCCGCCGCGCGATGGCTGCTAATCGCCATCAGGTTCCAAACTCCAAGAAATGTTCCCGGCAGTAGCATGAAGAACAGCCCCGTGCTGATATAAAGTGTCAGTAGTCGAGCGCGCGCAGTTTCGCGGGCAGCGTTGACCCTAAAGATCTCTTCCGGCGTGGCCCGGCCCGCTGCTTCATCGTCGATTATCGAGGCAAGCTGCGACATAGTTGTGCTAACTCCGATTTGTGGCGCGATAGATCGGGAGGGCCGAGCCGCGCCCAGATCAATGCTCTCTTTCCATGGCAATCGCCCGTGGAAAAAGGATGTTGTTTTCAAGGTGAATGTGCTGATGCAAGTCAGCCTCAAGCTCCGCCAGGGCCTTGTAAAGAGTTTGGTAACTGACGCACGCGTCAGAAGGCGGGGCGTAGCCGCGGCTGAGTTCGCGCATCCCGCGCAAAGCTTTGCCGGCGGAATCGTGCTCGTGCTCCATCATCGACACCAGATTCTCAACCGTGCCAAAAGGTGCGGGCAAAACCGGCGTCTTCTCCACCACCGCCTCTTCCATCCGCACGATGTAAGGGAACAGCACCATTTCCTCTTTCATGAGGTGGGCCGCCAACTCCTGGGCGAGGCCGGTGAAGAGGTCGCGAATTTGCAGAAGCTCCGGGTGATTCGCCCCGTGCACTGAGCATACCTTGGCAGCAAGTGGCGTAAGGCGGGCAATCGCCTCGCGCGTGTACTTGTGGTGGGTGGTCGTAATGTGGGAAATCAGGTCGCCCAGTGGCTCCGCTTGCCAGTCACGATCTTCTGAATTGGCTGTCGACGGGGCCGTCGCTTCGTCCAGTGATCTCAACACCCGATCGACCGGGATCGAGGCGCTCCGGCAAGCCTCTTCCAGCGTCTGGTTGCCGCCGCAGCAATAATCGATGCCGAACTTTTCGAAAATCTTCGTGGCGCCTGCATTCTCGATGGCCAATTCGCGTACCGTCTTCTCTGTGATTACGCTCATCATTCCTCCATAGGCGGCTATTTGTGCTGTTTGCCGCACTTGATGGGTTGATTTTAGGAAGCGCGTGGCGGCGTGCCGATGACTTTTGTCACGGCAATCGTGGCAGTGCTGAGGCAAGCTTGATAGGGGCATCCGCGTTTGAACTTTCCGGCTCATCCCGGTGCAACCCGAAGGCTTGACGATATGGGGACGTTTAAGGCTAATGAAAGCCACCCCGCGAGGTTGACGATGAACAGACTCTCTTTGCGTGTTCTGCGGTTATACGAAGAAATGGGAAGGGATCGGCTGGACCTCCATGTTCTATTCGAGGCGGCAGGCAATGAACCGTCCGAACGGCAGTGCGTGCTCGACGCCGTCGAGGAATTGACCCTAGCCGGTATGCTGGAAGCGTGCAGTGGGGACTTCTATGCGCTGACGCAAAAAGGGAAGAACCAACTGCTTACACTCAAATAGCAGCCAATCCCTGCTATCCCCGCAACGGGCGGCCCGGCGCTTGTGATCAAGGTAAGCCCGCAAAGGTTCCAAGCGAGCCACCCCTCAGCCGGCGACTGGGACAGGTTAACGCTCGGTCCGGGGGCGCGTTCCGAGCAATGTGCTCAGCGCTGGCGCACTGGAAAGTGCGGATGCTTCCCAAACGTACCGCCCCGAAGGTTGCAGAGGCCGTTCAGGGGATTTTACACCCAGCTTCCAAAGGAGATTTATGCTTCCGTTTGATTCCGCGCATCGTGCCGTACACTACCCAGAAGACCGTCGATTCCGCATCTGGATTCGGCCTTCCATTCTGATCGCAATCGGCGCAGTGATTCTCGCCGCCGTCATCGCCGCCTGGGTTGAGGTCGCTGTGGCCGGTCTGCCGGGTGTCCCGGCCGTGCCCCAGGTCTATCCCAACAACTTTGCCGGACCGCACGGATTTCCGCTTTGGGTGCGTTACTGCCACTTCTTCAACTTCTTTTTCGTTATGCTGCTGATTCGCAGCGGTCTCTCAATTCTAGTTGATCACCCCCGACTCTATTTCAATGATGACTGCACTCCGGAAAGCGAATGGATCCGTTTTACACCGTTCAAGGTTCCTCGCGACCGCCTCTGGACTGCCAAAGACGATGCCCGCTATCTTTCGCCCCTCGTCGGGACGCCGGGTTACCGGCACACCATTGGGATTGCGCGGGTGTGGCACTTCATTAATGTGCACGGGTTCATCGCTACGGGCCTTATCTTCCTCATTATGCTTTTTGATACTCAACAGTGGAGGCGTATCGTGCCCACCTCGCCGCTCGTACTGTTGCAGGGGTGGAACACGTTCGTGCACTACGCAACATTTCATATGCCTCCGGAGCCGAACGGCTTTTATGGCTACAACGCTTTACAACAGATCGCCTATTTCACGGTTTTCTTTGCCTTCGGGCCGCTCGCGATCGCTACGGGTCTCGCCATGTCGCCCGCCGTCGTGAACCGCTTTCCCTGGTACGCGCGCATCTTCGGTGGCAGGCAATCCGCTCGCTCCATCCACTTTCTCACCATGCTGAGTTTCCTCTCCTTCCTCGTAGTGCACATTACGTTGGTCGTCATGACCGGGTTCGCGCGCAATATGAATCATATCGTTATGGGCACTGACGACCAGCGGCCAGTGGGCATGTACCTGGGCTTCGTCGGCATCGGTGTCGTGATCGTGTCATGGTTCGTCGCGCACTACATTTCCTGGAATCACCCGCGTGGTTTGCAGCACGCCCTGAAATCTGTAACCTACCCCATGCAACTGCTCACGCTAAACCGGCTGGTCCCCCGCCAGTGGTATTCTGAACGCGACATCTCGCCCTATTTCTGGCCCAACGGAAAGGTTCCGGTACGGGAGGATTGGAAGAAGCTGGCCGAGAGTGGATTCCGCGAGTTCAAATTGAAGGTTGGAGGATTGGTCGAAAATCCGGTAGAGCTTTCACTCGCCGAAATCGAAAGACTGGGCTTTGCCGAGCACATCACCATGCATCACTGCATTCAGGGTTGGAGCGGGATTGCTAAGTGGGGCGGTCTGCCGATGAAGGCTCTCATGCAACTCGTGCGTCCCAAACCTCAAGCCCGCGTGGTGGCTTTCTTCTCCTTTGGTCCAGCCTTGTACGGCGGCGCCTACTACGATACCCAGTCGCTGGAGAACGTATTGAAGGCCGAATGCCTGCTTGCCTCGCAGATGAATGGCGAGCGACTGCCTCCAGTTTATGGCGCTCCGCTTCGGCTGCGCGTGGAGAATCAACTTGGCTACAAGATGGTGAAGTGGATCGAGCGCATTGAATTTATCGAATCCGAGAAACTGTTGGGAGCGGGAGAAGGTGGTAAGAATGAAGACGATGAGTACTTTGACCTGCTGCCGAACATTTAACGGGTCTCATTTGAATTATTCGTTTCTTCTTCGAGGGTGTGGAGATTGCGGATGGTCACCTCGCGGCCCTCGATTTTGAGCATTCCTTCCGCTTGCAGGCGGGAAAGATTGCGGGATACCAACTCGCGCACGGTGCCGATTTGCGCCGCCAGTTCCTGATTGTTCACGGGCAACGAAACCACCGCACCCTCAGCAGTGCGCTTGCCCGATTGCTGTGAAAGGCGAATCAGATAATTGGCCAGGCGGTGACGGACCGTGCTAAATGACAGCTCCTCGATGATTCCAACCAGTCGGCGCAAACGGCCGCCCACCACCCGCAGGACCTTGAGGCCAACTTGGGGATGAGCGAGGCACAGCGCTTGAAAATCCTGTCGAGCAACAAAGAGTAACGTGGCATCCTCAACCGCCATGGCCGACGCAGGGTACGCGCCGCCGTCAAACACCGGCAGTTCGGCGATGGAGCTACCGGGACCGTCGATGCTCAACACCTGTTCGCGGCCATCGGCAGCGCTTTTGAAAATTCGGACATGACCCGACTCCACAACGTACAGTCCTTCGCAAGTATCGCCCTCACTGAATACCAACTCGCTGGCCGAATAGCGGCGGGTGCCGACGCGTTCCACTAGGAATGTCAGTTCACTCTCCGCTAATCCGGAGAAAATCGGAACTCGTCGCAACGTCTGCCCGACTTTGTTCAAGGAATCTGCCACGACTGACATTCTATTCTATCCGTCAAGAAGGCAGCGCTGCGGCGACCGACCGATGCATCGAAGTGGCTCGATCGGTTCATTACGATTCTGATACTGAAACCTCCCTGCTTCGAGTGCCATTCTGCGCGTTACCTCGTACCCGGTGAGGTTCCTTCCGGAATTGTTTTCGGCCGTGACATTGGTCATCGTCAGGTCCCCGGATCGCGGCGCCTAATAGATAGGTGAAGAGCAACGACGATGCTGTAGCGGCCTAGGAAAGCCGTTTCGAAAGAGGAATACCTTATGAGCATTGATACTCAGCCAACCTTCCTGGACATCGCGGTGAAAAAGCTTCAGGCGGCCGTCAGTTCCGCAGCGGTGAAGCCGGAGACATGTGTTTTGGAATACTCAGCACGGCGAGGCGCTCAAGGAGAGCATATCAGCCGTGGGGTGAAGGTTCTTGCTGTGCATGCTGTGAAATATATCCTGCTGATTTTTTCCATCGGCTGCCTGACACGTTTGACGATGGCCAGTCAACATAAACGTGCAGAGACGGATACGCAGTCTGCGAACTGCGCGGCTCCCGCTCTTTCCGGCACTACCGATACGCCGATTTCCAAGCCGAGCGCCACGGCCGACATCGTGCGCGACCCGTCGGACCTGCCGCCGCCCGTGGGGACGCGCGGACCGCGTCGTGTCACGGTCGATCTCCATGCGGAAGAGGTCACCGGCACGCTGGCCCACGGCACAACTTACGACTACTGGACGTTCAACGGCAAGGTTCCGGGGCCCTTTATCCGCGTGCGTGTGGGCGACATCGTGGCGGTGCACCTAACTAACAACTCCAATAGCCTGATGCTGCATAGTGTCGACATGCATGCGGTTCTCGGGCCGGGCGGCGGTTCGGAGGTAACTCAGGCTGTGCCCGGTGAAACTAAAAGCTTTACTTTCAAGGCGACTACGCCTGGGCTCTTTGTATATCACTGTGGTACACCAATGATGGCGCAACACATCGCGAGCGGAATGTATGGAATGATTCTCGTTGAGCCACTCGGAGGATTGCCGAAGGTCGATCATGAGTATTACGTGATGCAAAGCGAGTTTTACACAGACAAACCATTTGGCACGCTCGGTCTGCAAGCACTTTCCTATGACCGGCTGATGGCCGAGACGCCCGAGTATTATGTTTTCAACGGCGCCGTGGGCGCCCTCATGGACCGCTTCCCGCTCGAATCGAAAGTCGGGCAAACGGTGCGCATCTTTTTTGGCAATGCCGGCCCGAACAAGGCGTCTTCCTTCCATGTCGCGGGTGAGATATTTGATCGCGTCTACGACCTCGGTTCGATCAATACGACGCCCCTGCACGGCGTGCAGACGGTCCCGGTACCGCCCGGCGGCGCCAGCATCGTCGAATTCAGGACGCAGGTACCTGGCAAATATCTTCTAATGGATCACGCCATGGTTAGAGGCGAACGCGGCCTCTGCGGCGCTCTAGAGGTCACCGGCACCGCGAATCCAGACCTTTTCGAGGCGGACACGAGTGCGGCCCACGCGAAGTGAGAATAGTGGAAGCTGTCTGCCCCCGGTCCGGAACTTCATCGTACACTCACCAGCCGGGCACTTGGGCGGCCGGTAAGAGAGGATCGGCTGGTCACGAATGTTCGAGACTGGTACAATCCGAAAGAAACTCAGGATTATTATCGCCTTCAAATTTGAACTCTAGATTTGAACCTTCGAATCCTCCGATGAAAATTGCATTCTTTGAATTGGAAGAGTGGGAAAAGGCCAAGCTGAGCAATGGACTGCTCGAAGGCCACGATGTGCGCCTATCCACAGACCCGTTGGTGGAGCGAACATTGGACCAGGCGAAGGACGCCGATATCGTATCCGTGTTTATCCACTCTTCCCTAAATTATACGAACCTGGCCCTGCTGCCCAGCCTGAAGTTTGTAGCCACCCGCTCAACGGGTTACGATCATATCGATTTGGTGTACTGCCATGAGCGAGGCATTTCCATCAGCAATGTTCCTTCGTACGGCGAAAATACCGTGGCAGAACACACTTTCGCCTTAATCCTGGCGCTTTCGCGCAACATTCACAAGGCGTTTGTCCACACTCTGGCAAAGGATGTTCCGTTCCGCGATCTTCGTGGCTTCGACCTTGCCGGCAAGACCTTGGGGGTAATAGGTGCCGGGCGTATCGGATTGCATACCATCAAAATTGCCAAAGGGTTCGGGATGCGGGTGGTGGCGTTCGATACCAGCCATGCGCCGCTGTTGGAAGAAGTGCTGAATTTCCACTATGTGCCGCTGGATGAGCTTCTGGCGATTTCAGACATTATCTCGTTCCATTGTCCCTACTCACCCGCGACCCATCACCTGATCAACCTTGAAAATGTACGGCGCATTAAACGTGGCGCGCTGCTAATAAACACTGCGCGTGGCGGACTGATCGATCCAAGTGCACTGACACTGGCGCTGGACGAAGGCATCGTGGCCGGAGCGGGCCTGGACGTTTTGGAAGGGGAGGATTTGCTTAAAGATGAAAGGCAGATCCTGGCGCAGCCATTGACACAGGACAAGCTCCGAACCCTGCTTTTGAATCACTCGCTGCTGAACCGAGATAACGTGGTCATTACACCCCATATTGGATTTAATAGCGTAGAAGCAGTCGAGCGCATCATGGCGACGACGCTGGACAACCTGTACGCTTACCTTAACGGCGCGCCACAAAATCTGGTGAAAGGGTGACTCGCGTCGATTCAAAGTGGTTGCCCATCGCTCGAATCGCCAGGGTACGCTATTTTCGAACCCTCCACGCACGCGAATGGTGTCAAGGTGTGCTTCTGAGCCCGGCTGGCGCTGAAAATATGCAAGACACGGATCCCGCGTACCACTAGCGCATCCGCAATTAGAGAACGATGGCAGCGCCACGGCACGGCCTCCGCACACATGATGGCGGTGCGGAGCGCCGAGGCAAACTTGAGAAGCCGCTCTACGCCTTTCTCGAACTCGGCGCCTTGCATGTAGTCGGCAAACCCCCGGAACGAGGCGTTGTGCCACCCGGTGTTGATCGAATCGCACTTCGGATGTCGCAGGCCGCCCAACGCTGCCAAATGAACATAGCGGATGCCCGCCGCACGGAGCGGGGGAGGAAGCATGCCTGTGTTGAATTGGGGATTTCTGCGTGAACGTGGAACCGTGCGGACATCCGCAAGTTGCTTGATTTCATGGGCTTCCAATATGCCTAGGAAAGCAGGCAGATCACAGGTAGAGTGGCCGACCGTATAGATGTCAGGTACCACGTGATGCTCCTGTGGGGAAACCATCGTTTAAATCCACCGGTGGCCTGAAGAAGCAGGTTTCAGTCATTCGGATTCCACGCCTGAATTACTTCTTTTGCGCTGCAGACGCTTGACATCACGGCGTCGGATGGCCGATCTCCTGGGCGCGCGGAATGAGCTGCTGGTAAACCGAATTAGGTAGATCAGATTTCCAGTAACCCATGGTTTTCGCGAAAGCTACCATTCCGACGAACAGTGCGACAATTCCCAATCCTACTGCCCAGGCAGGAATGGCTCGTGTTAGCTTTCGGGATTTAAGCATGGGCGGTAACGACGCGCTGAGGGCGCCCTGGGCGGGACAAACGGCTAAGCACTCGAAACATGCCGTACACTCCGGGGACTTGACAGTCAGCAGTTTGTTAACTGGCAAGCCGGCGGGGCAGGCTCGCGCGCACTTCGCGCAATCGATGCAGGCGTTGGAGTTGCGGCGGACTTTGAGCGGACTCCATCGTGAGACGAGCCCCAGTAAGGCACCGTACGGACAGAGATAGCGGCACCAAAAATTCTGAATCAAGAGCGATGCGATCACCAGCATACCGATTACGACCATGCCGGTGAGCCCCAGAAATCGGAAAAAGTTCAGCATCTTGACATCGGCGATCAGGCCGTATGGCCCGCGCATGAAAGCTTCGATCGCTAGAGCCGACATGGCGGCGACAGCCCAGAGAAAGAATCCGAGCAGAAGGTACTTCGACCCGCGCAGCGGAATGTCCAACCAGTTCGGCAGCCGGAAATTTTGCCTGAACACTTTCCGGCCCACGCGCCAAAGGCATTCTGAAAGCGTGCCGATCAGGCAAAGCCAACTGCAAAAGGCCTTGCGAACCAGGAAAGCGATGGCGATGAAGCTCAGTAGGATAAACATTGCCCCCGGATGGATGGTCGGAAGGTGTCCGGTCGAAGCCCAGCACTTTAGATTCATCAATCCCGCAATCGGCAACCACCCCTCAACGCCTGGGGGGCGCGTTATGGTGAGCTTCTCGGCTCCGTCTTCAAACTGGCGCACCCATAGGTAGAACTCTCCGCCTATCCAAACGTTCAGGAGCAGCAACGTAACCTGCACGGAGTGCCGCCATTGTTGGGAACGATCCGGCCCGGAACGACGCTTGTACTTTTCCTTGTGCTTGTTCTGGTTTTCGGTCGTGGGGATACTGTGACCTACAGGCTCCGTCGGTGACTCAACGTCCTCGCAAGCTTGTATGGACATGATATATTCCTCACCGAGAAGCCTAGCAGGGCGCGCCACCCCGCGCTGTGACTTTGGTCACGGGAGGACATCTTGCTTCGACGAAACTATTCCTCCCCCGCAGCTCGGCCATTTGCGGGTTGCCTTCGCCCATGAGGGTGCCCCACACTACCTGCTCACCAATACCGCTCCCGAGCAAGCAGTACAATAAGCCCCACAGCCACGAGCAGAAGCGAGACCACCGCCACTGTCCGGGTTATGCGCCTGTCACGAGATTGCTTTTGAATGATCGGAAGATTTACAAGAGTGCTCGCAATCGATGCGAATACCGTGGCAATGCCGGCGACATCCGGGGATAGTTTGCCGTGAATGGCCATAGTCGCAGCCGTCGCCGTGGTGCTCGCGCTGCTAAGCATTCCGCCGAGGAAACTTAATGTCAGAAATCCGAACTTCCCGAGGTAGCGAGCACAAATTGTTCCCACAGCTTCCATCAGGATGAAAAGCCCTCCGAACCTAAGCACATGTCCCAACGAGACCGGAGAATCAAGCCCCAGAGGCCGAACCGGCGTCTGGCTGCGTTCGCGGTTCTTCCAAGCGAACGCCACTGCTCCACCGATCATCGCGAGTAGGGGCCAGAGGGCAATCCACACCGAGGCAGGCGCGAGTATCGCCAAAATCGCCAGATTGCGCACGAACATAGCTATTGACGTGAGCAGGACGAGCGCCACTACGGTGCTGCCCGCCTCTGATTCACCCGTCAAGACTGTGTGGGAAAGCTCAGCGACCGTGGCGGTACTATTCACCAGTCCACCGAGGACAGCAGTGAAGTACAAACCCCGGCGGCTAAATAGCCGCAACAACACGTAATTGGCAAAGCCCAACCCAGCGATAATGATGACAATCAGCCAAGACTGCCTTGGGTTCAGAAGGTGCCAACGATCTACAAACCGGTTGGGCAATAATGGATAGACGACGAACCCGATAAGTCCCAGCAACACCGCGCCGCGGATTTCTGACAGCTTCAAATCCCCCACGAATCTACGGAGCTCTGTTTTCCATGCGAGCAACAGGATCATTACAATCGCTGACGCCGTAGGAGTAAACAGATGGCCCAGTCCCGCTAGCACGCCCAGAACGAACGTGACCATCAAAGCGGCGGAAGTTGTGATCTCCAATGAACGATCAACGAGCAGGCTGCGAGCGTTGACAAATACAGCCAGGATAAGCACGCCAATCAGACAGGTGGACGCGACTTGAATAGAGACGAGAACAGAAAGGCAACCGAGAAGAGCCGTAATTGAAAAGGTGCGAACACCAAGGTCCTTCTGCGACCACTCCCGTTCTAAGCCCACCAGTAAACCGATGCCTAGAGCTATCGCCGCTTTTGCTGCAACCTCGGCAGGTGGGAAGCTCATTTCATCATCGTACACCCCCATCGGGAAGTCGAAAATGGGAAACCAATACAGCGAGGCAAACTGATGCGCGCCGGAATAAGCTCAAGATAGGGTAAACATCAAGGAGGTGCGAAGTTTCCTTGATGCCAAAGGGTTTGCAAAGACGACGGGACCAGACCCTTTCCGGCCGCATCACCCGGGGTCAGATACAAAGGTTTTCCGGTGTGAGTGGGTGAGCGCATTAACCCGCCAACGTCAACGCATGGATTCTCCCAGCGGTGAAATACTCTCAAGCCTCCGTGGCATCCAATATCATCTAAGCTAGTCGCGCCGCGGCATCCTTTTTCAAGTACGTCTACATGCAGCAACAGAACGTTAGGTCGTGCGTTTTGTCGCCATGGCCCATTCCAATTCGCCTGATCGACCATTAGGACCTTACCCTGAGGCTACCACCTCTTTACAAGAGCTCAACAAACTGTCGTGCAATTATGTCGGAAGGGGCTGCGGAGTGCCACCAGTCAACGTGGCGATCGGTCAAATTCGAGTCAGCGGGAGCTACCCTTGGTGAGGCTGTTGCTTCGAGAGTTGCTCGGCGAGTTCCGCTTTGGCAGTTCGAACTGCTGCCATGAGCTGCTTCGCATGTTTGCGGTCGTACTCGGGGTTGCACACGTAATAATAAAGGGCTTCTTCTGCTTGTTGGACCTTCGCTCGCGCGAGTTCGATGGTCTGGTCAGGAGACATTCCGGCCGCCTGTGGGGCATTTTGCCCACTGGTGGGGACAAAAGCAGGTTTCGGGCCAAATTGTCCGAACGGTCCTGATAACTTCAGCTCCGCGCCAAATTTGTGAACTTTGAGGACTACCATGAGGTTGGAAATGACTTGCTATAACTGCGGAAGCCCAATCAAAGAAGGCAGGACAAATCGTACCCCGGTTGCGGCGCGATAATGCCTAAAGTGCCTGTCGGACCGGCGGCTCCGCCGCCCCAAGTCGAAATACCAATGGCTGCCACCGCAAGAGGCTTACATGCGCGCTCGCTATCACGGCAAATGTTGCTCGGACGAGCGTCGCAATACCTTTACCCTGTAGCGGAGAAAAGGCACACGCCCAACAGCAGGCGGTCGACCCTTCACACTGATCGCGGCTGCTTGAATCTCACAAGAACCATCTTTGCGATGTTCTTTGCCATAGCCGGCGTCAATTTCTGCCGGATTTGTTCCGGCAGCACATCGAAGTGCCCTTCTGTCAGTGGAAACTCGCGGATGAACTCGACGTTCGGATCGAGAGATGTTACCTGGCGGCTGTCGTCCAACCCCCAACGGATCTCGAGTTTGCTGCGCATCTTCGGCAGATCGGAATGCTGGATCAGTCCCCGAGTCAGCGATGGGGCGGAAGTTTGAAAGAGCATATTCTGCCCTGGAAAGTTGGCGGCCAGGTACCCGAAGATTCTCCGGTGTTCCTCCTCGCTAAAGTAGGGCAGCAGCCCCTCGGCAACCAGCAAGACTCGCTTTGTCGCCAACGGCTTCATCGTCGCGACCCGCTGGTCGTCAAGAACCGATGCGGCTAAGAGGCGATGGCGCGCGTTTTCCGGTTCCTGCAACTTCCGTCGCAGCGCGATGACTGCGGGCAAGTCAAGTTCGATCCACTCCACCGTGCCGTTGTCCACCCGGTAGAACCGGGTGTCAAGTTCGGCCCCCAGGTTCACCACCAGGCCGTCAGGAGCTTTGGCCAGAAACTCCCTGACCTCGTCGTCAAGGATCGCTGTTCTGATGGGCATCACTCCGCGAAGAAGTGACTCGCCGTGGAACTTGCCCCAATCGTAAGCGATGGAATCGTCAAAGCGTTCCGCCACTTCGCCCTTGAACGGGGTGGAGTCGCTCTTGCTTTCTTCCACGCGATAATGCAGCGGGATGAGCAGCGTTTCCGACACACCTGTCAGGTCGTCAGACTGAACGTTTGGCATAAACCATTTTCCTCCCAGACCGATGAGAGAACCCTAGAATACATTCAATCATTAGGTCCCCCTCATTGAGAATGTGCGACCGGCGAGCGTAATTCTCCGCAGTCTCTGTTCGATGTGCCACGAGGAGTCCGTGTACCGGTATGTGGTTCCCCTGTGCTCCTTCAGGAACCTGTGCTTAGGGCAACCGGCCTGCCATCGGCACGAGCGCACGATTGTGGGATCGACATCCTTATTTGCCCGCGCCTCGACAGAGCGGAAAGCATCGGTAATCTTTCGCCCGAACCACGCTACGACACACCTTGGAATTCCCTAGTGAAAGATAATCTCGAGGAATACCTCCATCCGAAAGTCATGAACTTAAACCTGTCTGGCATTTCTAATCGAGTGGACCACCCGCGGTAGCGTGTAAAAGTTAGCGAGATAGCTTCTTTTGATTATTGACGTGCTATATATCCAGACATATAAACAATCGATCATTCGGAACTGGCTTCACACTAACCCGGTTGTGCGCATTGTGCTGACGGGGACGTTGACGTGTGAGAGCAGGTTCGCGGGCTGATAGGTAACCGATTGGGTGTAGTGTTTCTGCACTCCGATATTCCCGAAACAATCTCGCAGATTTGGAGCATTCATGAAGAATCGCCTGGCAACATCATTAGGGTGGGGGGCCATACTCGCCGCATGGCTTCTACTTAGCCCATGGGGTGCATGGGCGCAGGAGGTGACGGGGAGCATCCGCGGCGTGGTCACCGACCCCAGCGGCGGAGCCATCACCGACGCGCAGGTTACCGCCATTGCAACTGAGACCGGTTTGAGCCGCAAGGCCACCACGGACGAGCAGGGCGCTTATTTGCTGGTGCTGTTGCCGGTGGGCCCTTACCGCGTAGAAGTAACCGCAAACGGTTTTGAAAAAAACGTGCAGGAAGGCATTACGCTCAGCGTGAACCAGGTGGCGGCGGTGCCGGTGCAATTGAAGGTGGGTTCGACCCAGGAAGAAGTGGTGGTGACCGCCGACGCGGTGCAAGTCGCGACCACGAGCGACCTGGGCGAAACGGTGCAGCAGCGCGATATTCTCGACCTGCCGCTGAACGGACGCAACTTCACCCAATTGGGACTGCTGCAGCCGGGCGTCGCGCCAGTTACCGCGGGCTTGCTGGCGGCGGGCGGACCTTTGCGCGCCATGCAAGCGTACGCGGTGAATGGGCTGCGCCCCGAATCGAATCAGTTTCTCATCGACGGCGTGGAGAATTTTGACATGGTTTACGGCGGCTACGTGCTGGAACCGCCGATCGATGCCATCGGCGAGTTCCGCATTCTGACCAACACCGCGTCCGCCGAATTCGGCCATAGCGCGGGTTCAACGACGAACATCGCCACGCGTGGGGGATCCAACCAGTTGCATGGCGATGTGTACGACTTCCTGCGTAACGACGCGCTGGATGCGCGCAATTTCTTTTCCCAAAACGTCGAGCCGCTTCGCCAGAACCAGTTCGGCGGGGTTCTCGGCGGGCCGATTCGACGGGATAAGACATTTTTCTTCGGTTACTACGAAGGTTTCCGCAACCTGCAGGGCCAAACGTTTACCTCCACGGTGCCCTCGGCGCTCGAACGCGAAGGAAACTTTTCCCAGACCATCAATCCTTCCACCGGCGAAGTTTCGCCGCTGATCAATGAAAATACGGGCCAGCCCTATACCAACAACACGCTGCCCTCCATCGATCCCATTTCGCAAAACCTGCTTAGCTATTTTCCGCTGCCGAATGTGGGAACCAATCTTTTCACCACCACGCAGAACCTGCATGAAGGTCGCGACCAGTTCGGCGTGCGCATTGACCACTCGATCTCCTCGCGCGATTCGATTTTTGTGCGTTACAACTATTCAAACGGCTCCCAACTAAATCCCATCGCCGTTTCCGGCGCGACGGTGCCGGGCTTCCCCGTGCAGGAGAATGACCGCGCCCAAGACATTGTCGTGGAAGAGACGCGCATGTTTTCGCCAGGCTTGGTGAACATCGGGCGATTTTCCTTCCTGCGGCACAAGTTCCTGGATGTGCAGGGACTGAATCACACCTCGCCTGATTCCGTGGGATTTGATTTTCCCACCACGCTGCCCTCACAGAACGGCTTGCCCTATATCGATATTCCGGGCTATGCCAACATCGGTGACCCGTTGACGGGGCCACGCGATACCTATCAAAACACCTTGGCGGGCTTGGATTCGCTCACCTGGGTGCACGGGCGGCATCAATTCCAGCTTGGCGGCGGTATTCGCCATGACCAGATCAATGCCGTGCAGGGCATCGCTTCCAATGGCTATTTTGTGTTCGGCACCGACCCGGTCAGCAACACGTTTGCCAGCTTCCTTTCCGGCGCTCCCGAGGTCTTCCTGCAGGGCGGGGGATATCTCCCCCGAGGATTGCGCGGCAACAGCGTGAACGGTTACGCGCAGGATAGCTACAAGCCCGGCACGCGCCTGACCGTTAACCTGGGCGTCCGCTACGAACTGCAATCGCCCTTTACCGAGATTCACAATCAGCAGATGCTCTGGATTCCCGGCCGGCAGTCGGTGGTGAATCCGGGCGCGCCGGAGGGATTGCTCTACCCGGGCGATCCGGGCGTTCCCGGCGGTCTGGTGCCGACGGATTATCATGGCTTCTCCCCGCGCGTGGGCGTGGCCTGGGACCCGACGGGTAGCGGCAAATGGGTGATTCGCAGCGCTTACGGAATCTTCTACGATCCGCTGTACAACGGCCAGGGCGGCCCGCTGCAGGACATCATCTCGTCTCCTCCCTGGTTCAAGATAATTGAAGTTCCCGGACCCAGTTATGCCGATCCCATCGCCGGCATCAACGCGCTGGCCCCCGGTTACAACTATCCGGAAACGTTTGACTCGCTCGATCCGCACTTGCGCATGCCGTACGCGCAGGATTGGAATTTCACCTTACAGCGCTCGTTCGGCAATGGCTGGCTGGCCGAACTCGCCTATGTCGGTACCAAGGGCACCAAGCTGCCGCGCTTCATTGAAGCCGATCCGGCTGAATTTGTCCCGGGAACGTGCGGCAGCGGGCCGTGTTCCACAGAAAATAATGTGGACCAGCGTCGGCCGTATTCCGGGTGCACCTTCGACGAACCCGAATCCGACTGCCTGTACACCTCGGAAGCCTACCTTTCCGGCATCGTCAACTCCGATTACAACGGCTTGCAGGCCAGCTTGCGCAAGACGGTCGGGCATGGCGTGTCGTTCCTCGCTTCCTATGTCTATTCGAAGAGCCTGGATGACAACTCTTCGTTCAATATGACCGGCGGCTCGTCGCAGGACGTGGCGGGCGAAAACGACCTGGCGCAGAATCCCTTTGACCTCGAGGCGGAGTACAGCCGGTCGCTGTTCGACCAGCGCAACCGCTTCGTCTTCAGCTACGAATGGGCGCTGCCGCGTTTGCAGAATCAATCAGCGTGGATGCGGCAGGTACTGGGTGGCTGGCAATTGAACGGAATCCTGACGCTAGCCAGTGGAACACCTTTCACGGTCTATGACTCCACCGATGTTTCGCTGGAAGGAAGCGCGGAGGAGATTTCCGGATTCTCCGCTAACCGGCCGGATTTGATTTCAAACCCGAACAACGGCCCCAAGACTTCACAGGAATGGTTTAACGTAAAAGCGTTCCAGCAGCTCAACCCGGTTACGCAGGCAGGGCAATTCGGAAGCGCGGGCCGCAACGTCACGCAAATGCAGGGCATTGGCCAGTATGACTTTTCTGTGTTCAAGAACGTCCGCTTCACCGAATCGAAGACACTGGAATTCCGGGCGGAGTTCTTCAATCTGTTCAACCGAGTGAACTTTGGATTGCCGGATAACGACATCAGCTCGCCGACGTTTGGAGCGGTGGAAAGCGCGCTGGCGCCGCGGCAAATCCAATTTGCCTTGAAATTCCTGTTCTAGGTTGTAGTGAGGGTCTTTGGGCAAAGTCGTTGAACTATTATCAGGCAGGGGGGATGGCGACAACGCGAATGCCGCCATTCCTGTTTCTCAGGATGTCAGCGGTGAAGTGCGCATTGCGAGCGCCACTCCGACACTGGATGAGAAGGACCTGCGCTACTACGGCTGGCGCGTCGTGCTGGCGGCCAACCTCGGCATCATGGTGGGCTTCTCGGTTTACGCCTACAGCTTTGGTCTTTTCGTCAAACCCCTTTCCCATCAGTTCGGCTGGAATCGGGAATCCATCTCCCAAGGGTTCGCCCTCAGCGCGCTTGCCGCGGCTGTGTTCTCACCGCTTGCCGGTGGGTGGATGGACCGCTTCGGGCTGCGTCGCTTATTACTGGGTTGCATGGCAGCATTCGGTGCCGCGATAGGAGCCATGGCGTTGCTGCGGCCGGGAATTTGGCAGTTCTACGCCACGTGTCTGGTGATTGGCGCCGTCGGCAACATCAGCCAGATTGGATTCACGCAAGCCATCTCCACCTGGTTCCACAAGTATCGCGGCCGGGCACTGGGAATCGTGCTGGCGGGCGACGGATTGGGCCTAATGGTGTTTCCCCTTATCGCCCAGAGCGCGATTGTACACGCGGGCTGGCGAACAGGTTATCTCGTGCTGGGTGGCCTGGTGCTGGCAATCGGCCTCCCGCCCGCCATCGCTTACGGGCGCGGGCGGGTGGAGCAAAGCACCGAGGTCGATGCCGTCGAAGCCGCGGGTTTAACGTGGCGGGCCGGGCTGGCTTCCTATCAATTTTGGATTATCGTTACCATGCTGTTTCTTTCGTCCATCAGCGTGAACGGCGCTATGACCCATCAAGTGCCGCTGCTGACGGATCGCGGCGTGCCGCTGGAACGCGCCGCGCTGACCATTTCCGTGCTGGGTGTGGCGAGCGTTCTGGGACGGTTACTGACCGGTGGACTGCTCGACCGCTACCAGGGATCGACGGTCGGTTTCGTGGTGCTCAGTCTCGGGTCACTGGGGATTTTTTTGCTGGCGCATCTTGCTTCTTTCCGCCTGGGATGCCTAGCGGCCGTGTTGTTGGGCGTGGGTGCGGGCGGCACTTCCAATATCACGCCCTACCTGTTGACCCGCTATTTCGGCCTGAAGTCGTTCTCCACCTTGTATGGACTGACGTGGACGTTCTACGCCATCGCCGGCGGATTGGGCCCGGTGCTGATGGGACGGGTGTTTGACCGCACGGGTTCGTATGCCTCCACGTTGAATGTTTTTGGCTGTTTTTGCGTCGCCGGCGCGGTGCTGATGCTTTTCCTGCCGCGCTACCGCCTGGCGCGTTCTACCAGCGTCAGCACTTCGATTGGTGTGAAGGGAGAAATTTAGAATGGCTCACATTACCTTGCCCGAAGGGTTTCCGGGCATCAGCGGCCTGATGGCCTACCGTCCGGAGACCGCGAAACCACTGAACGAGCTCGCCCACGCACTGCTTCACGTCGCCAGCACGCTGAGTGCCGGCGAACGCGAGTTGATTGCCACGTATGTCTCCTCACTGAATGACTGCTACTATTGTCAGAACATCCACGGGGCTATTGCCGCGCATCACTTACAGGGCAACGAGCAGTTGGTCCTTGACGTCAAGCAGAACTACCTGGCGGCGGATATTTCCGCCAAGCTTAAGGCGCTACTTGCCATCGCGGGCAAAGTTTGGAAGGGAGGGAAGTCCGTGACCAGTGAGGATATCGAACGGGCGCGAGCCCAGGGCGCAAGCGACCTGGAGATTCACGACACGGTACTGATCGCCGCCGCTTTCTGCATGTACAACCGTTATGTGGATGGCCTTGCGACGTGGCAGCCGCGCAATGCGGATTTCTACCGCGCACGGGGAGCGGTGGTGGGTGAAAAAGGATACGTAAACCTGAAACGCGAGCCGGTTGAGGTGAAAGACGTAGCGGACGCTCAACCGCGGCCAACTGACGCTGGCACGAGGTGATTGCGGAACCGACATGGAATCCAAAATGAAACCCATGTTCCTGCCGGAGGTGGAAGCGAATCCCCAGCCAAGCTTCCAGGCGGACACGATTCGGCTGCTGCAGGCAAAGGGTGAGGAGTACCCGCAGATTCTGCACCTCTTCGCCTACAAGCCGGAAGCCACCGCGCACCTGACGCGGTTCACGCGCGAAGTGATGCGCGGCGACGGACTACTGATGGAAGGATTCCGCGAGCTGATCGCGGCGCGCACGTCTGCTGGCAATCACTGCCTGTTTTGAATGAAGTACCACGCCGCGGTCGCGGCGGAATTGCTGGGAAGCGACGAACTGGTCGCCGGCGCCTTGCGGGACTTGGAATACTCTGCCTTGCCGGAAAAAGAAAAGGCCATGCTGCGTTTCGTCGACAAGGTCAATCTCCACGCGGCGAGCATTACCGCCGACGACATGCAACCGCTCTACGCGGTGGGTTGGAACGATGAAGCCATTTACTATGCCGTGTCGGTCTGCGCGCTGTTTAATTTCTATAATCGATGGATTGACGGCACGGGTGTGCATCCCATGTCGGACGAGGCGCACCGCAAATTCGGGAAAGGGACCGCGAACAATGGGTACGTCCACCGATAGAACGGTGGACCCAAATCATCGCCCGGCAAGGTGATACCCCTCCCCCGGGCCGGGATTCTCCCTTGTCATTGTCGAGGCTTCTTCCTTAGTTGACTTTCGGAGACTTTGAACCCCGCCAAAAGTGGAAAACATGCGGGTCGGGGTTGGAATAACCCTAGTCAATCATACTGGCGCACTGAGCCTGGCGCGGGACAAGGCCGCACAGCTCCCCAAACCTTCGTTCCCTCGCGCCAGGCAGAACGAGCCAGAATAATAGAAAGGGCGACGCAAAGGGGGGTGCCGTTGTCAGGGCCTCAGGATGAACTCCCTGCCGTGCACTCCGACTAAGCCGAGGCTGCTCTCATAGCTGCTGGGGACATGGGCAGGTCGTGAAACGGAGGTGACATCAGAGGCACCACAGGAGATGGATTTCCTCCCATTTGACTTCTTCCTGACTCAATTCGGCGGGACGGGCACTCGATTTCGCAATTCAATGTTGACAGGAGTTTTAGCTTGGGGTATTTATGGCAGTGCATTCATCGAAATCCCAGGCGCAATATTTTTTACAGTGGGGAGGCGGGTAGTGGCTATGGGTGGCACTCTAGTTGCGACCGGATCGCATATAGGCAGATCCGAAAACGATCAGACGATTACGCGGCCCTCCCTGATGAGGGAGCTCCTGGCGCGAGGAGTGCGCATAACAGCGCAGCGGCGGGTAATTATCGGCATCATGCAGGATTCTCCCATGCATTTGGATGCGGCCAAGCTTTTGGCGATTGCCAAGCGGCGCGATCCCCGCATCGACCGCGCCACAGTTTATCGAACGATCGCTTTGCTCAAGAATTGTGGTCTGATCGACGAGTTGGACCTGATGCACCTCGAAGGGGAGAAGCACTATTACGAGGCGAAAACTAGCCGTGACCATTGCCACATGGCCTGCTTTGGCTGTGGCGCCATTACGGAATACGCGAGTCCCGCTTTCGAAGGGCTCAAGAAGGAAATGGCGAAGCAAGGGAATTTTCTGATACGCGTTGTGCGGCTGGAAGTTGGCGGTTACTGCCAGCGCTGCCGGAACGCGGCGGCGTGAGCAGATAACGATTTCTTTTTGACCTCTACTTGCGACTTCGTCGCAAAAGAGAGCGGCCAACAAACACTAACTCAGAAGTATAGAAAGAAAAACGGTCCCCACGACGAAACCTTTTGGCGAAGGGTCGCAGGGACCGTCAATCGACAACCCGAGGGCTGACGACCGCTTGCATTATAACGGAACAGCCGCGGGGATTTCAGGAGAAAAACCCTATGGCTGGACCATCCCCTCTCAAGAACTCATTGTGCCCTCTCCCTGTTCCTTCCGCGAATCGGCTGGAGGTCCTCCGGGCTCGGATGCCCGCCCTTTTCCTTCTCATCGGCTTGGCAGCTTCCATGTTGGTGTTTTCCGTCAGTCTGTCGGCCAGTGTGGGCGGAAGTATCTCGGGAACCGTCACCGACATCAGCGGAGCGGTCATTCCCAAAGCGGTTGTCAGTGCCACCAACACTGATACCGGGGTTCGACAGAGCACCCTAAGCGACGCGAAGGGTTTTTATTCGTTTCCGATGCTGCCGGTAGGCCACTATGCTCTGGAAGTGGATAGTCCGGGGCTTAAGCCTTACCGTCGCACTGGGATTATGGTAGATGCGAATAGCGCCTTGAGGATTGATGCGTCACTGGCGGTGGGGGCACGGTCCGACACCGTGACGGTGATCCAGAACCCCCTCCAGGTAGAGACAACCAGCACCCAGGCGGGCGAGGTCATTAGCGGGCAGCAGATGACTGCCGTGCCGCTGAACGGCCGGAGTTTCACCGACCTGCTCGCCCTTCAGCCCGGCGTTGCCCCGGTAACGTCCATCACCTCCGACACGGTGCAAGACGTCGGCGCGAGCGCACTGTCTCCTTCCGGCGACCTCAATCCCGGCACGATTTCCATTAACGGTCAGCGGGAATTTGCCAACAGCTTTCTCGTTAATGGCAGCGACGTGGAAGAGGACGTCAATATGGGAGCGGCGATTATTCCCAACCTCGATTCCATCGCCGAGTTCCGGATTCTCACCAATAGCTTTGACGCGGAGTATGGGGAGTTTAGTGGTGGACAAATTAATGTCGTGACGAAGTCGGGCAGCAACGCCTTTCATGGCGACCTGTTTGAGTTTCTGCGGAATACCGATCTCGACGCCCACAACTATTTTTCACCAAGCCGGGGCGCGTTTCAGCAAAACGAGTTCGGAGGAACCTTCGGCGGGCCGATCCGAAAGAATAAAATTTTCTTTTTCGGTGATTACCAAGGAACACGGTCGATCCAGGGGATTGATTCGGGGCAGATACCGGTGCCCTCGCTTCCGGACCGGACCGGCAACTTGTCCGACCTTGCCAGTTCCTTCACCGCAACGGACCCAAACGGAAATACTGTACCCACAACCGTCAGCGGCCCCTACTGGGCAAGCCTGCTCTCCCAAGAATTGGGGTATCCAGTGACGACGGGGGAACCGTACTACACGGCAGGATGCACGGCCGCAACGTGCGTGCTGCCCGGAGCCACGATACCCGAGAGCGCATGGTCCGGTCCGGCGACAAATTTGCTGAAGTACATTCCCACGCCGAATAACGCCAATGGCACATTCTCGACCTCCGCATACAGCCAGACTTTGGGAGATGATAAAGGCAGTTACCGGGGGGATGCGAACACGCGCTGGGGCCTCCTAACCGCCTACTACTTCCTCGACAACTGGTCGGAAAACAATCCCTACCCGATCGCGCAAGGTGGAGCAAACGTTCCGGGCTTCAATGCTCTCTACACCGGTCGCGCGCAGTTGCTCGATCTCGGCGACACCAAGGCGCTCAGCCCCACTGCAGTGAATGAACTGCACTTCAGCTACATGCGCGATGCCAATGATCTCGGCAAGCCCGTCGGCGGAGTGGGCGTGAGCCTCGCGTCACAAGGCTTTGAAGTGGGCCCGGGAACGCCCGGAATCGTGCCTCTCTCGGCCAAAACGGAAGGAGTGGAAAGCGTCGCATTCAATAGCTTTACCCTTGGAACAAACACGAATGAACTGAACCAGTTCGGAAACACCTTCCAGTGGCTCGACACTTTTTCCAAGGTCATTGGCACTCACACGATCAAGGCAGGCGGCGAGTTCCATTACGATCAGGTGAATGTGAATGCCATTGCGCAGTTCAATGGCAGCTTTCTCCTCTTTGGCACTGAAACCGGCTCCGACTTCGCGGATTTTCTGCTCGGCATTCCCAGCCAGTACAACCAGAGTCAGTTGCAGGCCTTTTACGGCCGTAACAAATACACCGGTTTGTATGGCCAGGATAGCTGGCGAGTGAAGCGAACTCTTACGCTCAACTACGGCGTGCGCTGGGACCGGATCGAGCCTTGGTATGAAAAATACAACCAGATTGCGACGTTCAAACCTGGAGTCGCCTCGGTGGTTTTTCCCGGAGCCCCGGCCGGAATTCTGTACCCCACCGATCCGGGAGTGCCTCGCACGCTGGCGCCACCGGGAAATCATGATTTTGCTCCCCGTATCGGCCTCGCATACGCGCCGGAGGCGACTGACGGCATCCTGGGGAAACTCACGGGCGGCCCTGGCAAGACCAGCCTTCGGGCCAGCTACGGAATGTTTTACACCGCGATTGAAGCGCTCACCATTGGCGTCATGAGCGCCAATGCCCCCTATGGCACAACTTATACGAGCCCTGCCCCACCGCTGTTTGCGACTCCGTTTGTCTCGGCGGCGAGTGGTCAGAATCTGGGCCAATACTTTCCCGTCACCCTTGCGCCGCTCGACACCAGCGCCAGCCATCCCGACCCCGACATCAACTGGGCACAGTTCGAGCCCGTGACGGGTCTTCCAAACTACCCGACGACCAATCATATTCCCTACACGGAAGAGTATATGTTCTCGCTCGAGCGGGGGTTCGGAAGCCACACCGTACTCGGTCTCAATTATGTCGGAACCCAAGGGCATCGGCTTCTGGTGCTCGATGAGGCAAATCCCGGCAATCCCTCCTTATGTCTATTCCTGAGCAACCCATTGAATCTTGCCGCCGGCCAGACTCCCTGCGGCCCTTTCGGTGAGGACAGCACCTACATCACGTCAACGGGGCAGGTCTACAACGGCACGCGCGGGCCGCTCGGTTCGAGCTTTGGCAGCGACGCCAACCAGGCCACGATGGGCACTTCGCATTACAACGCCCTGCAAATCACCCTGCGCCACTCGACAAGACGCCTCAACCTGCTGGCCGGATATACCTACAGCAAATCGGAGGACCAGGCCTCGAACGTGGGAGAGGAGGTCAATCCTTTCGACCCGTCGCTGAGCCGCGGACTATCCGCGTTCGATGTGCGGCAAAACTTCGTGGTCAGCTACA
>Ga0335078_10001035_pt1 | contig 42355 bp, 39 predicted proteins | sample Lox_Sample_32_FD_206711 | JGI IMG/M metagenome (GOLD analysis project Ga0335078, IMG submission 206711) | Soil microbial communities from Loxahatchee National Wildlife Refuge, Florida, United States - Lox_Sample_3.2 | ecosystem: Environmental > Terrestrial > Soil > Wetlands | place: USA...
GAAGACGAGGATCTGACTCGGCGGGCAAATGTAGAGGAACTGCCGGATGATGAAGATGACGATCGCGAGCGCGAGGATGACGCCGACGGCGACGCCGAATGCGAAACCCAGATCGCTCGGATCGAAAGGGAGGTCCGGCGGAGGCGTAGGCGGAGGCGGAGGCGCGACCATGAGTGCGAAGCTATCAGCTTAGCGGCCGTCACCGAGCTCTTTTGGCGCGCGGCTCACGAGCACTTCACCGCCGTCGAACTCCTCGACGATGATCGCGTCGTCCTCGCGCAGCACGTCCGCGGAGCGCGCGACGTAGTCGACCATGCTCCCGCGCACGTTCACGCGCACCTTCCCGCGCGCGTCGTTCGACGGCGCGACGATCACCCGACCGACCTGCCCGACGACGTCGCGGCTCGTCGCGACGCTCGACGTGCCGCCTTGCAAGCGGCGCACGACGCTCGTCGCGACGTACCCGGAGATCGCGCCCGCGATCGCCGCGATGATCGTCGCTTCGACTCGCCCCGCGAAATGGAAGAAGCGAAGCAGCGACCCCACGAGCCCGAAGACGAGCAGCGCGAACGCCCAGAAGCGAATGCTCGCGAGGAAGATGAACGGGCCGTCGTGTCCGTCGCCGTCGTGGCCGCCCGCGTCGTGTCCCGCGTCGTGACCGCCGACGAGCTGCACGCCGAGCGCGCCGAGACCGATGAGAAGCGACGCGAGGAAGACGGCCATCATCGATGAGGATCATAGCTCGCGCCGCGTCGCGCGTCGCGACTAGCTGGTCTTCTCGTACGGCTCGAGCGCGCGCGCCGCGGAGCCCACGTCGCGCACGATCCCGAGCGCCTTTTGCGCGGCTTCGAGCGTGATGTCGCGTGCCTCGACGATCATCGTGGCGACGCGTTCGACTTCTTCCGCGAGCGCGCCCGCCGCGAGCGCGACCGAGCGCGCGTGGAGCGCCATGTGCCCGCGTTGAATGCCGCACGTCGCGAGCGCGCGAACCGCCGCGAGGTTCGACGCGAGCCCGACGGACGCGGCGACCATCGCGAGCTCGCGCGCGTTCGGATTTCCGAGCAGGCGGAGCGACAGGCGCGCGGCGGGATGAACGCGGAGCGTTCCGCCCACGGTGCCGAGCGCCATCGGGAGCTCGATCGCGCCGACGAGGGTCGGCTCGTCGCGTCCATCTTCGCGCCTCCACGTCGCGAGCGGCGCGTAACGTCCGCCGCGCGACGCGAACGCGTGCGCGCCAGCTTCGACCGCGCGCCAATCGTTGCCCGTCGCGATGACGACGGCGTCGACGCCGTTCATGATGCCTTTGTTGTGCGTCGCCGCGCGGTAGGGATCGAGCTCCGCGAAGCGCGACGCGTTGACGATGCCGTCGATGACTTCGTCGCCGGTGTGCTCGTCGCTCACGAGCGCGCTCGCGGGCACGCGGCACGAGACGCGCACGCAGCGTTTGTCGCAGAGGTTCGTCAAGATGCGAAGACCCACGCGTCCCGCCGCGAGCTCCGCGAGGTTCGGCGCGATCCGCTCCGCGAGACCGTTCACGAGATTCGCGCCCATCGCGTCGCGGCAATCGACGTGAACGTGCACGGCGATCATCGCGTCGCGCGCGTCGCCGAGATCGCGCACCTCGAGATCGCGCGCGCCGCCGCCGCGCTCGACGAGCCCGGGGATCGCCGTATCCGCGAGCGCGAGGAGCGCGTCCTTGCTCGCGAGAATGCGCGCCGCGGCTTCGCGTCGATCGCGCACGTGCGTCAGCTGGATCTGCGCGGTCATGAGCGGCGCGTCGGCCTCCGCCACGAATCCACCGCCCTCGCGCACCATGCGCGCCGCGTTCGACGCCGCGGCGACCACGCTGGGTTCCTCGACCACCATCGGCACGACGAAATCGCGTCCGTTCACGCGCACGTTGAGCGCGACGCCGTACGGAAGACCGTACGTCCCGATCACGTTCTCGACGAATTTGTCCGCGGTGTCTTCGTCGAGCCCGCCCGCTTCGAGCGAGCGCTCGATGTCGCGCGCGTCCGCGCCGGTCGCGTCGCTCACGAGCGCGCGGCGCTCCTCGACGCTCACTTTGTAGAAGCCAGGAAGTCTCGATGTGCGTGCCATTGTTTTCAATCCGTGATCACGCGAACGCCGCGTGGTTCGATCGCGAGCTCGAGCGGCGTCATGCCGATCGCGCCCGCGCGCTTCAAGAACGACGAAGAAGGAAGGTCGATACCGACGAAGACGAACGCGTCGCCACCGCCGGCGCCCGACGGAACGAACGCAGCGCGCTCTTCGCGCGCCGCGTCCGACAACGCGAGCTGCGCGGGCGTCACGATGGGCGCGTCCGCGTCCGCGCCGAGCGCGCCGAGCGCGGGCGCGGCGAGCGCGATGGATTCGACGAACGCGCGAGGATCTGCCGCGTGGATCGCGTCGCTCGCCCCACGCGCGGCGTCCGCGATCGCGCCCATCCGCGCGGCGTACACGCGCGCGTCGCGCGCCTTGAGCGCGTCCACCTTCGCGCGCAGATCGCTCGTCCGCGCGCTCGTTCCTGCGAAGAACGCCGCGAGGCGCACACCCGCGGGAAGCGCGACGGGCTCGTGCTCGGCGCGTTCAAAACGTGCGCCGCGCAGCGTGTAGCGGAGGACGCCGCCGAACGTGCTCACCGCGACATCGACGCCGCTCCCGCCCGACTGCGCGCGTGCGTGCGCTCCGCGCGCGGTCGCGAAGATGCGCGCGCGCACGTCGTGCGACTCGATGTCTTCTTCGCTTTCTGCGGCGCGCAGCGCGATGGACGCGACGAGCGCCGCCGCGCTCGATCCGAGACCGAGCTTCTTTCCGTCGTGGGCGAGCGCGCGCACGTCTACGGCCGGCGCATCGGTCATCGCTTCGCGCGCCTCGCGCGAAGCCTCGCCGTCGCCGTCGTGCGCGATCGCGAACCGATTCACCGCGACAGCGATCGCGGGCGCGCCTTCGAGCACCGCGTACGCGCCCGAGAGCAGCAGCTTGCCCGGCGCCGCGCACTTCATCGCGCATCCTCCGCGCGCACCAAGCGCGCGCCGCCGCCGATGGGCGAATCGATCACGCGCAGCACGCCGGGCACGCCGGCGAGCTCGTCGTGAACGCGCGACGCGTCGCGCGTCGCGACGAGCACCTTCACGTGCGGACCCGCGTCGCTCGTCGCGAACGCGAGCGCGCCGCGCGCGCGAACGTCCGCGACCGCGCGATACAACGCGAGCGTCACGTCGCGCACGTAGACGATCCCCGCGGCCATCGCGACCGCGTGCATCGCGAGCGCGCTGTGCTCCGTGAGCGCGCCGACGCGAGAGAGATCGCGCGCGTCGAGCGCGATCTTCATCGCGTCGAACGTCTTGCGCGCGTCGGCGAGCCAAGCGGCGTAATACGCGCTCTCGCGCGCGCTCTTCTCCATCGCATCGCGCGAAGACGACGACTTGCGTTCTTCCGTCACGACGCACACGAGCACGCGCGCGTCGAGCGCATCCGCGGGCGCGACGGCGCGCGCGCCGAGCACGTCGTCTTCGCGGCCCGACTCCGCGCCCGCTTCGAGCTCGACGAATCCACCGAAGACGCTGCGCGCGGCGCTCGCCGATCCACGCCGCGCGAGATCGCTGACGCGCGTCTCGGAGAAATCGCATCGCGCGGCGGCGGATGCCGCGAGCGCGAGCGCCGCGAAGCCCGACGCGCTCGACGCGAGCCCGCTCGCGGTGGGAAAATCGTTTCGCGATTCGACGCGCGCGAAGCGTCTCTCGCCCGACGCAGCGCGCACGCGATCGAGGATCGCGGCGACGCGCGCGTGCTCTTCTTCGGACGCGTCGCGTCCACCGAGGACGAACGCATCGCGCGCGAGCGAAGCGTCGAACGCGACCCGCGTCGTCGTCGTGAGCGCGCCGAGCGCGACCGACAAGCTCGGCACGGCCGGAAAATTCCCCGCGCGCGCGCGCTTGCCCCAATACTTCGCGAGGGCGACGTTCGGATGCGCGACGGCGAGCGCGGAGCTCACGCGGACCTCTCGCTTCTGCGGGACGGTCCGCTCGCGCGATGATGATCGCGCCGCTCGTGCGAGGCGAACACCTCCGCGACGAACCCGACGAACCCGTCGTCCTTCCACGCCGCGAGCACCCGCTCCGCCGCCGCGCGCGACTCCGCGAGCGCGACGACGCACCCTCCCCCGCCCGCGCCCGTGAGCTTCGCGCCGAGCGCTCCCGCTTCACGCGCACGCGCGCACATCGTCTCGATCTCCTGCGTCGAAAGCAACAAACCCGCGAGCAGCATTTGGTTCATGTCGAGGAGCTTGCCGAGCGCCTTCGTGTCGCCAGCTTCGATCGCAAGGCGCGCGCTCCGACCGATCGCCGCGATGCCTTCGAACGTCTTGTCGACGACGACCGCGTTGCGAGCGCGTTGCCGCGCGACGGACTGGACCATCGAGCGCGTGCTCGACGCCGTACCCGAGTGACCGACCGCGAGCGCGAGCGGTGCGCCCACCGAGAGCGCCTGCACGTGTCCGCCGCCTTCGGTCTTCTCGAACACGATCGCGCCGCCGAGCGACGCGATGGCCGCGTCGACGCCCGACGGATTTCCGTGGAACACGCGCTCCCACGCGGTCGCGTGCTCGCGCGCTTCGTCGATCGTCTCGGCGCCGAGCGCGCGCGCGATCGCGACGCCGATCGCCGCCGAGCACCCGAGCCCGGCGCCCGCAGGCAAATCCGTTCGCACGTCGACCGCGACCGGCGCGTCGCCTTGCGAACGCGCCGCCGAGCGCCGCACGGACGCGAGCAGCGCGCCGAACGCGCGCGCGAGGTCGTGATCGTCGCCTTCGATCGCGCGGAGCGGATCTCCACCGTCCACGCGGAGCGCGAGCGTGCTCGGCCCTCTCGGCAGCGCGACGAGGCTCGCGCTCGCGCCGCGATCGATCCCGACCGCGATCGCCGGCACGCCGTACACGACCGCGTGCTCGCCGACCAAAATTACTTTACCGAACGCGCGCCCTTCCATTCACGACTCCCGCGCGCCGAGCGCGTCGATCGCGCCGAAGAGCAGCGCCTTGCCTTCGCTCGAAATCGCGAGCGCTTCGATCTGCGCGCGCGACGCGTCGAGTAGCGCTGCGATGCGCGCTTCGACGCGCGCCTTCGCGCCGCCGTCCACCATGCGCGCGATGAGCGCATCGATCTCTTCGTCCGGCGCGTCTTCGACGCCGAGCACGCGCGGCAAGAGCGCGCGCGCCGCGCGATCTCCTTCGAGCTCGGCGACGAGCGCGGTGCGCTTGCCGCGCCGCAAATCGCTCCGCGCGGATTTTCCCGTGCGCGCGGGATCGCCGAACGTTCCGAGCACGTCGTCCCGAAGCTGGAACGCTACACCCATCGGATCGCCTGCGCTCCGCAACGCTTCTCGTGTCGACGCGTCCGCACCCGCGAAGATCGCGCCGAGCACGAGCGGCGTCTTCGTCGTGTAGCTCGCCGTCTTCAGTCGGTGCATCGCCTCGACTTCGTCGCGCGTGGTCGCCGCGCCGCGCACGTCGATCACTTGTCCCGCGACGACCTCCGCGAGCATGCGCGCGACTTCGCGCGCCGCGCAGACGACGCGATCGCGCGGCGCGTCGATCGACGCGAGCGCCTCGAACGCGAACGCCTGCCCGAAATCGCCCGCGAGGATCGCACCGACTTCGCCGGCGCGCGTCGAGTCGACGGCGGTGCCGCGCTGCTGATCGTACGCGTCGCGCAGGGCGACGTGCGCGGAGGGTCCGCCGCGGCGCACGTCATCGCCGTCCATCCAATCGTCGTGCACGAGCAAATACGCGTGGAGCACCTCGAGCGCGACGCCCGCGCCGATCGTCGCTGCGTCCGCCGGCGCTCCGCCGCACGCGACGTGCGACGCGCACGCGATCGCGGGACGGGCGCGCTTTCCGCCGCGCGTCGCGACGTCGAAGAGCGCACGCACCACGCGCGCCACCTCCGGCGATTGCTTCTCGGCCTCCGCGATCTTCACCTTCGCGAGCGCCGCGAGCCGCGCGTCGACGTCCGTCTTCACGGCGCGCGCGAGCGCCGCGAACGACATCGGACTCGTTTCGGGCGCCATGGGCGACGGAGCTTTCGCAAAGGTTTCGGCGGAATGCAAAGGCTGCCTTCCATCGCGGCACGGCCGCGGACGATGTATTAACGAGAAGACGCCGAGAAAGTTAGGGAACTGACCCCTTTCCGTCAATGTTGTTCGGCTTATATTTCATAACCATTCCGATTACTTTCACTTTTTTTTGAAATTCATGAGTATCCAATCCCGAAAAGCCGACCACCTCGCGCTCGCCGCCGAGCGCGACGTCGGATTTCGCGATCAAGGCACGCTGCTCTCGCACGTTCGCCTCGTTCACGAAGCGCTCCCGGATCTCGCCGAGTCCGACATCGACGCGAGCGTCGTCCTGTTCGGAAAAAAACTTCGCGCGCCGATGTTGATCGCCGCGATGACCGGCGGCACCGACGAAGCGGGACGCGTCAACCGCGAGCTCGCGGCGATCGCTGAGGCGCGCGGTTACGCGTTCGGCCTCGGGAGTCAGCGCGCGATGTTCGTGCGGCCCGAGACGAAAGAGACGTTCCGCGTGCGCGCGGTCGCGAAGTCCACGCTCGTCTTCGGCAACGTCGGTGTCGTTCAAGCGCGCGACATGAAGACGAGCGAGGTGCGCGCGCTGTGCGAGGACGTCGGCGCCGACGCGCTCTGCGTCCACCTGAACCCCGCGATGGAGCTCGTGCAACCAGGCGGCGATCGCGATTTTCGCGGCGGCCTCGACACGATCGCGCGACTCGCGCGAGAGCTTCCCATTCCGATCGTCGTGAAGGAAACTGGCTGCGGAATTTCTCCGAGCGTCGCCGCGCGCGTCCTCGGCGTCGGCGCGCGCGGCGTCGACGTGTCCGGCGCGGGCGGCACATCGTGGGTCGGCGTCGAGACCCTCCGCGCGCGCGATCAAGGCGACGAGAGCGCGCGATCGCTCGGCGAAGCATTTTGGGACTGGGGAATCCCGACGGCCGTCTGCGTCGCGAGCATCGCGAAGATCGCGCCGAACGTCCCCGTCATCGCAACGGGCGGAATTTCGAGCGGGCTCGACGCGGCGCGCGCGATCGCGCTCGGCGCGCACGTCGTCGGCATCGCACGGCCCGTGCTCAAAGCGCTCCGCGCGGGCGGCGCCAAAGCCGCCGACGCGCTTCTCGACGGCGTCGAGCGCGAGCTGCGCACGGCGATGCTTCTCACGGGGAGCCGCACGACGAGCGCGCTCCGCAGCGCGCCGCGCGTCCTCTCCCCCGAGCTGATAGGATGGCTCGAACAGATCGGATGAAGAAGAAGGCTCCAAAGCGCGAAGCGAAGCGACTCAGCGAGCGACCGCCCGCCGAGCGCGCGCGCATGGAGACCTTCGTCCAGCAGTTCTTCCACAAGGGCGCGCAGCTCACGCAGGAGCTCCTCGAGGAGAACGAGCAACTCCGCCGCGTGCACTTGCAGCTCGAATCCGAGAACGCTTCCCTCCGCACGCAGCTCGCGAGCGACCACGCGATGCGCGATCTGCTCCGAAAGATCCAGCAGCTCGAAAAAGAAAAGGAGCTGCTCCTCTCGCACGTGCACGAAGCGGAGATGCAATCGACGCGCTTCGGCGCGCGCTTTCACGAAATGGAAGAGGAGCTCTCCAAGCTCGCGAACGTCTACGTCGCGAGCTACCAGCTCCACTCGACGCTCAGCACCGAGCGCGTGCTCAAACATTTGAAGGAGCTCCTGCAGCAGCTCGTCGGCGCCGAGCGCTACGCGGTGTACATGGCCGACGACGCGCGCAAACACCTCTTGCTCGTGGCGTCCGAGCACGTCGACGAGAAGAAGCACGCGCGGCTCTCGCTGAGCGACGACGACCCTTCGTCCGCCGAGCGCGTCTTCTTGACGGGGCAAGCGCAAATCACCGAAGGCCCGCTCGCGAAATCCAACGAGCGTCACCCGGCCGCCGTGCTCCCGATGCATTTCGACGATCGCGTGGTCGGCGTGATCGTCATCTACACCGTGTTCGCGCAGAAACCGAGCTTCGGACCCGTCGACTTCGAGCTCTTCAAGATGCTCGGCGCGCACGCGGCGAGCGCGCTCGCGGGCGCGCTGCTTTACGCGCACGCCGACGCGAAGCTCCCGAACGTCACCGCGCTCGCGAAACTTTCAACGCATCCGAAATCTTCGGTACCCTAACGAATCCAACCGATGAGCGAATACACCTGCCTCGTCGTCGAAGACTCGCCCATGATGCGGCAGCTCCTCGTCTTTGCGCTGTCGCGCGTGAAAAATCTCAAGGTCACCGAAGCGGACGACGGCGTGGACGGTTTGCGCAAGCTCGCCGGAAACAAATTCGATTTGATCCTGACCGACATCAACATGCCGATCATGGACGGCCTCAAGCTCGTGAAGCGCGTGCGATCGGATCCGATGCACAAAGAGACTCCGATCATCATCATCACGACCGAAGGCTCGACCGAAGACCGTCAGCGCGCGCTGCAGCTCGGCGCGAACGCGTACATCACGAAGCCGATCCAAGCGCCGCAAGTGATCGCGAAGGTCAAAGAGCTGCTCAAGATCCCCGGCTGATGCGCGTGAAGATTTGCGGCGTGACGAGCGTGGACGACGCGCTCGCGTGCGCCTCCGCCGGCGCGGACGCGATCGGGATCAACCTCGTTGCGTCGAGCCCGCGCCGCGTGGACGACGCGCGCGCGAAGGAAATCGCGGACGCCATCCGCGGGCGCGCGATGAGCGTCGGCGTCGTCGCGGACCTCTCGATCGCCGCGATGCGCGCGCTGCGCGAGCGCGCCGCGCTCGATTGCCTCCAGCTCCACGGCGACGAGTCTCCCGCGGACCTCGCGCCGCTCCTTCCGCACGCGTACAAAGCGATTCGCGTCGCGAGCGCGGCGGACGTGGCGCGCGCGGACGCGTTCGGCGGCGATTACGTCTTGGTCGACGCGCGAACGGACGGCGCCCTCGGCGGCACGGGTCGCGCGTTCGACTGGACGCTCGTCGCGAACCTCGCGGCGCGCAGACGCCTCACGCTCGCCGGCGGGCTCACCGCCGAAAACGTGCAAGAGGCGATACGTGTAGTTTCCCCGTATTGCGTCGACGTCGCGAGCGGCGTGGAAATCCCGGGCGATCCGCGCCGAAAGGATCCCGCGCGCGTGCGCGCGTTCGTCACGGCGGCGAAGCGAGACCCGAAGCAAGAACCGACAAATCGGTGAGCTCGACGAGCTTGCGCTTGTGGCCGTCGTCGAGCGTGTCGCCCGCTTTCACGCCGAGGCGTTCGAGGAGCGCGTCGGCGGGGGTACACCCGCGCCCGGCGAGCTCGGAGAGCTCCGCGAGGTACACGGACTCGTCGCGCCCGCGGTCGTCTTTGCGCGCCCGGCGCTGGAGGCCCCCGCGCGCCGCGTCGATCACCTTCTGCGCGACGTCCGCGAGCGGCGCGCCGCGGAATTTCACGCGGAGCCCCTCGCGCCAAATCACGCCGCGCAGCGCGCTCACTTCGTCGAGGGTCCACGACTCGACGATCGCTTCGAGCGCGTCCTTGGCGCGCGCGTCGTAGAAGAGACCCGCGTAGAGCGCGGGGAGCGCCGACGCGAGCGCGGGACCCTGCGCGTCCGCGCCGCGGATTTCGATCGTCCGCTTCAAACGCACTTCGGGAAAGAGCGTGTTGAGGTGAAGGCGCCAGTCCGCTTGGGTCGCGACGAGCCCGTCTTTGCCGCGCGCCATGAACTCCGCGAACGTTTGCGTCGTGTTCGGGATCGCGACGCCGCCGCGCTTCAAGATGAACATCGGCGCGTCGAGTGCCCACTCGACGTAGTCGTCGAAGCGCGCGCTCTTCTTCCACAACGCGGGGACGAGGCCCGAGCGTTTCGCGTCGACGTCGGTCCACACGAGCCCGCGCATCGTCACGAAATCTCGCGCGCGCCCTTCGACGAACGGGCTGTTCGCGAACATCGCGGTCGTCAGCGGCGCGATCGCGAGCGCGAGGCGCATCGAGCGCATCGCGTCGTCCTCGCTCGCGTAGTCGAGGTTCGCTTGCACGGTGCACGTGCGGAGCATCATGTCGAGGCCGTATTTTCCGACCGTCGGGAAGTACTCGCGCATCGTCGCGTAGCGCGCCTTCGGAACCCAGCGCAGATCTTCGCGGCGCGCGAACGGGTGAAACCCGATGCCGAGCCAGCGCACGCCGAGCGTCTTCGAGATCGCGTCGAGCTCGCCCATGTGCGCGCTCGTCTCGTGCGCGATCGCGTGGACGTCGCTCGCGGGCGCGCCGGAGAGCTCGAGCTGTCCGCCGGGCTCGAGCGTGACGCTCGCGCCATTTTTTTCGAGCGCGATGATCGGTCCACCTTCGCGCTCGCTCTCCGGCTTCCATCCGTGGTGCGCCGCGAGATCGGAGAGCACCGCGCTCACCTCGCGTTCGTACGTCACGGGCGCGTGGTCCGCGACGCGCACGCCGCACTTCTCGAGCTCGGGCCCGACGCGCTGCGACGCGCTCGCCGATTCGTGGAACACGACGAGCAAATCGTCGCGCGAACGGATCGGCAGGGTGTCGTCGCTCGGGTTGATGGTCACCACTCGGCTCATGTTGAGGAGGAAAATCGCGGGCGACGCGGAAAATTCGTTGTATCAGGCTATTGGATGCTCCGCGAGTTGATTCATCTCGCGCGTCATGCGCCTCGCGTGCTCGCGCTCAAACAAAAGCTCTCGCAAGCGGAGCTCTACGACGTCTTGATCGAGCGCGCGGACGACGCGGGCTTTCGCGAGAGGCGCGCGCGACTCGTCGGGGATCTGCGCGGCGACGTGCTCGAGATCGGTTGCGGCACCGGACGCACGTTCGAGCACTACGACGCGCGCGCGCGCGTACGCGCGATCGACTTCGACGAAGATTTTCTCGTTCGCGCGCGCCCGCGGCTTCGCGAAAACATCACGATGGAGCGCGCGGACGCGCAGTCGTTGCCGTTCGCCGACGAGTCCTTCGACGCGGTCGTCGTGTGTCTCGTTTTGTGCAGCATCCCGAACGTTCCGAAGGCGATCGCGGAGGCCAAGCGCGTGTTGAAGAAGGGCGGCGAGCTCCGCGCGATCGAGCACGTCATCTCCGATCGCGCGATCGCCGGCGCGCTCATGCACGCCGTCGATCCGCTCTGGCTACGACTGAACGAACAGGGATGCCATCTCGATCGCGACACGATCACCGACGTGCGCGCCGCGTTCGACGACGTGCGCGTCGAGGAGTCGTTCCAGATCTTTTCCGCGGGGCTCCCCGCGTTTCCGATGGTCTCGCTACGCGCGACGCGGCGCGCTGACTGACGGGCGCACCGTCTTCTTCCGATCGAAGAGCCGCATGCGGCGCATCAGGAGATCGAGCAAGTAGACCGCGATCGCCGCGCCGACGAACCACTTCCACAAATCCTGGTGGTACGTGATCGTCTGACCCTGCGGATCGAAGACGTCCTTCAGCGCGGGATCGAGCTTGCCACCGGTGATCTCCGCCGCGCGCGCGAGCGTGACCGAGTCGGGCGCGAGCGCGAGGTACTCGCGCGGATACGGGTTCGTCACGTGCCCGAAGCTCTCCGCGACTTGCGCCATCTTCATTCCGCCGCGCCCGTCGTCCATCGGTTTCTCGAGCGATGCGTGGAGCAGGAAGGAGCCGTACCGATCGAGCGGAAAATCGATCTCGTAACGACCCGGCGCTGTTTGTTTCATCGGGAGGTTCTTCACCTCCTGCGACGGCTGCGGGCCTTTGATTTGGAATTTCGCGTCGAGGCCGTTTTGGAATTTGTCGTCGGCTCCGATCGCGTCGATCGACGCCTTCAAGTGTCCCGTCGCGGGATCGATCTCGGCGCGCATGTCGAACTGCTGGCGTTTCTTCTGGCGCATGTGCTCTCGAACGAGCTGACCCCAGAACTGCCCGTAGCCCGGCCACTTCAACCACTCCACCGCCCACAAATTCTTCACGTCGCTCGTCCACGCGACCGACCATCCGAGCCCGACGTGCCAGCGCGCCAAGATGGGCTCGCCGATTTCGCTCTCGAGGATTTCCTGCGCGGGCGTCGGCTTCATCTTCGTCGCGACGTACCCGTGAAGGAACGGCGCGGAGCCCATGTCGATGCCGCGGAGAAAATCCGCCGGTGCGACGACCTTCGGCTGGAAATACTCTTCGACCGCCGCCGACCGCGAGATGAGCTCCGTCTCCTTCGTGAAGACGCGCGGCAGCTGCGACGGATCGTTGACGCCGTAATAACGTCCACCGCCGAGATCGCTCATCGTGCGCAGGAGGTTCGCGTCGACGTCCGCGCCGAGACCGACGGTCGTGAGCGTCATCCCCTCCGCCGCGATTTGCTGCGAGAGCTCGCGCAATCCGTTTTGCGGCGCCTCGCCGTCGGTGAGCAGGATGATGTGCTTCTTTCGCGCGCGCGTGATCGAGAGCGACTGATACCCCGCGTCGAGCGCGCTGAAGATCTCCGTGCCGCCGCCCGCTTGAATGCGCGAGATGTCGTTTTGGATGCGCGCACGGTATTTCGCGCTCGTCATCTTCACGACTTTGTTCGGCGACGAGTCGAACGCGATGACCTCGAGCATGTCGTCCGCGGAGAGCGTGTCCGCGGTCGCCTTCGCGGCGGCCTTCGCCATCTCGAGCTTCGGACCCGTCATCGATCCGGACCGATCGATGATCAAATCCATCGCGACGCCGGGCTCGTCCTTCTTCTTCTCCGAATCCATGCGCACCGGGAGGATTCGCTCGATGGTCGTGTGATACCAGCCGCCGAGCCCGAAGCCGCTCTCGCCGCCCGCGAAGAGGAACCCGCCGCCCATGTCGCGCACGTAACCTTCGATCGCGTCTTGTTGCGTGAGCGACACGGCGTCCGCGGGCGCGTCGCTCAGGATCAAGAAGTCGTAGCGCTCGAGCTCGCGCAGCGACGACGGGAGCTCGCGCGGCCCGCGCACGTCGACGTCGAACTCTTGCGCGGAGAGCGCGCTCGCGAGATACGACGCGCGCGACGTGTTGCCTTCGACGTACAAAACCGCGGGCCGCCCCGGAACCGCCGCGGTCACCGTGTAGTAGTTGTTCTCTTTGAAGCGATCTTCCTCGATGTCGGTGAGGTCGAGCGCGTAGGTGACCTCGCCGGCGACGCGCACGACGCTCTTGAACGTGACGTCGTTGTCGCCGGCTTTGAGATCGAGCGTGCGCACGCCGTCGAGACCGTTGATCGCTTCGCCTTGTTTCAGCGTGGCCTTCGCGTGCTGCGCGCGGCTCGAGAAAATGTTCGCGTGGAGCTCGAAGGGCTCGCCGACGCGCACTTTGTCGGGCACGCGCAGCTCGCGCAGCGCGACCTCGCCGGGCACTGGGCGCTTGTACGCTTCGGTGTAGAGCTTCACGCCGAACTCGTGCGCGCGCGTCGCTTCGGCCAGCAGGTCCCCGTCGGTTTGCACGCCGTCCGAGAGGATCACCGCGCGCCGCAAGTAACCCGCGGGGTACAAGCCATACGCGAGCTGGAGCGCGGACGCGATGTCGGTCGCCGCGTCGTGACCGAGCTTGTGTCCCGGCGCCGCGTCGGCCTTCGAGCCGAGCTCGCGCCGCTCGATCGCGTCGTGGCGCTCGAGGAGCGGCGCCTTGGTCGCGTCGTCCGCGAGCGGCACGACGCGCGGACGCGCCGAGAACGTGATCACGCGCACGAGCATGTCCGGCGTCTTCTGATCGAGCGCGTGTTGAATCTCCGCTTGCGCGTCCGCGATGGCCGCGTCGGGCACCGACTCCGACACGTCGACGAGGAACACGGTGCACACCTTCTGCTGCGTCGCGGTGCGCGCGAGCCGCGCGAGACCGAACGCGAGGAGCGTCACGAACGCGATGCGCAAGAGCACCGAGATGATCCGCTGCGGCCACGGCAAATCCGCGAGGGACCTGCCGATCATCCAGACGAAGAACGGCGCGCCGATGACCGCGATGATCAGGTTGCGCGGCGAGAGCAGCTCGTACTCTTTGCCCTCGCGCTTCCACGCGATCGTCGGACCGGCGTAGTAGACGTAATGAAAATACGCCCAGAGGCCGGCGGCGGCGACGCCGATCACGACGGCGCCGAACGCGAGGCGCTTGAGGATCGCGCGCTGTTGCGGAGTCATACCGTGAGCCTTCGGTGGTACGTCACCCACTCGAGCGCGGTGATCGCGATCGCGATGATGAGCAGGTAGATCCAAACTTCGCGCCGCACGCCCACGTGAAACGCGCTGACCGCGCTGGCTTCTTTCCCGTCGACGGTGAGCTTTTCTTGCGGCCCGATCGTGCTCTCGGTGTCGTCGAGGAGGTTCGCGGCGAAGCGCACCGTGTTCTCCGCTTGCGGCTCGTCTTTTTGCGCGCCGCTCTGGGGCGCGTTCTGCGCGAGCGCGAGATCGTAGAAGCCGGATTTTTGCCCGAGGTAGACCGCGCGTCCTTCGTGCACGGGGATCGGCTGCGTCGATCCGCCGGGCAACGTGAGCGTCGCCGAGGTCGCGCCCTGCCCGACCGGAATGCGCCACACGTCGCCCGTGCGGAAGCTCGAGAGGTAGCTCGAGTCTTCGTCCGTGAAGTAGTTGATGATGTTGAGGAGCAGAACCGGCCACGCGACGCGCAGCGCGAGATCGCTCTCGCGCACGTCGAAGCCGATGCCGACCATCTTGAACCCGCCGCGCGTGCCCGCGATCATGATCGGACCTTCGTCGCTCGCGCCGATCACTTTGTCGCCCGGCTCCGGCTTCAGCTTGTGACCGCGCGCGATGTTCACTTGATCGAGCGCGGTGAAGCGGACAATCGGGTGCTTGCGATCGATCTTGTCGAACCCGGGCTGCACGATTTCGTTCTCGACTTTGAACGGCGAGCCGGGCCCGCGCGGATCGAGGTAGAGCGCGTTCGCGTGCGGCAGCTCCTCCGGCGTCGCTTCGTCGAAGATGATGACGTCGAAGTCTTTGGTGTGCTGCGCGTGCTTCGTCGCGTACTCGAGCGGCGTCGCCGACTGGACCTCGAGGTACTCGTCGAGCAAGAGCGCGGCCTCGAGGTACGTGTTTCCCGTCGAGACGATGAGCACCTTCGCGCGCCGCCGCTCGGGCAAGAGCGCGAACGCGTGATCGTCGGCCGGCAAGTCGTCTTTCGTGTCGCCGATGACGGCGAGCTTCGCTTCGAGCGTGCGCGAAGCGCCCGACAAATTCGGATAGAAACGCGGCAGCCGCTCGCCCGGCTTCATCTTGAGCTTCGTGAGATCCACGAGCGTCCCGTCGCCGAGCAGCGAGAGCTCGATGTCCGCCGGATCGGGGCCGGTGTTCTCGACCTCGAGCATCACCTCGTAACGCGACTTGTCGAGCGGATACCTGCGCACCGAGAACTGCGTGATCGCGACGTTGTCCTTCGCCTTGCCGACGGGCATGTACGAGAGCTTCACGTCGCCCAAATGCACGGGACCTGCCGAGTCGATCGCGTCCCCGAGGTTTCCGTCGCTCACGACGACGATCTCCGCGTTCTCCACGTTGCGCAGCGTGTCCGTCGCGAAGCGCAGCGCGCGCGGCCAATCGGCGCGCGCGTCGGTCGCCTTCACCGCGTCGACGGCGCGCTCGAGCTCGCTCGTGTCGCCGCTCATCGGGCCCATCGGCGTGATCGCCGCGTCCATCTGCGCGACGAGCATGCGATCGGCGCCGCCCATCCCGCGGATCAAGCGCTTCACTTCGTCCTTCGCGACCGCGAGTCGATTCGGCGAGACGTCCGTCGCCTGCATCGACGCGCTCGCGTCCACGAGCACGACCACGTTGCGCCCCTTGATGAGCGTCGCCGCCGCGCGCGGATCGCCGAGCGCGAGCACGAGCAGCGCGAGCAGCGCGAGCTGAAGGAGCAGCGAGAGCAGCCGCTTCAATTTCGAAAAGAGGCTCGTCGCTTCTTTGTCGCGAAGAATCTTCTGCCAGAGCGGCGAGAACGGAACCGCGACGACGCGCCGCCGCAATTTCAAAATGTAGAACGCGACCATCGCCGCGCCGGCGATGCCGAAGATGGTCGCGAGCGTCGCGAACGGAAGGCCGGCGAAGATCACCGGAGGAACCCTCCGCGCCGGAAGATCTTCAGGATCAACTCGTCGAACGGCTGCGTGACGTCCGCCTGGATGTACGGGACCTGCCGCGTGGTGCAAAACCGGCTGATTTCGTGCAAATATTCGTTGTAGACTACACCGAATCGCTCGAGCACCTTCGCGGTCACCGTGACCTCGCGCTCGTCGCCCGTCTCGCAGTCGTAGAGGAGCACGTCGCCCGCGAGCTTCGGCTTCTCTTCGCGTTTGTCGACGACGTGCACGACGAACGGATCGAACTTGTTGTAGCGAAGGACGTTGATCCCTTTTTCGAAGCCGGCGGGATCGTACAAATCCGAGATGAGCACCGCGAGCCCGCGGCGTTTGTGTTGCGCGACGAACGTCTTCAGCGCGTCGCCCAAATCCGTGATGCCCGCGGGCTCGAGCTCGCGCAAGAACCGAAACACCTTGAAGATGCGACCCTTGCCGCGCGTCTCCGGCATGCGGTCCATCACCTTGTCGCTCGTCGACACGATGCCGACGCGATCGAGGTTCGCCAAGCCCACGTACGCGAGCGCCGCCGCGACCTTCTTCGCGTACTTCAACTTGTCGCCGTCGCCGAACGCCATCGAGCCCGACGCATCGACGATGAAGTAGACGCTCAAATCTTCTTCTTCTTCGTAGAGACGAAGCAGGAGTCGTCCGAATTTTTGGTAGACGTTCCAATCGAGGTAACGAAAGTCGTCGCCCGGTTGGTAATCGCGGTGATCGGCGAACTCGATTCCGCTGCCGCTCTTTTTCGTGCGGCGCTCCGCGCGCTGGCGACCCGCGAAGACCTTCCGGCTGACGAGCGCGAGGTAATCGAGCTTGCGCTGGAACTCGTCGTCGAAGAGATCGTCGTCCGCGGGACGCGGCGCGCGCGCGGGCCGGAGGCTCAGCGGGCCGCCCGGCTGAAACAAATCGAGCACGCCCACTTATGCTGCTCCGGCCGCGCTCTTCCCGTCGTGGTCTTCGCGACGCTCCGCGCCGACCTTCGCCTCCGCGACGTTCTTCAAGATCGCGTCGATGAGCTGATCGGTCTTCATGCCTTCGGCTTCACCTTCGAAGTTCAAGAGAATGCGGTGACGAAGCGCGGGGTGCGCGACGGCGCGCACGTCGTCGATGCTCGCGGCGAAGCGCCCTTCGAAGAGCGCGCGGATCTTCGCGGCGAGAAGGACGCTCTGCGCGCCGCGCGGCGACGCGCCCACGCGTCCGAATTGTTTCACCATGTCCGGCGCGTCCGGTCCGTCCGGGTGCGTCGCTTGAATCACGCGGATCGCGTAGTCCTGCACGTGGCGCGCAACGGGCACGCGCCGCACGAGCTTCTGCATCGCGAGGATCGTCGCGCGATCCACGATCGCGTGCGGCTTCGGCATCTCCGCGCCCGTCGTGAGATCCAAAATGTTGTGGAGCTCTTCGCGATTCGGAAACGGAACGTGGAGCTTGAAGAGGAATCGATCGAGCTGCGCTTCGGGCAGCGGATACGTGCCCTCCATCTCGAGCGGGTTCTGCGTCGCGAGCACGATGAACGGCTCTTCGAGCATGTGCGTCGTGTTGCCGACGGAGACGCGCCGCTCGGCCATCGCTTCGAGCATCGCGCTCTGCGTCTTCGGCGTCGCGCGGTTCACCTCGTCGGCGAGCACGATGTTCGCGAACACGGGACCTTTGCGGAAGTAGAACTGCTTCGCGCCGCCTTGCCCTTCGTCGATGACCGTCGTGCCCAAGATGTCGGCGGGCATGAGGTCCGGCGTGAACTGGATGCGCGAGAAGTTGAGCGAGAGCGTCTCGGCGAGCGTGCGTACGAGCATCGTCTTGCCGAGCCCAGGCACACCCTCGAGCAGCGCGTGTCCACCCGCGAGCAAGCACACGAGCACGCCGTCGACGACGTCCTTGTTGCCGATGATCACCTTACCGATTTCGTTTCGAAGGGCGGTGATCTGATCGCGGAACTGCAGAACTTCGGTGCGAACGCTCTCGGTCGCTGTCGGTTCAGTCATGGATTTTCATCTCGTGGTCGAATCAGTTGGAAATAACGGCGCACGTAGAAGCGATAGCCGCCGGGGATTTCGTCCTTGTTGAGCGCTTCCTCCGCGACGGTGTGATACTCGCGGTACACCTTCGTGTAACCGCGGTTCGCGAAGCCGCGCTCGGCCGCGCCCAAAATCACTTGGCTGCGCGATTGGCCTTGCCCGGTGTCCTGACCTTGGACTTGCGTGTCTTGGGTGCCGACTTTCGGGTTCGTCGCCGCGCCTTGAACTTGCCCGTTGTGGCCGGTTCCCCAACCCGAGCTCGGCCCGCCTTGCTGGCCGCCTTGCCCGCCTTGTCCGCTGCCGCCCTGACCCGATCCACGCGTGAGCATCAAGATCTTCTCGCCGTTCGGACCGACGACCCAAACCTCGCTCTGACCCTGTCCGCCCTGACCACCCTGGCCGCCTTGACCTTGTCCGCCCTGTCCGCCTTGCCCGCCCTGACCGCCTTGACCTTGCTGACCGCCTTGACCTTGCTGACCGCCCTGACCCTGCTGGCCGCCCTGACCTTGCTGACCGCCTTGACCTTGCTGACCTTGACCTTGACCGTCTTGGCCTTGCCCTTGATCGCCGCCGCCTTGTCCGGTCGGTCCTTGATTCTGTCCGCCCGCGCCGCCCTGCCCGCCCGTGTTCCCGCGCGCGTGCTGCTGAAAGCGCTGCAAGCGCACCATCTGTTGGTGCCCGCCCTGCCCTTGTTGACGAAGCAGCTCGCGTAGCTCCTGAAGCTTCTGACGGAGCTCTTCTTTCTCCTGATCCGTCATCTCCTGTTGCGCCATGCGATCGAGATCCTCGGCGCCTTGATCGAGATCGTTCGCGGACGCGCCGAGATCGCGCAGCAGATCCTCTGCGGCTTGTTGGAGCTGTTGATCGAGGCGGTCGAGCTGGCGTTGGTTGTTCGCGGCTTGCTGCGCTTGTTGATCGAGACGCTCGAGCTCGCGCTCCTTCTTCTGGAGCAAATCCTTCTCTTGATCCGTCGGCGCGCCGCCGTCGGGGTGATTTTCTTGCTGCTTCTTCTTGAGGAGATCGATCTCCTTCTTCAGCTCGTCGCGCTTCTTCTCGAGCTCGTCTTTGTTCTTCGCCGCGTTCTCGGCGGCCGCCTTGAGCGCCTCGCGCATCTTGTCGAGCTGTTCTTTGTCGACCTTCGCGCCGTTGTTGCGGAGGCTCTTGGCGAGATCGTGGAGGTTCTTCTCCGCGTCCTTCAGGTTCTTGTTGTCGAGCGACTCGCCCGTCGGCTTCGTGAGGTCGCTCTTCTTCATCTCGTCGCCCATCTTTTGGAGGGCTTCTTCGAGCGCCTTCTTGTCGGCCTCGCTGCCGGTCATCAGCTTGTCTTCGAGCTGCTGCATCCTGCGGAACGCTTCGGTGCGATCGAGCCGCTTGTTCGCGAGATCTTCGATGAGCTTGTTGAACTCGCGCGTCGCGTCTTTAGCCTCGTCGGTCTGCTGCTTTTGCTCTTGGTCCTTCAAGAAGTCGCGCATCGCGTCGAGGTCGTCGGCGGTGACGTCGACGGGGTCGATCGTTTTTTGCGACATCGCGGGGTGGTGCTCGCGGATCTCGAAGAACGCGATGCCGACGACCGCCGCAGCGAGCGCGCCCGCGACCGCGAGATCGCGCGGCGCACGAACAGGAACCGCCTTGCGCGGCTGCACGTTCTTCACGACCGTGAGCGCGTCGTCGATCGCAGCATCCATGAACGGCGTCCGATCGCTCTGCGGAAGCTCGCCGAACGAGAGCGCGCTCGAGAGGCGATCGGCGAGCCCGTGGTGCCGGTCGAGCGCGATGGCGCCCGCGCGTTGCGGGAGCTTTCGCGCGTACGCGACGATCGTCACGAGCACGGCGAACGCGATCTCCGCGACGAACGCGATCCACGCCGTCTTCTCGGACACGACGCTCGTCTTGCGGAGGACGAGCGTCGCCACGGCGGCCGCGAGCGAAGCGCACGTCGCGCTCGTTCCCCACGCGAACGCGCGCGCGATTCGCAACCGCCGCTCCGCGCGCGCGGCGACTTTGGCGATGCCGGAGACGTCGACGGTCTTGCGGTCGCTGCGACGGCTCGGCGGAGGGGTTACGTCGTTCATGTTGACTTAGTGACGCGCAGCGACTCGCAAAGTTCCAATCTGTGACACGTGAGGTCGGGAGAAGCTTAGCGCATCGCCTCGAAGAACATGAGAGATGCTTCGTTACTGTACACAACCTACGTCACGGAAGACGGCGGTATTCCCTTCCCGGCGCGGCCGTGCGACTGTCGCGGCCTCGTGCCTCTTCCGCGACTTGCCGACCTTCGGCTCGACGTTCGCTTCGTTCGGGAGGCCCCCGTTCTCGAGGGGTCGAAGGGGTTCTTGCGGCTCGAGCAGCTCGACGTCCGATTGGGTGACGGCGCTCCTTTCTCGTACGACGCGATCACGCGCCACGCCATGGACGCGGTGGTCGTCGTGCCGCACTTTCGACGCGACGGCGTCGCGCACGTCGTGCTCGTGTCGGCGGTGCGTCCACCGCTCGTTCGGCGCGGCGAACCGAGCGCGGTGATGTGGGAGGTGCCCGCAGGTCTCGTCGAACCCGGCGAGTCGTTCCGCGAAGCCGCGCTGCGCGAGCTCTTCGAAGAGACGGGGCTTCGCGCGGCGAGCGACGCGCTCGTCGATCTCGGCGCGAGCATGTACCCGGCCGCCGCGATGATCGCCGAGAAACACGTCTTCTTCCACGTCGAGATCGATTGGAGCGCGCGCGAGACTCCGCCGGGTGACGCGACGCCGCTCGAGAGCGTTCAGCGCGCGGCCGCGATCCCGCTCGACGAAGCGCTCGCGCTCTGCGCGCGCGGCGAGATGCGCGACGAGAAGACCGAGCTCGCGCTCCGCAGGCTCCGCGAGGTCCTGTGACGTGAAGATTTTCGTCGTCGTGAAGCGCACCGCGCAGCGACTGTACGGACACGAGCCGCGCGTGAAGAGGCTGCTCGCGAAGCGCGACGTGACCGTCGCGCGCATGCGCCGCGCGCACGACGACCACGAAGCGACGGTCCACGAAGTGCGCGACGCCGTGCGCGCGATCGGCGCCCACGCGACGTTCTTCGAAGGGTCGCGCACGAAGCTCGACGGCCCGTGCGATCTCGTCGTGACCGTCGGCGGCGACGGGACGCTGCTCGCCGCGTCGCACCAAATCGGCCACGACACGCCCGTGCTCGGCGTCAACAGCGCGCCGGCCGATTCGGTCGGCTTCTTTTGCGGCGTGCAGAAGGGTCGCGTGCTCGACGCGCTGCGCGCCGCGGTCTCCGGCGCGCTCCCGCGCGTCGAGCTCAAGCGTATGCGTGTAGAATGCAACGACAAGCTCCTCCACGATCGCGTGTTGAACGAGGCGCTCTTCTGTCACGAGTGCCCTGCGGGCACGTCGCGTTACATCCTTCGCCTCACGCACCCCGCGCGCGCGGGAACGAAGCCCGAAGTGATCGTGGAGGAGCAGAAATCGAGCGGCGTGTGGGTCGGACCCGCGGCGGGCTCGACGGCGGCGCAGCGGAGCGCGGGCGGGCGTGTCCTCCCGCTCACGTCGAAGCGAATTCAGTTCGTCGTGCGCGAGCCTTACGTGCCGCGCGGCGAGCGGCTCCGGCTGTTGCGTGCGGTGGCGGAAGACGGCGGATCGATCGAGCTTTTCTGCAAGATGCGGCTCGCGAAGGTCTTTCTTGACGGCGTGCACATCGTCTTCGACATCGGCCTCGGCGACGTCTTGCGCATGACGCGCTCGTCGCAATCGCTCGTGGTGCTCGGGCTGAGACGTGGACGCTGAGTTGCACATGCCGTAACGTTTGCGTGCGGAGGTCTTCCTTGCGCCTTTCTCGGGCGATCATCGGTGGTGTCGTGGCGCTCGCGCTCGGATGCGCGACGGGCGGCGGCACGGACGATTCGAGCGGCGACTCGAGCGTGACCGACGCGACGACCGACGTGGGCAGCGGCGGAGACGCCGGTTGTCCGACGGGCCGCGCGGGCGCGAATTGCCAGAGCTGCGCCGGCGGCTTCCACATGTGCTCGTCGTCGTGCGTGCAGGATCATCCGAACTCCCCTGACGCGGGTTGCACGCAGGGCTGCAGCGGCGCGTGTCCGACGCCGCAAAACGGAACCGCGACGTGCACGAGCAACGGCGCGTGCGATTTCGCGTGTCAGACGTCGTTCAACAAAACCGACGCGGGGTGCGAGTGCCCGAGCGGCGAGATCGTGTGCACGAACGTCTGTCAGCAGTGCTGCAGCGACAGCGACTGTCCGAACCACGTGACGTGCACGAGCAACGGGACGTGCTCGGGTTGCCAAGCGAACTGGGGCGACTGCAACAACAACCCGACGGACGGCTGCGAGACCGAGCTCAACTCGACGAGCAACTGCGGCTCATGCGGACACTCGTGCTGCAGCGGATTGTGCTGCGGCTTTCTCGGGCTCGGCGGAAGCGAGAGCTGCAACGTGAGCGGCAACACGTATGCGTGCGGTTGCTGAGAACCTTCTGCGGGAGTAGAACGCGGCGCCGATGGGCTTCGAGCTGATCGGAACGGGTAGCTACGCGCCGGGGCCTCCCGTTTCGAACGACGCGCTCGCGCGCGTCATGCACACCTCCGACGAGTGGATCACGAAGCGCTCCGGCATCCGTCAGCGTCATTACGCGCCCGACGGCGTCGGCGCGAGCGATCTTGCGTGCGAGGCCGCGAAGCGCGCGATCGAAGCCGCGAAGCTCACGCCGAAGGACATCGACTTCATCGTCTTCGCGACGATGACGCCGGATCACATTTTCCCCGGACCGGGCGCGCTCCTCGCACACAAGCTCGGGCTCGACGGCACGCCCGCGCTCGACATCCGCCAGCAGTGCGCCGCGATGATCTTCGGTCTGCAGATCATCGACGGCCTCTTTCGCTCCCACACGGCGAAGACGATCCTCTTCGTCGGCGCGGAGGCGCACGCGGGGTTCATGCCGTGGCACGATTGGTCGCCGCTCGAGCCCGGCGCGACGAAGCACTTGTCGGACGAAGAGAAGTCGAAGTGCGACGAGCACCGCGCGCTCGCGGTTTTGTTCGGCGACGGCGCCGGCGCGATGGTCTTTCGCGCCACGGATCGCGACGCGGGCCTCGTGCGCGCGAAGATGCACACCGACGGCGCCGGCGGAAAGCTCCTCTTCTTGAAGGCCGGCGGCTTCCTCTCGCGGCCGTACATCAAGCACGAGATGATCGACAACGGCGACTACATCCCGCGCATGGATGGTAAAGAGGTATTTCGCTACGCTGTTACCAAGTTACCAGAGACCGCGCGCGCGCTCCTCGCGGACACCAAGACGCCGATCGAGAAGATCGACTGGTTCCTCGCGCACCAAGCGAACAAACGGATCAACGACTACATCCGCGAGCAGCTCGGCGTGCCCGAGGCAAAAATGCCGATGAACATCGACCGCTACGGGAACACGAGCGCCGCGACGATTCCGATCCTCGTGGACGAATTGACCCGCGCCGGCAAGCTGAAACGGGGCGAGTTGAACATGATGCTGGCGCTCGGCGCTGGCATTCACTGGGGCTGCGCGCTCGTTCGTTGGTGATAAGCTGACGCGTGATGCGTCGGCTTGGCGCCTTCGGAGCGCTGCTCTTTCTCGCGTTGTTCTTCACCGCGCGCGCGGACGCGTCGGTGTCGTTCACCGTGCTGTTCGACGCGCTCGTCGAAGATTCGAACGCGGTGTGCCTCGCGACGCCCGTCGAGATCAAATCGGTTTGGGAAGACGGTCACATCGCGACGTACACGCGCGTGCACGTCGATCGACTCTTCGCGGGGAGCGCGGCGAGCGAAGTGTGGGTGAAGACGATGGGCGGCGTCGTCGGCCACATCGGGCAGCAAGTCGACGGTGAGCCCGTGCTTCGCGCAGGGCAACAATCGGTTTTGTTTTTGACGGCGTACAACGGCGCGACCGTCGTGACGGGGCGCGGACAAGGGCAGTTCCCGATCGTGCGCGACGCGTCGAACGTGCTCCGCGTGCGCAAGAATCAAAACGCGGGCGCGCTTCTCGCGCCGCGCAGCACGGTCCTCGCGCGCATTCGCTCCGCGACGACGATCGCCAACGCGTCGACCGCGGCGGGTGACGTGCTCGACGGAAAGACGATCGACGACGCGCAAGCCGAGATCGTCTCGTCGTGGAAGAGGACCCATGCGGGGCCTTAGCGTCTGCGTCGCGCTCGGCGCGCTCGTGATCGTCGCGTCGCGCGACGCGCGCGCCTTCTGCCGCACGACCAGCGTGCCGATCGATCCGAGCTTCGTCTCGACGCCGGACACACCCTGTTGGACGGAGGGCCTCCCGCTCTATTGGAAGACCGCGTGCGTCGGTTATTCGATTCAACAAGACGCGAGCAAACAGGTCTCGTTCAACGACGCGCAGAGCGGAATGGAGACGGCGTTCGCGCAGTGGACGAACGCGACGTGCCCAGCCGACGTCGATGGCGGCGCGGACGACGGCGGCGCGTCGTCGCGCGCGAGCATCGACGTCCGATTCCTCGGCGCCGTCGCGTGTCACGAGGTTCAATACAATCAGAACGGCGGCAACGCGAACATCATCATGTTCGACGACGACAACTGGCCGCACGACGACGCGAACAACACGCTCGGTCTCACGACGGTCACGTACAACATCGACACGGGCGAGCTCTACGACGCGGACATGGAGATCAACACCGCGCAAGTGACGCTCACGGTGAACGGCGACGTCCCGTCCGACGGCTACGATTTTTTGAGCATCGTGACGCACGAATCAGGTCACTTCCTCGGCATGGCGCACTCGCCCGATACGCACGCGACGATGTTCGCGCACTACGTTCAAGGCACGACGTCGATGCGCGATCTCACCTCCGACGACGTGCAGGGGATCTGCACGATTTATCCGTCGGACGGCACGCGCACGACCGCGGACGGCGGCGTGGCCGAGGGAGATTGCGATCCCACGCCGCGCCACGGGTACTCCGGCGTGTGCGGCGGCGGCGGCGGTTGCTCGATCGCGCGGGGCGACGCGGGCGACGCGTCGTGGATGCTCGCGCTCGTCGGGCTCGGGCTCGTGCATCGCAAGAAGAAGCCGCGCGTTTCCAAGTGAGCGATCTCCTCGTGGTCGCGGGCGAGCCGTCGGGCGATCGCGCGGCGTCGCGCGTCGTGCGCGCGATTCGCGAGGCGGGGTTCGGCGCGTTCGGTTTGTTCGGCGCGGCGTGCGAGGCGGAGAGCGCGTCGGCGTGTGCGCGCATCGAGCCGCGCATGGGCGCGTTGGACGTCGCAGCGCGCGCGCTGGAGATCGTGCGCGCGATGCGCGCGGTGCGCGGCGAAGTGGAGCGTCGCGCGCCGCGCGCTGCGCTCCTTGTAAACTACACCGATTTCAACGCGGCTTTGCTGGGGTTTTTGCGGCGTCGCGGCGTGCGCGTCGTGTGGTATGCGGCGCCGCAGATCTGGGCTTGGCGCGCCGCGCGCGCCGATCGCATCGCGAAGCGGGTCGACGCGATGGCGGTGATTCTCCCGTTCGAAGAAGCGCTCTGGCGCGCTCGCGGCGCGCGCACGCGCTACGTCGGACACCCCGCGCTCGAGATCGCGCGGCTCGATCGGCGCGCGGCGCGCGACGCGCTCGGGCTCGATGCGCGATGCGAGCGCGCGACGGCGATCCTCCCGGGGAGCCGCGCGAGCGAAGTGAAGCGGCTCTTGCCTCCGATGCTCGACGCGATCGCGCGCGGCGAACGCGTGTGGCGCGATCACGCGCGCGTCCTCCTCTCGAACGCGCTCGACGACGCGACGACCCGCTTCGCGCGCGACGCCGCGCGCGAAGTCGGCGTGCGCGTTCACGAAGTGGACGCGGCGCGCGGCGCGATCGAAGTGCTCGCGGCGTTCGACGTGGCGCTCTGCGCGTCCGGGACAGCGTCGCTCGAGTGCGCGATCGCGGACGTGCCGCCGGTCGTCGCGTACCAAGTGGACGCGATCGCCGCGTTCGTCGCGCGACGCATGCTCGACACGCCGCACGTCGCGCTGCCCAACGTGCTCCTCGCGCGGCGCGCGTTCCCCGAGCTCTTGCAAGAAGAAGCCGAGCCGCGCGCGATGCGACGCGCGCTCGAGGCGCTCGACGCGCGACGCGAAGCTGCGCTCGCCGATTGCAAAGAGGTTCGTCGCATGCTCGGGTCAGGCCATGTACCATCGCGCGCCGTCGCCGACATGATCACGCCATGGCTAAGGTAGAGGACAAGCGCACCGATCCCGCCGTCTTCACGCTCTTGTTTCTCACGGTGGTCTTGCTCGGCGTACGGTTCTACGCGTCGAAGATCGTCGGGTGGGGCGACAGCGAGGCGCTCTACGCGTCCTACGCGAAGTTTCCCCAGGTCGCGTATTTGGACCATCCCGGGCTCGTCGGGATGTTCGCGTCGTCGCTCGGCGGCGGATCGATACCGCAAGCGGCCGCGGCGCACGTCGCGACGGCGTGCCTTGCGTCGATGTTTCCGTGGCTCGTCGTGATCGTCGCGCGGAGGCTCGGCGCCGAGACGCGACCCGCGGCGATCGCGGGCATCGTCGTCGCTGCGGTGCCGGAATTCGGAGTCGGCCTCTTCGCGATGACACCCGATTTGCTCCTCGCGTACGCGTGGCTCGCGTTCCTCGGCACGGTGACGCTCGCGCTCGACGGCGAGCCGAGCGCCACGCGCACGACGATGCTCTTCGCGGCCGCCGGATTGATCGCGGGCGTGGCGGCGACGGCGAAGGTGACCGGCGTGTTCTTGCTCTTCGTGCTCGCGATCGTCGCGTGGAAGACGCCGCACAGAAAGTCGCCGTGGCCTTGGCTCGGCGCGCTCGTCGCGTGCGTGCCGATCGGCGTCGTCGCGCGCTTCGAAATCGCGCTGGGCTTTCCGATGCTGCGTCATCGATTCGTCGACACGCAACACGGCGCGGGGCTGTCGCTGCGCAACGTGGGCGCGCTCTTCGGCGGGCAGCTCGTGTACCTCTCGCCGTTCGTCGCGATCGTCGCGGTGATCGTCGCGCGCGATTTGATCAAGCGCCGCAACGACGACGTCGCGAGCCGCGTGCTCTTCTGGTCTTTCGCGCTGCCGATCGCGCCGCTCGTGATTTTGTGTTTGTGGAGCAAAGTCGCCGAGCCTCACTGGATCGCGCCTCCGCTCCTCGCGCTTCCGATTCACGCCGCGCGCAGGTCCCTCGCGATTTCGCGCAAGCTCGTCGGCGCGTCGATCGCGCTCGGCCTCGCGATGATCGGCGCCGTCTACGCGTGGGTGCTCGATCCCGATCTCTTGCGCTACGCGCCCGCGAGCTACGATCCGAAGGTCGACATCGCGAACGAGCTCTTCGGTTGGCCGCAAGCGACGCGCGTCGCAGGCGAGATGATCGACGAGAGCGTCGGCGCGAAGCTCGACGCGTGGGTCGTCGGGCCGAGTTGGATGATCTGCGCGCAGCTCCAAGCGGGGTTGCCCGGCGCGAACGTCGGGTGCGCGACCGACGTGCGCAGCGACTTCGACGACTGGGCGCCGCGCGCGCGTTGGGAGCGCGCCGACGTCATCGTCTTCGTCACCGACGAACGAATGCCCGTCGATCCCGAGACGCTCATCCCCGCGTTCCACGTCGAGCGCAGCGAGCGCGTCACGATGTTGCGCGGCGGGCGCATCGTGCGGACGTTCCGCCTGTCGTATCTCGAGAAGCGCGCGGGCGCGTGATCCGCGCCATCGATCAACGGCGCGACACGTGGAAGTCGCCGCACGATCCGTTGTCGATGCGGCCCGAGTAGTCGTCGCCGCGAACGACGCCGTGCATGCCGACGGTGACGTAGCCAGGCGGTTGATCGATCCACGCGCCGGGCGAAAACGCGAGCCGGCCGTTGTCGTCGATGCGCCCGCGGAGGTGATACGAGCCGCCCGCGCCGCTCGGCGCGTGACTGAACTCGAACACCGCGTCGACGTTCGTCCCGTAGATGCGCTCGATGTGAAGCGCGAGATCCGTCTCGCCTTGGGCGCATCGGTACTTGCCGATCCACTGCTCGCCGGCGCGCAGGAACGGCGTCGCTGCCGCGGTTTGTTGAATCGCGACGTTCACGGTCGGTTGCGGGGGCGGCGTCGGGAGCTCTTGCGGCGGAACCTCGACGACCGTCACGTTCCCACCGCCTCCGCACGCGCCAGCACCGAGCGCGACCGCGACCGCGAGAGCGCGCGAGTCCAATTTCAAAGGGCGGGCTCCATCGGCACGAGTCCCGCGTCGCGAAGGAGCGAGAGGTCTTCGTTCTCTTCCGGGTTCGGCGTCGTGAGGAGCTTGTCGCCGTAGAAAATCGAGTTCGCGCCGGCGAGCATGCAGAGGATTTGCGCTTCGCGCGTGAGCGTCGTGCGGCCCGCGCTCAAACGAACGCGCGCGCGCGGCATCAAGATTCGCGCGACGGCGATCATGCGCACCATGTCGAGCGGATCGATCTTCGGCATGTGGCCCAGCGGCGTCCCTTCGACGGCGACGAGCGCGTTGATCGGCACGCTCTCCGGTTGCGGCTCCATGTTCGCGAGCGTGCGCAGCATCTCGCACCGATCGATCGAGCTCTCGCCCATCCCGATGATTCCGCCGGAGCACACGGTGATGCCCGCACGACGAACGCTCTCGAGCGTGCGAAGACGGTCGTCGAACGTGCGCGTCTTGATGATCGATTTGTAGTGCTCGCGCGACGTGTCGAGGTTGTGGTTGTACGCGTCGAGGCCCGCGTCCTTCAGCTTCTTCGCTTGGTCGTCGGTGAGCATGCCGAGCGTGACGCACGCTTCGAGCCCTTCGTCCTTCACGCCGCGCACCATCGCGAGCACGCGATCGAACGCGGGGCCGTCCTTCACCTCGCGCCACGCGGCGCCCATGCAAAAGCGCGTCGATCCCGCCTGCTTCGCGCGGCGCGCGCTCGCGATGACGCTCTCGACGTCGAGCATCTTCTCGGGCTCGACGTGCGTCGCGTGGTGCGACGACTGCGAGCAGTAGCCGCAGTCTTCGGGGCAACCGCCGGTCTTCACCGAGAGCAGCGTGCAGAGTTGAACCTCGTTGTCCGCGTGGTGCTGGAGGTGGACCTTGCGCGCGCGATCGACCAGCGGAAGGAGCGGCGTTTCGTAGAGCGCGATGACTTCGTCACGAGAAAACTGCATCGCCGCGCACCTTACCAGAAAGCGCGATCTGCTACGATTGCAGGATGCGGTGGCTTGCTTGCGGGGCGATGCTGGCGTGCGCGAACGGCGCGACGACGCAGGCCGACAGCGGCGCACCAGAGGACGCGGCGACGGGCGACGTGCTCTCGCTTCCGCTCGACGCGTCGAGCGACGCGACCGACGCGTCGATCGACGCGTACGACGCCGGCTGCGATCCCGACGGCGCGCTCGGCGGCGTCGGATTGCCCGAGGGCACCACCGCGAGTGCGACGACGAGCTACGAAACCAACACGCCGGATCTCGCGATCGACGGCGACCCTTCGACGTATTGGAACGCGGGCGCGACGACCGGCTCGCTCACGCTCACGTTTCCCTCGCCGCAGACGTTCTCCGGTGTGAAGCTCGACGTGACGGCGCTCCCCGCGTGCGCCGAGACGTACGCCATCACGGGCTTCCAGAACGACGTACCGATCGCGATCGGCCAGTCGACGCAGAACGTTCCGCAAGGATCGACCGTGCTGCAAACGATCGGCGTGACGATCGGAACGTACGACGCCATCGAGATCGATGTATCCTCGACGCAATCGTGGGTCGCGATCGGCGACGTCGCTTTGGTGACGGAGGCGTGCCCGTGAGGCGCGCGGCGGCGGCGATCGTGGTCGCGTCGGTCGGCGCCGCGTGCAGCGCGCTGACGAACCTCGACGATCTGCGCGGTGAAGACGGAAGCGCGACCGACGCGAACGCGGACGTCGCGAGCGGAGACGTCGCGGTGAACGAGCCGTCGGACGCCGCGCCGACTTCCTTCTGTCCGCGACCCACGGACGCCGACGTCGTCTATTGCGAATCGTTCGACGACGGCGAAGACGCGGCGACGCTCGGCGTCGTGCAGAGCAACACCGGCACCGTCACGATCGACGACGCCGACTTCGTTTCACCGCCGGCTTCGTTGCTCGCGACCATCGGCGCCGCGGACGGCGGAACGCTCGCCGCCGGCATCAAGCACGCGACCAACGTCGAGCCCATGCGCATCTGGCTCGACTTGTCTGTGCGCGAGCACTCGCTCGCGGGCAACATGAACTTGCTGTCGATCGAGGAGATCGGCACGACCACGCACACGATCGTGATGGTGATCGGTCCGACGCATTTCTACGTGCAAGAAACGCTGCCGAACGCCGATGGCGGCACCGTCTACGTCAGCCACACCACCGTCCCGTTCAACTTCAGCGACGAGAGCTGGCACGCGATCCACTTCGTGTTGGACCTCGACACGAAGACCGACGCGGTCTCCATCGACGGCACCTTCTACGAATCGAACTACGCGCTGCAAGCCGGTTGGGTGAAAGGGCTCGCGACGTTGAGCACGGGCGTGACGTACTCCATCGCGAGCGACACGGCGTGGAGCTTGCGCGTGGACAACGTGCTCGCGCAGATGTGGCTCGAATGAGGAGGATCGTCATGCGGACGTCGCGGACTGCGCTCATCGCGCTCGTGGTGGTGGCTTGCGGCGGCGGCGGGTCGTCCCCGGATGGTGGCTCCGACGGCGGGACGACGAGCGACGTCGTCGAGATCGTGGACGTGAACGTGTCCGACGCGCCGCTCCCGCCGACCCCCGCCGCGACGTGCACGCCGCCGATCACGCCGCCCGACACGAGCAAACCGACGACGGTGATCGGCACCGGATCGGGGACCTGCACGGAGACCGCGCTCGACGCGGCCGTCGCGAGCGGCGGGATCATCACGTTCGACTGCGGCGACTCGCCGACGACGATCACGATCACGAAGACGCTCAACCTGCGCACCGACGTCGACACCACGATCGACGGCGGCGGAAAGATCACGCTCGACGGCGGCGGTCAGACGCAGATCATGAATTTCAACCACGACAACTACCGCACGAACACGACGCTCCTCACGCTGATGAACCTCACGCTCGCGCACGGAAAAATCAGCGGGACGACGCCGTACGCGCCGGCGCCCGCGCCGTGCTCGCAGGGTTACTACGACGGTTACGGCGGCGCGCTCTTCGTGCGCGACGGCGAGGTCGCGATCTTCAATACGGTGTTCGACGGAAACCGCGCGGAGGAGCTCGGGCCCGACGTCGGAGGCGGCGCGATTTCGATTCAAGGCGTCCTCAAGGCGACGATCGTCGGGAGCACGTTCGTGAACGGCGCGGCGAGCAACGGCGGCGGCATCGAGTCGCTCAACTCGGACTTCGACGTCTACAACTCGACGTTCGACTCGAACGTCGCGACGGGCAACGGCGCGAACTCCGACGACTCGACGAAGTGCTCGGTGGTCGCGACGAACGGCCAGCACCAAGTCGGATCCGGCGGCAACGCGGGCGCGATCGCGATCGACGGCGGCTCGGACGGAACGCACACGTTCTGCGGCGTCGTCTTCACGAACAACACGGCGGGCGCGAACGCGCTCGGCGGCGCGCTCGGACGAACGCCCGACGACGCGAAGCAGACCACGGTTTTCGATCGCTGCCTCTTCGACGGCAACCAAGCGCCGCAAGGCGGCGGCGGCGCGCTCTACCTCCACAACTCGACGCTCCAAATCACGGGCACCACCTTCCACGCGAACGTCGCGCAAGGCTGCGGCGGGATTCAAGCCGACGGCACGACGCTGCAATTCACCAACGACACGTTCGAGAGCAACCAGACGAACGCGAGCGGCGCGGTGGGCGGCGCGATTTGCCTTTTCGGCGGCGACGGCACGCTCACGAACGTCACCATCGCGAACAGCAAGGTCGACGGGTTCGGCTCCGCGATCTTCGGAAACCCCACGCTCACGATCCAAAACTCGCTCTTCGCGAACAACACGGGCAACAACCCCGGCGCGCCGATGCAGTGCCAGGTCACCGCGACGGGCGGCGGCAACCTGCAGTTCCCGCAGAACCACACGAACGGAAACGCCGCGGACACCGCGTGCGTCACCGGCATCACGTTTTCGGATCCGAAGCTCGCAGCGATCGGATCGAACGGAGGGCCCACGCCGACGATGCTCGTGCAGACGGGGAGCCCCGCGCTCGGGCTCGGTCAAAGTTGTCCGGCGACCGATCAGCGCGGCGACGCGCGACCCGCGTCGGGTTGCACGTCGGGCGCGACGGAAGGAACGCAGTGACCAACATGCGCTCTAGGATTTGAGCAGGCGCGCGAGCGTGTTGCGACCGATGCCGAGCGCGCGCGCGGCTTCCGTTTTGTTTCCGTCGTGCGCGTCGACCACGGCCTGCGCGTAGCGGCGCTCCGCGTCTTCGAGCGTGAGCCCGAGCGCGAGCGCGATCGACGGTCCACCCGCGCTCGTCGCGCGCGGCGCAGACGACTCCGCGGGAAAGTTCGCGGCGCGGATCACGCCGTCCGGCGAGAGCACGATCGCGCTCTCAATCCAGTGCTCGAGCTCGCGCACGTTGCCGGGGAAATCGTGCGCGAGCAGGCGCTTCTTCGCGTCGTCGGAGATGCTCGGCGACGGCCGCCCGTAACGCGTCGCGTACATGTCCGCGAAGTGCCGCGCGAGCTGCATCACTTCCTCTTCGCCACGCGCGCGGAGCGGCGGGAGGATCACCTCGACGACGCGCACGCGATAAAAGAGATCCTCGCGGAACTTCCCCTCCGCGACGAGCGCGCGCAGATCCCTGTGCGTCGCGCACACGACCCGCACGTCCGCTTTGAGCGTCTCGCGCCCGCCGACGCGCTCGTACGCGCGCTCTTGGAGAAAGCGGAGGAGCTTGCCTTGGATGTCGAGCGGCAGATCCCCGATCTCGTCGAGGAAGAGGGTGCCGCCCGCGGCGAGATCGACTTTGCCGACGACGCGACGATCGGCGCCGGTGAACGCGCCGCGCTCGTGCCCGAAGAGCTCGCTCTCGACGAGCTGCGCGGGGAGCGTCGTGCAGTCGACCGTGACGAACGCGCCGCTCTGACGCTTCGAGTTCACGTGCACGGCGCGCGCGAAGCGACCCTTGCCCGTTCCGGTTTCGCCGCGAAGGAGAACCGTCGCGTCCGTTTGCGCCGCGAGCAGGACGCGCTCGTACACTTCGCGGAGCGCTTCGCTTCGTCCGACGATGCGATTGAGCGGACCGCGGAGCACGAGGCCGGGCTCCGCGGCGTCCGCCGCGCGCAGCGTGGTGAGCGCGAGCCCGCGCGCGAGCTGCGCCGCGAGCGCGACGAGGTACTTCTCGTCTTCCTCGTCGAAGCCCGTCTCGTCCCGGACGCTCCGCTTCGCTCCGCCGTCCGCGTATTTGTTGAGCACCTGGACGACGCCGCGCACCGGGCTCTCCGCGTTCTCGCGCATCGGCACGACGAGCATCGAGCGCGTCACGTAACCCGTCACGCGATCCGCGCTCTTGTCGAACCGCGGATCGCTCGACGCGTCCGCCGTGCGCACGACCTCGCCGGTTCGCATCACGTGGCCGGAGATGCCGCGCCCGATGGGCTGACGAAGCTCCGGCACTTCGGGCAACATCGCGACGCGCGTGACGAGATCGCCGCGTTCTGCGTCGAAGAGCCAGATGGTCGCGCGATCCGCGTGGAGCGCTTGCGCGATGCGCTCGCACGCGGTGCCGAGCAACGCGTCGAGGTCGACCTCGCGCCCGAGCATCGCGGAGAGATCGACGAGGAGCGACAGTCGCGTGGACATTCCCACGTGAAACGTATCACGCAGCGCTGCGACGCCCATCGCTCCGCTCGCCGACGTCGATCGTCGTCCCTTCGCGCGCCGCGACGACGTCTTCGAACAGGACGCGCGACGCGTCCTCGATCGCCGCGACGCCCGCGTCGTCGCGCTGCGGATCGTGGTGGAACAAGACGAGCTTCTTCACGCCGGCGCTCTTCGCGACCTCGCACCCCGCGACGAACGTCGAGTGACCCCAGCCGACTTTGCTCTGGTACTCGTCGGGCGTGTACTGCGCGTCGTAGATCAAGACGTCCGCGCCGAGCGCGAGCGCGCGGAGCGCAGGGTCGACGCACGCGTAGTGCTCGGTGTCCGTCGCGTACACGACCGCGCGACCTTCGTGCTCGATGCGATACGCGAACACGCCGCCCGGATGATTGAGACGCGCGACGCGCACGTGCACGCCGTTTTGACCGACGTCGAAGCGTCCGCCGGCGCGCGCTTCGCGATACGAGAGCTGCGCGGAGAGATCGTCGAGCTGCACCGGAAAATGCGGCTCGGTCATTTGTCGACTGAGCTTGTCGCGGAGCGAGTGGCGGCCGTCGGATGATCCCACGATCGCGAGCTTCGTCTGCGGCATGTACGCGGGCACGAAGAACGGAAGACCTTGGATGTGATCCCAGTGAAAGTGCGAGAGGAGCAACGTGAGCGACTGCGGCTCGCCCGTCTTCACGAGCGCGTTGCCGAGGTTGCGAAGGCCGGTGCCCGCGTCGAGCACGATGCGCTCGTCGCCGCAGCGCACTTCCACGCAGCTCGTGTTGCCGCCGACCTGCGCCGTCTCCGGTCCCGGCGACGCGATGCTCCCACGCACGCCCCAAAAACGAATGTTCATGATCTTCGCTCCTGCGCGATGTCTTTGCGAACGCGATGCCAAGCGCGCCGATCACGGAACCGAGGAAAAATAGCGGGGAGCTGCGCGCGTGGCGGTCCAAAATCGCGCGGGCGGCGATCCGAAGCGGTGCTAGCATCGCCCTTGGCCCGGGGCTTGGACCAACGATGCCCCGTTCCATTCTCGTCGTCGACGACTCCGAGGTGACGCGTGCCGCGCTCACTGCACGCCTCGAGCGCAGCGGCGCCACGGTCGTGTGCGCGAGCTCCGCGAAGGACGCGCTCGCCCAAGACGCGCTCGCGTTCCACGCGGCGATCGTCGACGTCGAGATCGGAAGCGACGATGGCGTGACGCTCGCGAACGTGCTCGCGGATCGAAATCCTCGGATGCGTCTCGCGCTCTTCACCGCCGAAGACGACGCCACTCCGAAATCGCACAAGACGTTCCACAAACCCGACGACATCGAGTCCGTCGTCGCGTGGGCGTTGAAGGACTAGCCCGTCGCGGGCTCGGTCAGTTGAGCGTGAGACCGCGCGCGGTGCGCGCCTTCGCGTAGGCCTCGAGCACGTCGATGATCTCGCCGCCGTAGCGCGCCTTGCCGAAGCCCGAGAAATCCCCCGCGACCATGTGCGGGTGCTCGAGCGCGCGCTTGTCGACGGCGACGCGGTACGTGCGCGCCGGAGCGAGCGCGTCGGGCAAGAGCGTCGCGTAGCCCGAGAAGGATTTCTGCTTCAGCTCGAGCAGCTCCGCGCCCGTCATGCTCACGATCCAAAGCGACGTGAAGCCCGGCGTGCCGCTCGGCTCGCGCTGCACCGGGCACGCGTCGAACATGCGCTGGAGCGTGATCGGACCCGACGAGAGCCCCGTCCAAAACACGTCCTTGCCGATGAAGAGCGCGTCGACCGCCCAGCGATCGCGCGCCGCGCGCATCGTGAGCGCGGGCATGTCGTCGTGGTCGATCGATTCGCGCGCGATCGCGACGGGCGCGTGCGCGTCGGGCGTGTACGCGCGTTCGACGGCGCGCGCGAGGGACGCGACGTCCTCCGCGTACGGAAGCTTCTCGTCGACGTCGGTCATCGTGTACCGCGCGAGCTTGAGCGATTTGGTCGCGCGATCGAACGTGAAGTCCGCGCGTCCGACGTGCTCTCCGTAGTGACCCGCTTGGAAGACGTAGCCCATGTGTCCGTTCGCTTTGACGTACGGCTGTCCGGTCGGAACGAGATCCTCTGTGTGCCCGCCGACGAACACGTCGACGTCGGGGACCTGCAGCGCGAGATCGAGATCCGCGCCGAGCCCGATGTGCGTGAGCGCGATCATCACGTCGACGTCCGCGCGGTGCGCGGCGACTTGCTCGCGGAGGATTCGCGCGTAGCGATCGTCGTGCACGAACACGCCGTCGAACACGCCGCCGTCGAGCGCGTCGTCGGATCCGTAGTGGCCCGCGACGAGCCCCACGACGCCGATCGTGACGCACCCGACGCGCGCGCTCACGTACGGCGAAAACGGCGTGCGACCATCGGCGTAGTGAACGTTCGCGGCGAGCACCGGGTGCGCGCTGAGCTGCACGTCGCGGAGCACGCTGGCCTCGCCGTACGCGAAATCGTGGTTTCCGATCGTGCGCACGTCGATCGGGAGCGCTTGGATCATCCTGCGCGTCGCCTCCCCCATCGAACGCAGCTCCGCGATGCTCCCCTTTTCGTAGTCGTCACCTGCGTCGAGCACGATCGTGTCGGGCTCTTCTTCTTTGACGCCGCGCAGATACCCCGCGATGAGCCCGTAGAGATTTTTTCCGCCGACGCGCACGCCGTAGTGCGCTTGCAGATCGTTGAAGTGCGCGATCGTGAAGCGCGCGGGAGAAGACGACGCGTCCTCGCACGTGCCGCGCACGACCGTCGCCGCGGTCGCGGACGGGGGGTCGCGGACGATGGTCGCAGAATGCAACGCCGCGCTCGGCATGTCCTTGGCGCTGCACGCGCCGAACGCGAGCGCGCCCATCAAGAACCTTTCGATCGTCCGCGGAAACTGCACGGAGCTCCCATCACAGCTTGATGGCGCGCCACAAAACGGGCAACTTTGTGGCTCCTTGGCTGAGCCGCAGACGAAAAAGCCGACCGCTCGCGCGCTCGCGCGATTCGTGATCGAGTCGTTCGGTCCGCTCGTCGTGTTCGTCGTGCTCGAGCATACGGTGAGCTTGCTCGCGGCGATCGTGTCGAGCATCGTCACCGGCGTCGCGCTCGTGGTGGTCCAGATCGCGCGCGACAAGAAGATCTCGCCGTTCACGGCGTTCGTCGCCGCGTCCGTCGCGATCTTCGGCGCGCTCGACCTGAAGTACCAGAGCGGCTTCTTCGTGAAGCTCGAGCCCGCGCTCGGCAACACGTTCACCGGGCTCTTCTTCCTCGCGACCGTCGCGTTCGGCAAGCCGGTCATCCGCGAGCTCGCCGAGAAGCAGCGCGGACGCCCGCTCAGCGAGAACGCGAGCGGTTACCTGCGCACCCTGACCATCGTGTGGGGCTTGTTCTTCTTCGTGCGCGCGGGTTCGTACGTGTGGATGGCGTATCGGCTCAGCGTGGATCAAGCGCTCGCCGTGCGCAGCGTCGCGGGGCCCGTCTCGTTCGGCGTGATGATCTTCGGCGAGATGGGCGTGCGCTGGCTGCGGTGGGGACGCGCGGCGTTTCGCGACGACGACGAAGACGAAGCGAAGGCGTGATCAAAATCCCGCGGCAGCCTTCGCCACGTCTTTGTCGAGGAGCCCCTGCTGCACGAGCTGCTTCAAGTGCATCTCGAACGTCTGCATTCCGTACGGGTGCACGCCCTTCTCCATCAGCTCTTTGAGCGCGGGGTTCGACTCCGGCCGCTTCACCGCCTCACGCACCGTGCCCGTCGCGACGAGCACCTCCGCCGCGAGCACGAGCCCGCTCCCGTCGCGACTCGGGAGGAGGCGCTGCGCGATGATCCCTTGCAGCGCGTCGCCGATGCGCTCGCGCAATTCGTCCGACGCGCCCGGTTGATTCTTCGGCGCGAGCGCGAGCATGCGGTTCACCGTGCGCGACACGTCGGGCGTGTGGAGCGTCGAGAGCACGAGGTGCCCGGTCTCCGCCGCCTTGAGCGCGATGTCGAGCGTGAGCTCGTCGCGAATTTCGCCGACGAGGATCACGTCGGGATCTTGCCTCAGCGCAGCGCGCAGCGCGTCCGCGAAGCTCGACGTGTCGATGCCCACCTCGCGCTGCGAGATGCTCGACTTGTCGTCGGTGTGGAGGAACTCGACGGGATCCTCGATCGTGACGACGTGGAGCGCCTGCGTGTGATTGAGGTGCCCGATCATCGCGGCGAGCGTGGAGCTCTTTCCGTTTCCCGCCGCGCCGACGACGAGCACCAACCCGCGATCGCGCTCGGCGAGGTACTGCGCGGGCGGCGGCACGCCGAGCTCTTCGAACGAGGGGATCTGCAGCGGGATGGCGCGCATCACGACCGCGAGCGATCCCTTCTGGCGATACACGTTCACGCGAAATCGCCCGACGCCGGGCGCTTCGTACGCCGTGTCGTGCTCGAGGAGCTCTTCGATGCGCGAGCGAACGTCGGCGCGCTTCACCAAGATGTGAGCGAGCGCGTCGGTGTCCTGCGGGCGCAGCGGCTCCGATCGAAAGTAGACGATGTCTCCGCGAACGCGCGCGCCGGGCGGCTGCCCGACCTTCAAGTGAACGTCGCTCGCTTTCGCCGCGACGGCCTTCGCGAGGAGCTGAACGAGAAACGCCTCGTTCGCGTAGGGGCTCTCCATCACCTTCGATGTTACCCATGCGCGCAGCGCCGGAACAGTTTACTTCGCGTCCACGTCGGTCGGAATGTCGCTCGGCTTCACGCAGCGCGACGACTGATCCGCGAGCATGCGCAGCGCGCGCACCGCGCCGACGCGGATCTCTCGTGCGCGCTTTCCGTTCTTCGCCGCCGCGAGCAGCGACGCGCAGCCTTGGACGAGCTCGTCGTCGTCCTCGCGATCCACCTGCGCGCGTTTTCGCGCCGCGATCGCGTCCGCGCTCGCGACCGCCGCGCGCCCTTCGTCGTCCGTTCCCTGCGCAGCGGCCGCGCCGAGCGTCGGCATCGCGGAGAACCCCGGGGAAAACGCCATCGCGCGCAGCGCGGTCACGCGGTGCGCGGGCGACGCGGCGCGCTCTTCCAATCCGTGCTCGCCCTCCGCGCGCGCGAGCCTCTCGAGCTCGTCGTCGTCGCCGTCCTTCGCGCGCGCCCAGAGCTCCTCGAGCTCGGCCGAGCGCGCGACGTTCACGTCGGCCCCTGCTTCGAGCCACGTCGGCGCGGCGTCCGCGTCGGGCGCGCTCGCGCCGCACTTGCAACGCGCAAACAAGCTCAGCGCGATGATAAGTTCGAACGCATGCGAACGACTCATCGCTGCCCCAAATGCAACCACGGCGAAGTCCTCTTCGTTCCGCAGCTCGCGGATCGCGACGACGAGCTCCACATCAAGCCGCTCGTCGTGCATCTCGTCGAGTTCGATTGGCGCGGTGACATCGAGTTCGGCCGCATCCAAGCATACATTTGCCGCGCGTGCGGCTTCACCGAGCTCTACACCGCGGGCGCGGAGAAGCTCCCCGTGGACAAGATTCCGGGCGCGAGGATTTATCGCGCGGATCCTTGAGCATCGATGGCCCGTGCTGCGCGGCTCAGTCCGCGCGGGTGTATGTGGCTTGGCACGAAAGATTGAGGTTGCTCGTACACGTCTCGGTGACGACGCGCGCCGTAGCCTTGCCGATGCACGTGCCTGCCGCGTTGTGCACGCGAAACGTCCCGTCGGGAGAGCTCGTGCCCGTGGCGTCCGGAAAGCCGCGCGCATGACTGACGAGCGCGGAGCCTTTGTGCGTCGTCTCGACCGATGCGGGCATCGCGCCGAACGGACAATCCGTCTTCACGAGAGCCCAGCGATCGACCGTGGTCGTCGACGACGCGTGCGCGGCGATCGATGATGGTTGTGGCGGTGGCGGCGGTGTGCTCGAAGCTTCGTCGGCCGGCGTGAGGCTCGCGAGGCTCGCGACCGTCGCGAGTGGAACGGGGGCGGCGCTCGTCACCACGCTCGGCGCGCCCGCGTCCTCCGACGACGACGGACGCGACCCAAAGTGCACGGCGACGACAATCGCGAGACCCAACCCGCCGAGCGCGCCGAGCCCGCCGAGCGCGAACAGCGCGTGATTGGGTTTTGGTTGCGCGGCGTGCTGCGTGACGACCAACGCGCTCGGCGCGTACGCCGTGGACGCGAACGCAGACACCGCCGGTTGCACTCCGACCTCGGTGCTCGCGGCGAGCTCGCGCACGAGCTCCCCGACGGACGCGAAGCGCCGAGCGGGATCTTTCTCGAGCGCGCGGAGCACGACGCCGTCGATGGCCGCGGGGATGCTCGGATCGTGCGCGCGCAACGGCGGCGGGGTCTGCGTGGTGTGCGCGATGAGAAGATCGGTGAGTGTCGCCGCTTCGAACGGCAACCTCCCCGTGAGCATTTGATAGAGAATGATGCCCATCGCGTAGACGTCGGTGCGTTGGTCGACCTGCGCTCCTTTGATTTGCTCGGGCGACATGTAGAGCGGCGTGCCCATCATCGCGCCGGTCTGCGTGTGGACGTCACCCGCGTTCGCGAGCGTGAGCTTGGCGATGCCGAAGTCGAGCACCTTCACGAAATCCGGATCGCCGCCGCGCGTGACGAGAAAGATGTTGTCGGGTTTGAGATCGCGATGAACGATGCCGCGCGCGTGCGCCGCCGCGAGCGCTTCACCGATGCCCCGAGCGATGTGGGTGGTGCGCGCGATGGAGAGTCGTTGGCGCTTCAAGAGATCGGCGAGGCTCTGTCCCTCGAGCCACTCCATCACGATGTAAGACGCGCCGTCGCGCAGCTCGCCGAAGTCGAGCACGTCGATGATGTGCTCGTTCTTGATGTCCGTCGCGGCCTTCGCCTCGTTGAAGAAACGCGCGACGATCTCCGCGCTCCGGCCGAGGTGCGGCAAGAGCACTTTCACCGCGACGCGACGCCCGAGCCGCGCGTGCTCGGCGACGTAGACCGCGCCCATTCCGCCTTCGCCGATCTTGCTGCGAATGACGTAGTTGCCGATCGTCTCTCCAATCATCGCGATCGCCCATGATCGCACCGTACGGGCGCCGCGCCAACGACTTCGCATACACTACCGCGGTAGGATAGGCGGCAAAGTCAACCGCTCGAGCCGTAGTGCGTCTCACCTCTCAGCTGCCTTCACCAGCGCAGATCTCCAGCTCACGTTCCTCCTCTTTTTCAAGATGACGAAGGGCAAACGTCTCTTTCCGTCTACGGTGCGCTGCTTCACCTACCGTGGTCTCGCTCGTGCTGCGTCGCTTTGTGCGGGGGCTGGCGCGCTGACGTGGATCAGTTGTGGGGCACTGGCACCGACTGGTGATGCGGGAGCAGACGCAGCTCCCGAGGTCAACGCTGCGTGTGATCCAAGTCTCCCATTTGCGTCACCTATTGCAGTCTCCGAGCTAAACATTGGCTCGGTCAATATCGATATGCGATTGACGACCGACGAGCTTACGGCAGTGTTCGGGACCGGTGATGGCAGCTCTGCATTCGCGAATCAAGCGTTCATCGCGACGCGACCCAATCTTCAACAACCCTTCACCGCCACCTTGGCCGGTATTGATACGATATTTACGAATCCCGTCGCGATTACAAACGACCAGCTACACCTGTATTATTATGGGTGTCAAGGGTTGCAGCCTAACAACTTGATATGTGAATCAACACGTAACAACTCGACCGCCAGTTTCGGGTTTGAAGCGGGCGCGCAAGGTTCGGGCACGTCGCTTCCTGACTCGATTCATTATGAATACAGTGCCTCGCTCGCTCCTGACGTCCTAGAAGTGCTCTATACAGTCGCCGCAGTCACAGATGCGGGCGCGTGGAATGTCATTGCTGAATCGGCGCGTGACAGCATTGATGCGAACTTCACGACTTCGACGATTGTCGTCAACCCGCCGACGAACGTCGACAATGCAACGACGAATTCCGGTCGCCTTGTGGTCTTCTTCAGCGAACAAGATGCGAGTGGGGCGAACCACATATGGACAGGTACGCGTTCAACGACGAGCGAGCCGTTCTCGAATTTGACGCCCGTTCACGAGCTGGACTCCACGGGTGGTGAGTTCCCGACATGGTTTTCCGATGATGGATGTAGGCTCTACTTCACGCGCGGCAGTTTTACGCAATCGAGTCTTTATGTGGCATCTCGGTGATCGAACCCCACAACAACCAAAAGGAACAGCGCTTGTGGTCGCGGCGATATCGCGCACGTGGTGTCGTTGTTACCCGAGAAGGACCATCCACGGGTGCGACTCGCCGGAGTCGCGCGCGATCCAGGACCGCAGGCGCGACGTTTGGCTCACGCTCAAATGCGGGAGGCAGCTTTCGAGATCCTGCGTGTCCTTCGGGCGGACACTGCGTGACTTGTAGAGGAGCTGGATCTCCGGCGCGACGACCATAAGGCCGTTCTTGGCGCGCCAGCCGAAGCTCGCGATGGGTCCGCGGATGTCGCGGTGACGTGAAACCCGAAAACTGGTCCGCCGGTTCTGCCCTGATGTACGGAGGCATACATGTCGAGGCAGAGCAAGTTTT
>Ga0335078_10001036_pt1 | contig 42337 bp, 36 predicted proteins | sample Lox_Sample_32_FD_206711 | JGI IMG/M metagenome (GOLD analysis project Ga0335078, IMG submission 206711) | Soil microbial communities from Loxahatchee National Wildlife Refuge, Florida, United States - Lox_Sample_3.2 | ecosystem: Environmental > Terrestrial > Soil > Wetlands | place: USA...
GATCCAGCACAAGGTCGGGATGCAGTCCTCGGAGAACATCGTCGCGATCAACAAGGACGCGAACGCGCCGATCTTCGAGTTCTCCGATCTGGGGATCGTCGGCGACCTCAACAAGATCCTGCCCAAGCTGACCGAGGCGATCAAGGCGAAGAAGGGGAGCTGACCCGCATATGGCGTCAGTCAACGGACGCGGGCCGGTAGCGCCCAGCCAGTTCCCGCCCCCGGTCGACTCCGTCGGCGAGTTCGTCAAGCGCGAGCTCGACGCCGAGGAGGACCGGATCGACGTCGGCGTCGTGATCGTCGGCGGCGGCCCGGCGGGGTTGGCGTGCGCCAACCGGCTGCTCCAGCTGCTCGAGAACGAGCCCGAGCTGATGGAGAAGCTCGGCGAGGTGCCGGTGGCGGTGATCGAGAAGGGCAAGGCGTGCGGAGCCCACAACCTTTCCGGCGCGATGATGCGCCCCTCGGGGTTGAAGCAGCTGTTCCCCGACGTCCCCGAGTCCGAGTGGCCCTCCCACGGGACCGTCGCCAAGGACAGCGTCTACTGGATGCTCGGGCCGAACCGCAAGCTCCCGCTCAAGCCGACCCCGCCGCCGTTCCGAAACCACGGCAACCACATGGTCAGCGTGGCCGAGCTGTCGCGCTGGCTGGCGGCGCGGGCGGAGGAGGCCGGCGCCTACATCCTGACCGAGACGAGCGCGCACCAGCTGCTCGTGACCGACGGGACGGTCCGCGGGATCCGCTCGGGCGACAAGGGCCGGGGCAAGGACGGTGAGGAGCTCTCGAACTTCGAGCCCGGGTCCGACGTGACCGCGCGCGCGACCGTGCTCGCGGAAGGGACCTGGGGGCATCTGACCGGCGCCGCGATCAAGGAGTTCGCGCTGGCGGCGAGCCGCGAGCCGCAGGTGTGGGCGCTCGGAGTCAAGGAGGTGTGGGAGGTCCCCAACGCGCTCGACCGGGTGATCCACACGCTCGGCTGGCCGCTCAGGTACGGCGCCAAGTGGCACGAGTTCGGCGGCTCGTGGATCTACCCGCAGGGTGAGAACCGCGTCTCGATCGGGTTCGTGGTCGGGCTCGACTACACCGACGCCACCGTGTCGCCCCACGACCTGCTGCAGCTGTTCAAGACCTCGAAGCTCGTCCGCGGGATCCTCGAGGGTGGCAAGCGCGTCGCGTGGGGCGCGAAGGCGATCCCCGAGGGCGGCTACTGGGCGATGCCCAAGCCGTCGGCGCCGGGCATGGTCATCTGCGGCGACAGTGCCGGAATGGTCAACGTGCCGATCCTCAAGGGGATCCACTACGCGATCCACTCGGGGATCCTCGCCGCGGAGACGATCTTCGAGCGGCTCAAGGCCGGCGGCACGGACCTGTCGCGCTATGACCAGCGGGTCGAGGAGTCGGTGATCGGCAAGGAGCTGTACGAGTCGCGCAACATGAAGCAGCCGTTCGCCAAGGGGTTCTTCATGGGCGGCGCGATCACCAACGCGATGGTGATCAGCAAGGGGCGGTTCCCGGGCGGCCGGTGGTCCAACCACCGCGACGCCGACGCGGGCATGAGGATCGAGGACAAGAAGGACAGCTATCCGAAACCCGACGGCAAGTACACGTTCGACAAGCTGTCCTCGGTGTACGTGTCGGGCAACGCGACGCGCGACGACGCTCCCAACCACATCCGGGTCCGCAACAAGGTCCCGCGCGAGATCGCCGAGACGTGGCAGTGGATGTGTCCGGCCGGCGTGTACGAGATCCCGGACGACGCGCCGCAGGAGGGACCGGTCGACGTGATCGTCAACTACACCAACTGTGTGCAGTGCGGTGCGATCACCGCCAAGGGCGGGCGGCTGACGCCGCCCGAGGGGGGCGACGGGCCTCTGTATACGCTCACCTGATCGCCGGCGCATAGCTCGTAGCTGGTCAACCGCTACGGAACTTTCCCCAGCCTGATTTGTTGGTATTTGCGCATGTCGCCACAGCGGTTACTCCGGGCGGTCGCCGCCACCGCGTGCGCGCTGGTCCTCGGCTCGACGACGGCCGCGGCCGTCTCGACGTCGCCGCCGCGCGACCAGCTACGGACGTTCGTGTGCCAGAAGGCGCTCGATCCGCCGGCCCGGGCCGTCTCGGTGCAGGCCGTGATGCGCCCCGTGACGGGCACCTCGAAGATGCAGATGAAGTTCGACCTGCTCCGTCAGACGCAGGCGCACCCACGCTTCGCGGCCGTGCACGGGCGCGGTCTCGGCAGCTGGATATCGCCTTCCAACCCGACGCTCGGCGAGCGGGCCGCCGACGTCTGGATCGTCAACCACCCGGTCGTCGACCTGTCGGGGCCGGCCACCTACAAGTTCCGGGTGAGCTTCAAGTGGCTCGGCGCGCAGGGCCAGACGCTCAGCACTCAGGCGCAGACGAGCCCCGCCTGCTACCAGCCCGAGCTGCGCGCGGACCTGTTCGTGAAGTCGCTGTCGATGACCGCGATCACGACGGGCCCGTCCGCCGGCAAGACCGCCTACACCGCGGTGATCGGCAACCGTGGCCTCACCGGCGCGGGGCCGGTCGAGGTCGATTTCACGAACGGTACGGCCGCGCCGCAGCCGGCGGCGCTCGCGTGGGTCGGGTCGCAATCGACGGCTCGCCAGAGGTTCGTGGCGGCGGCGTGCACGCCCGGGAGCACGCTGACCGTGACCGTCGATCCGACGCAGAGCATCGACGAGTTCGACTACGCGAACAACGCGCTGACGATGACCTGCCCGGCGGCATCGTCGGGCTAACGAAAAGCCCCCGCGCGCCGATATACAAGGCGGGTCCGGAGTTCAGGCGGGCCGCTAAACTCGAACGTCCTATGAAGACCGGCGTACACCCAGAATATGTAGATGCGCACGTGCGCTGCACGTGCGGCAACGAGTTCATGACCCGCTCCACGAAGCCCGAGATCCACGTCGAGATCTGCTCTGCTTGCCATCCGTTCTACACCGGCAGGCAGAAGCTGGTCGACACCGGCGGTCGGGTTGAGCGCTTCCAGCGGCGGGTGGCCAAGGGGCGGCGTGCCGCTCGCGGAGCAACCGCGGGCTCGTAGCCCGAGGAACTGAATGAGCGCGGCCGTCGAGCAAGGACGCCTGACGGCTTCGCGCGATGCCCCTGTCGGGGGCCAGGCCGTGCTCGAGGGCGTGATGATGCGCGGCGTCAGCACGTGGGCGGTCGCCGTGAGAAAGCCGCCCGCGGAGGGCCAGGAGCTCGGGGACATCGACACCCGGACGTTCCCGCTCGAATCCTGGAACCGGCGCCATCGGGTCTATCGCTGGCCGGTGATCCGTGGCGTGGTCGCGCTCGTCGAATCGCTCGCGATCGGCATCCGCGCGCTCGGGATCTCCGCCAACGCGCAGCTCCCCGACGACGACGTGGAGATATCCGGCGGCGCCTGGGCCGGAACGGTGGCGGTCGCCGCCATCTTCGCGATCGGACTGTTCTTCGTCGTCCCCGTGGGCCTGACCAGCCTGATCAAGCACCAGCTCGGCTCGCCGGTCGCGTTCTGGGCGGTCGAGGGGGTGGTCCGGACGTCGATCTTCCTCGGCTATCTGCTGCTGCTCTCGCGGCTCCGGGACCTCAAGCGGGTGTTTCAGTACCACGGCGCCGAGCACAAGGTCATCTCCTGCTACGAGGCCTCAGACGAGCTGACGCCCGCCCGTGCGGCGCTGTACTCGCGGTTCCACCCGCGGTGCGGGACGAGCTTCCTGCTGATCGTGATGATCATGGCCATCTTCGTGTTCGCGCCGATCGGGTTGCCGGCGTGGTGGATCCTCGTGCTCACGCGGATCGTCGGCGTGCCGCTGATCGCCGGCCTGTCGTTCGAGGTGATCAAGTGGGCGGGCCGCAACCGCTCTCGGGCCTGGGTCCGGGCGGTCATGTATCCGGGCATGCAGCTACAGCGGCTGACGACTGCCGAGCCCGATCTCGCCCAGCTGGCGGTGTCGATCTCCTCGCTGCAGGCCGTGCTCGCCCAGCAGGAGAACGCCAACGTCTCGGCCTCGGATCTTGTAGGTCTCGAAGTCGTCGCGTAGGTTGCGTCCCCGTGAACGGGGAACGCATCCTGAGTGTGGTGATCGTCGGAGCCGGATTCGGCGGGCTGGCGGCGGCGGTCGAGCTGCGCCGGCACGGGTTCAGCGACGTGACGGTGCTCGAGCGAGCGCCGCGCGTCGGCGGCACCTGGCACTACAACGACTATCCGGGCTGCGCCTGCGACGTGCCGAGCCATCTGTACTCGTTCTCGTTCGCGCAGCGCCGGCACTGGTCGCGGATCTGCTCGCCGCAGCCGGAGATCCTCCGGTATCTCGAAGAGGTCGCGCGCGACGAGGGGATCGCCGGGCGCGTGCACCACGGCGTCGACGTGGTCTCGTGTCGATGGGACGCAGGTTCGTCTTCGTGGGAGGTGGCTTCCGCGGACGGGCGGACCTGGCGGGCGGATGCGCTCGTGATCGCCACCGGACAGCTGCATCAGCCGGCGATCCCGGCGGTCGAGGGCTTCGAGGAGTTCAACGGCGTGAGCTTCCATTCGGCTCGGTGGAACCATGGGTACGACCTGACCGGGAAGCGGGTGGCGGTGATCGGCACCGGCGCGAGCGCGGTCCAGTTCGTGCCCGAGGTGGCCAAGCAGGCCGGCCGGCTGTACGTGTTCCAGCGGACCGGCAACTGGTTCCTGCCGCGGCGCAACCGCGCCTATCCGCCGGTTGTGCGGGCGGTGATCAGGTTCGTGCCGGGTGTGCAGGCGTTTCGCCGACGGTTCATCTACTACTACGCCGAGACGCTCACGATGATGATCCGCAACCCGCGGACGGTCGGGCGGATCGGGCGGCTGCGCTCGGCGCTGTTCATGCGCTGGCAGCTGCGGGATCGCCAGGTCAGGCGCAACGCGTGGCCGCGCTACACGTTCGGGTGCAAGCGCGTCCTGTTCAGCTCGCACTACCTGCCGGCGCTGCAGCGGCCGAACGTCGAGCTCGTGGTAGAGCCAATCGCGCGGCTTGTTCCCGGGGGCGTCGTCACCGCCGACGGAGTGTCGCGCGACGTCGACTGCGTGATCTGGGGCACCGGGTTCAAGACCACCGAATTCATGTTCCCGATGGAGGTCGAGGGCGCCGGCGGGCGTTCTTTGCGCGAGGCGTGGGCGGGAGGAGCCCACGCGCACCTCGGCGTCTGCGTCCCGGGATTTCCCTCGCTGTTTCTGATGTACGGGCCGAACACGAACACCTCAGGCGGCTCGATCGTGTTCTACGAGGAGGCTCAGGCCGCCTACATCCGTCAGGCGCTCGAGGCGATGTGCGCGCGCGGGGCTGCCTCGATCTCGGTTCTGCCCGATGTCGAGGCGGCCAGCGACCGCGAGGTGCAGGCGGCGTTCGCGGGCACCGCATGGACGCAGTGCGACTCCTGGTACCGCGACGAGCGCGGCCGGATCGTCGCCAACTGGCCCGGCTACATGACGCAGTACGCCGAGCGGTTGCGCGTGTTAGACCCTCGTGAGTATGAGTTCGCGCCGTCCGTGGGCGCCTAAACTCGGATCGACATGATTGACGACTTGGTCTCACAGATAGAGACGCGCTTCGGCGAGCTCCAAGACGAGCTGTCCGATCCGGCGGTGATCGGCGACCGTGACCGGTTCACGGCCGCGAGCAGGGCCTACCGCGAGCTCGAGCCGGCCGCTCGGCTCGCCGCCGAGTACCGGCGAGCCGCCGACGACGCCGAGGGCGCCCGCGAGCTGCTGGCCGAGGACGGCGAGGACCCGGAGCTGCGGGCGCTGCTCGAATCTTCCCGGGAACGACTGGCCGAGCTCGAGGACGAGATCCGGCTGGTGATGGTCGAGCGCGACCCCAACGACGACAAGAACGTGATCGTCGAGATCCGTCCGGGAGCGGGCGGCGACGAGGCCGGGCTGTGGGCCGGAGACCTGTACCGGATGTTCACCCGCTACGCCGAGCGGCTCGGATTTCAGACCGAGCCCCTGTCGATCGGCGACGGCACGTACACGTTCGCGATCAAGGGCGACGGCGCCTACTCGGTATTCAAGTTCGAAGGCGGGACGCATCGCGTCCAGCGCGTGCCCGAGACTGAGTCCCAGGGCCGGATCCACACCTCGACGGCGACGGTGGCGGTGCTTCCCGAGGCCGAGGAGGTCGAGGTCGAGATCGATCCGGGGGATTTGCAGATCGACGTGTACCGCAGCTCGGGCCCCGGGGGGCAGTCGGTGAACACCACCGATTCGGCCGTGCGCATCACCCACAAGCCGTCCGGGATCGTGGTCTCGATGCAGGACGAGAAGTCACAGCTCCAGAACCGCGAGCGGGCGATGCGTGTGCTGCGCGCCCGGCTGTACGAGCGGGCGCTCGCCGAACAGCAGGCCGAGGTTGCCGCCTCGCGCGCCGCCCAGGTCGGAACCGGAGAGCGGGCCGAGAAGATCCGCACGTACAACTACGGCGAGCGCAGGGTCAAGGACCACCGGATCAACCTGCTCGTCCACAACCTCGACGCGATCCTGATGGGCGAGCTCGACGAGCTCACCGCCGCGCTGCAGGACGACGAAAAGCGCCGACGCCTGGAAGAGAAAGCCGTTGCCTGAGGCCACCATCGGCGGCCGGTCGGTGGCGCGGGCGCTGTCCGACGCGGCGTCGGCGCTGACCGCCGCCGGCTGCGACACGCCGCGGCTCGACGCCGAGCTGCTGCTGGCGTCGGTGCTCGACGTGGGGCGCGAGCGGCTGGTGATCGACGCCCAGGTCGAGCTCGCGCCCGCCACATTGGAGCGGTTCGGCACGCTGGTGGCGAGGCGCGAGGCACGGGAGCCCGTCGCCTACATCCTCGGGCGCAAGGCGTTCCGGCGGATCACCCTGTCGGTCGATCCGCGCGTGCTGATCCCGCGGCCGGAGACCGAGCTGCTCGTCGAGATCGGCCTCACGCTCGACGACGGCGCCCGAGTCGCCGACGTCGGGACCGGGAGCGGCGCGGTCGCCCTGGCCTTGAAGGACGAGCGGCCTGACCTGTCGGTGGTCGGTGTGGATTTCAGCGTCGAGGCCTTGGAGGTCGCCCGGGGAAATGCCGCACGGCTTGGACTCGACGTCGAGTTCGTGCACGCCGACCTGCTCGACGGCGTCCCCGGTCCGTTCGACGCGGTGCTCGGGAACCTGCCATATGTGGCGGAGGGCTCGGCGCTGCCGCCGGAGATCGAGCTGTACGAGCCGTCGATGGCGCTGTTCGGCGGCGAGGACGGCCTCGACCTGATCCGGCGGCTGGTCGCGGCGGCGGCGGTCGCCGGAGTGCCGCTCGTCGCGCTCGAGAACGGGCTGGCCGAGGCGGTCGCCGGCATCATGCTCCGCGTGGGCTACCCATCGGTCCAGATCGTGCGCGACCTCGCCGGGCACGAGCGGGTCGTCATCGCGCGGCGTTGACCGATTCGGAGGCTTTCGAGCGCTGCATCGCGGTCGGGGGGCTGGCGCTGTTCGCCGCCGACACCGTGTACGGGCTCGCGTGCGATCCGAGCGACCGCTTCGCCGTCGAGCGGCTGTACCTGCTCAAGCGGCGCAGCCTGACCAAGCCGTCGGCGGTCATGTTCTTTTCATTGGAGCGGGCGTTTGAGGTGGTGCCGGAGCTCGGCGAGCGGACACGCGGCGCGATGGCGAGGCTGCTCCCCGGCGCGCTCAGCGTGCTCGTGCCGAACCCGGCGGGCCGGTTCCCGCTCGCGTGCGGGTCCGACGTCGGGACGCTCGGGCTGCGGGTGCCGGCGGTGCCTGCGCTGGCGGGGGTTCGCCGGCCGGTGCTGCAGTCGAGCGCGAACCGCGCCGGCGGTGTCGATCCGTGTCGGCTTGATCAGGTCCCGGCGCTGCTGCGGGCCGCAGTCGACCTGGTGATCGACGGAGGCGAGTTGCCCGGCACGCCGTCTACCGTCGTCGACCTGCGCCGCTACGAGGTCGACGGCGAATGGCGGGTCGTCCGGGAGGGGGCGGTCGGCGAGCGCGAGCTGACCGAGGCGCTCCACTGGCAGTACCACTTCGACGCCGGCACGTACACCGAGGCGATCCGGGCCGACCTGCGTTTCTATGATGCGCTCCAGGATGAGCTGGCGGATGCGACCGGGTCGGGCGCCCGCCGCATCCTCGAGCTCGGGACCGGCACGGGGGAGACCGCCCGCCGGCTGCTCGCGCGCCACCCGGATGCCTCGCTAGTCGGGATCGACGAGAACGAGCGGATGCTCGCGGTGGCGCACGACGCGCTGCCCGGCTCGCGCGTGTCGCTGCTGGCTGCCCGGATCGAGGAGCCGCTCCCCGAGGGTCCGTTCGACCTGGTCGCGAGCGCGCTGTGCGTCCACCACCTCGACGGCGCCGCCAAGGCCGACCTGTTCTGCCGGGTGCGCGACGCGCTGGCTCCGGGCGGGCTGTTCGTGCTCGCCGACGTGGTGGTCCCGGACGACCCCGCCGACCAGACCTCGCCGCTCACGCCCGGGTACGACCGTCCGAGCCCGCTGTCCGACCAGCTGCGGTGGCTGAGCGACGCCCGGCTCGAGCCCCGGGTGGTATGGGAGCAGGGCGATCTGGCAGTCGTCGCGGCGCGCCGGACCTGACGTCGCGCGCGGGCCGCATCTCTGACCGTCTCCGTTGCTAGGCTCGTAGCTCCAAGTGACCGCCGCCGAACTGCCCGCCGACTTCTTCAATCGCCCGCTGTCAGAGGTCGACCCGGAGATCGCCGAGGTGCTGGCGCTGGAGCTCGAGCGCCAGCAGCGGACGCTCGAGATGATCGCGTCCGAGAACTTCGTCCCGATGGCGGTGCTCGAGTGCCAGGGGTCCGTGCTCACGAACAAGTACGCCGAGGGGTACCCGGGGAAGCGGTACTACGGCGGGTGCGAGTACGTCGACATCGCCGAGAGCCTGGCGATCAAGCGCGCGGTGGACCTGTTCGGGGCCGAGCACGCGAACGTGCAGCCGCACTCGGGCGCGCAGGCGAACATCGCCGTCTATCACGCGCTGCTGAATCCAGGGGACACGGTGATGGGGCTCGAGCTGTCACACGGAGGCCATCTCACCCATGGGATGCGGATCAACGTGTCGGGCCGGCTGTACGACATCGCCCCGTACCACGTCGATCGCGAGACCGGCCGGATCGACATGGACGAGGTCGAGCGGATCGCGCATGAGCGCCGGCCGAAGATGATCCTCGCCGGCTGGTCGGCGTACCCGCGGTTCCTCGACTTCGAGCGGTTCCGTCAGGTCGCCGACGCGGTCGGCGCCCACCTCGTGGTCGACATGGCGCACTTCGCCGGCCTCGTCGCGGCCGGGCTGCACCCGAGCCCGGTGCCGTACGCCGACGTGGTCACGACCACGATCCACAAGACGATCGGTGGCGGCCGCGGCGGGTTGATCCTGTCCACCGAGGAGCTGGCCAAGCGGATCGACTCGGCGGTGTTCCCGGGGCAGCAGGGCGGCCCGCTCGAGCACATCATCGCCGGCAAGGCGGTGGCGCTCCGGATCGCCGCGAGCGAGCCGTTCCGCGAGCGCCAGGAGCGGACCGTTGCGGGCGCGCAGGCGGTCGCCGAGGAGCTGCTGGGCGCCGGTGGCGGCGTGAGCGTGCTCACCGGCGGGACCGACGTGCACCTGGTGCTGTGCGACCTGCGCGAGTCCCCGCTCGACGGCCAGCAGGCCGAAGATCGTCTGGCGTCGGTCGGGATCACCGTGAACCGGAACGCGGTGCCATTCGACCCGCGGCCGCCGGCGGTTTCGAGCGGGCTGCGGATCGGCACGCCGGCGCTGGCCACGCGCGGCCTCCAGCTCGAGGACTTCGTCGAGGTCGGGTCGATCATCGCCGAGGCGCTGGTCTCGGACGAGTTCGAGCAGCGGCAGTCCGAGCTGTCGGAGCGCGCCGCCGCGATCGCGGACCGGTATCCGCTGTACGCGCGCGTCGGCGCTGCCGCGATCGCCTGAAGCCCGGCGCGTTACTCGAACGCGGCGACGGTCGCGAGGATCACGAACGTCGCCATGAGCGCGGTCCCTTCGAACACCGTCGCCTCGCCGTCGCCGGTGATCTGCCACACGAGCACCGCGGTGCCGATCAGCGCCCCGATGTAGACGGGGGCGAGCGTGAACGTCAGCCGGGTGGCGGTCAGCAGCGAGACGAGCACGAGCAGCGGATACAGGAACGCGGCGATCTGCGAGACCGAGTTCTTGACGACGGAGATCGCAAGGTCAGATTGACCCTTGGCGGCGAGGACCACGCCCGCCGCGTGCTCGACCGCGTTGCCGGCGACGGCCACGATCACGAGCCCCGCGAACGCCTTCGAGATGTGGAGGGTCTCGATCGTTGGCTCGAGCGCATTGATGAACCAATCCGAGACGAACGCAGATGCGGCGCCGGCGATCACGAGCAGGACGATGCTGGTCGCCAATGAGAGACGCGGCCGGCCGCCCACGTGCCCGGCCGCGTCTGGCGAGGTCAGGTACTGGCGCAGCCACGTCGCGTAGACGATCAGGATCGCGACAGACCCGATGATCGAGATCGTCGTGGAGTGATGGCTGGCCGGATCGCCCGCGGAGTGGCTGAGCCCGATCAGCACGATGATGAACGAGGAGACGAGCAGCAGCGTGGCGGTGTCGTTCGGCAGCTTCGGGTTGAAGTGCATGATGCCGTCGCTTTCGCGCAAGGCGCCGGCAACGATCACCAGTCCGAGCACGAGGAGGGCGTTGACGAGAATCGATCCGAGGATCGCGGTCTGGGCGACGACGCGCTGTCCGGCCTGGAGCGCGAAGATCACCACGAAGAACTCGGGCAGATTGCCGAGCGTTGCCTGCATCACGCCGGTCGGGGCCGGTCCGAGTCGCTCGCCCACCTGCTCGGTGGCCATCGCGACGACCCAGGCCACGCCGGCGAGCGCGAGCGTGGCGAAGACGAACGCGACGATCCTGGAGACGGCGCTGGCGTAGCGCGTCACGCCGGCGAGGACGACCAGCACCGTGACGACGACGAGGAGCGCCCGCTCGATCCGAGTGAGCCCGCTCAGCTGGTCGTCCGGGCTTTGAGTCGCGGCCGCCAGCTAACCCACCCGCTCGAACTCCCCGGTCTCGACCTCGCGCTGCACCTGCTCCTCGATCTCGTGCTCGCTGGTGTCGGGATCAGCGGTTCGCAACTCGCGAGCACGCCGGTTCTTGAACTTCAGGATCTCGAGCACGTAGATCAGGTAGATGCTGGCGGCGAGCGCGATCAGCGCGATCGCCACCATCACGAGCACCCACACGAGGTGATAGGTCCCATGGTGGTTGGAGTAGGGCACGAACCGCAGCGCGACCGCGACGGCGGCGAGCATCAGCGTCCAGCCGTACATGTAGGCGACCGTCCGGCGCGGGCTGAACCCCATGCGCGCCATCCGATGGTGGAAGTGGTTGGCATCCGCTGACCACGGCTTGCGTCTGTACTTGAGCCGCTTGGCGACGACGAATCCGGTGTCGAGGAACGGCACCGCGAGGACGATCAGCGGCACGATCAGGGCGACGACCGCGCCGGTCTTCACCGACCCGATGACCGCGACCACGCCGAGCAGGTAGCCGAGCAGGTTCGCGCCCGAGTCGCCCATGAATACCGACGCCGGCGGGAAGTTGTGGAACAGGAAGCCCAGCGCGGCACCCGCGGTCAGCGCCGCGAGCACGCCGGCGCCGCTGATGTGCAGGTCGAACGCGATGATCGCGAACGCGACCCCGTCGATCGTGCACAGCCCGGCCGCCAGGCCGTCGACCCCGTCGGACAGGTTCACGACGTTCATCAGGCCGACCAGCCAGATCACGGTCAGCACGCCGCCGGTGTTCGGTAGCTGCAGCGTGCCGACGAACGGGATCGTCACGTCGGTCACGACCGCGCCGCCCTTGACCGCGATCACCGCGGCCGCGATCTGACCGAGCAGCTTCCACTGGGGGGCCAGGGGGTGGGCGTCGTCGATCGCGCCGACCAGCGTGATCACGCACGCGCCGACCAGGATCGCCCACGTGTGGACGGTGCCGCCGGTGCCGGGCGCGGTGCCGAGCGTGTGGTGGAGATTGATCGTCGCCGGCAGCCAGAACGCGGAGGCGACGAGCACGCCGGCAAGAATCGCGAGGCCGCCCAGCGCGGGTGTTTCGCGCTCCGCCAGGCCGCGCTCGCTCGGTATCACGACGGCGCCGACCCGCCGCGCCAACCTCCCGGTCAGCGGGGTCAGCATGGTGGCGACACCCATCGCCACCAGGAATGCGAACAAGGCGTCCCAGTACTGCATGGCGTTCGGGGAAGCATGCCAGGGGAGGAGGACTGCGTGGTTAGCGAACGGCCTGCGCGATCCGGGCCGCGACGGCGATCGGCTCGTTCGTCAGGTGGCGGTCGGTGACCCGCATGACGCGAATCCCGTTTGCGACGAGGACCTGGTCGCGCTTGCGGTTGCCTTCGAACGCGAGGCGGTGGCCGTGCGCGCCCCAGCCGTCGAACTCGACCACGAGTTGGTGGGCGGGCCAGTAGAGGTCGGCTTCGTAGCCGTACAGAGGGACGTTCGTGAGCGGCGGCGGGAGCTGTGCGTCCTTGATCAGCTTGAGCATTCGGCGTTCTCTTTCGGACCGGGTCAGGCGGGGGTCCTCGAGCAGCGCTCGGATCACCGGCGCGCCGCGTCGGGTGGGATCACGCGCGAGGATTTGTTCGAGTGCGCGTGGGGTGACTGTGCGGCGGTAGAGGGCCTCCTGGAACGCCTGCTCGGTGGCGCGAGCGGACTCGGTGGCGGCGAGGTCGCAGATCGTGCGGGCGATCGTCGTGATTTGGAGGCGGCTCATGGTCGTGGCGTCGCCGTTCGCGAGCTCGGCGACTCTGTGGAGCGTGATCCCCGGGTGGGCGCCCGGATTTCGCCCCGCCACCGTGATGTCGACGTCGCCGGGGATCTCGGGCAGAAGGCCGAAAAGACAGGCGGCTGAGCGGTGGCTGACCACGGCATCGGTGCCACAGGCGAGCGCGGCCGCCCGAGCGCGGGCCATCTGAGATGGTGGCGCCGGGCCGAGGAGGTAGACGCCGGTGTGAAGGCGCTGCATCCGGCCGGTGTGAGTGCGGTAGGCGATCGCCCCGCGGTTCAGCCCGGCGGCGAGAAGCTGGTCACGGCCGATGACGTTGTCCTGCCGGCCGGCGATACGTGCAATGGCCCGCTCCACGTGATGCATAACGCGTCACCAGCGCCCCGCCAGCCCGGCCTTGCCGAGTCGTGCACGACTATGGTGCACGACTCGGCAGGGCTTGCTGGGGGGACGGCGAAATGTCGCGTGATGCAGGTGATTTAGGCCTCACGACCGCCAGTATCGGCCCTCGTCCGCCCGAAGCGCGGGATTGAGGCTGATTTGGAACAGAGACGTCGCGGAGTTTTGGCGCGAGGCGACCCCGAGCGCCACCGAGGCGACCCCGAGCGCCACCGAGGCGACCCCGAGCGCCCCTCCGAGGCGACCCCGAGCGCCCCTCCGAGGCGACCCCGAGCGCCCCTCCGAGTCCTGCTATTCTTACGTTTACGTAAGAATCAGATTTCGGAGGATCATGTCAGCAGCGACATCAGGTCGCACGTGGAAGCTGGGCGTCCATGCGGGGCACAACTCGTACAAGTGGTGGGCGCTGTCCTGTACCAGCCTGGGGATGCTGCTGGCGACGATCAACTCGGGGACGCTGATCATCGCGCTGCCGGACCTGGAGCGGAGCCTGCACACCAGCCTGCTCGAGCTCGTGTGGGTGATCCTCGTCTACATGATCGCCTCGACGGTGCTCGTGCTGAGCGCCGGCCGGCTGTCGGATCAGTTCGGGCGCAAGAAGGCGTACATCGGGGGGTTCGTGCTGTTTGCATTCGCCTCGCTGGGCGCCGGCTTTGCCGACAACGGCACCCAGCTGATCCTGTGGCGGATCCTCCAGGGCATCGGCGGCTCGTTCCTGTTCGCGAACGCCGCCGCGATCGTGACCGACGCCTTCCCGCGCGAGCAACTCGGGCTGGCGATGGGCACGAACACGATGGTGGCCGCCGTCGGGCTGGTGATCGGCCCGGTGCTCGGTGGCGCGCTGGTGGCGATCAGCTGGCACTGGGTGTTCTGGTTCAACGTCCCGTTCGCGCTCGGCGGGAGCGCGTGGGCGGCGCTGATCCTGCACGAGATCACGGGGCGCTCGGAGGACCGCAGCTTCGACGCGCTCGGCACGCTCACGTTCCTGATCGGCCTGACCGGGCTCGTCTACGGCATCTCCAAGGGCGGCCTGTCCGGCTGGGGCAACACCGCGGTGATCGCGAGCCTGGCCGCGGCGGCGGTCTTCCTTCCCGGGTTCGTTCTGATCGAGAGCCGCGTGCAATCCCCGATGCTCGACCTGTCGATCTTCAAGAACCGCCTGTTCTCGGCGGCGTCGCTGGCGGCGTTCACGAACGGCCTGGCGCGGTTCGCGCTGATGTTCGTGTTCGTCTTCTACTTCCAGGGCGTGCAGGGCGACTCGCCGATCCTTGCCGGCGTCAAGCTCGCGCCGCTCGCGCTCGGGATGCTGATCTCCTCGCCGCTGGCGGGGATCTGGGCCGACCGGCGCGGGTCGCGCGGGATGGCCGTGGCCGGGATGCTCGTCCAGGCCGCGGGGCTGGCGCTGATGACCACCCTGCAGCGCGACACCACCTACCTGGCGAGCGGCGTCTACATGTTCATCGTCGGCGTCGGGTCGGGGATGTTCAACTCGCCGAACACCGCGGCGATGATGGGCACGGTGCCGCCGCACCGGCGCGGCATCGCCGCCGGCGCTCGGGTGCTCGTCCAGAACACCGGCGCGGTCATATCGATTGCGTTCGTGCTTGCGGTCGTCACGTCGAGCGTGCCGAAGAACGTCCTGTTCGCCGTGTTCAGCGGCCTCGCCAACCACATCACGAACGCTCAGCTGGTGCCGTTCATGTCGAACATGCACACGGCGCTGTGGTGCCTGGCCGGGATCTCGCTGCTCGGCGCGGCGATCTGCGCGATGCGGCCGTCGCACATGCAGGCCGAGGCCGAGCTGAAGGAGAGCCGGCTACGCGAAGAGGCGCAGTCTCCGCACGCGGAGGTGGCGGCATGAGCACGACCGCGACCAAGTCGCTGCGGATCGGAGAGGTGGCCGAGCTCACCGGGACGACCCCGCGGACGATTCGCTACTACGAGGAGATCGGCCTGCTGCCCGGCCCGCACGACCGGGCCCAGGGCCAGCATCGCGTCTACAGCGAGGCCGACGTCGAGCGCGTGCGCGAGATCATCCGGCTCCGCGACCTGCTCGGGCTCTCGCTCGACCAGCTCGCGGTGCTGCTCGACGCCGAGACCGCGCGGGCGGCGCTCCGACGCGAGCTCGAGCACGCCGACGATCCGGCGAGGATCAAGAAGCTGCTCGAGGAGGCGCTCGGGCACATCGGCACCCAGCTCGAGCTGGTGCGCATGCGACGCCAGGCCCTCGGGCAGCTCGAGGAGGAGCTCGTGGCCAAGCGGCGCCGCATCCACAAGCGCCTGGCCGAGCTTACCGAGCAGTGACCGCGACGCGCCCACTCGCCACCGACGGCGTCGACCGCCGCGCGATGGGGGTCCTGTCGGCGTGCCACCTGTTCACCGACGTCGCCCAGGGATCGATTCCGGCGCTGCTGCCGTTCCTGATCGCCCGCGATCACATCACGATCGCGGCCGCCTCAGCGCTCGTGCTCGCCGCGACGATCTCCTCGTCGGTGATCCAGCCGCTGTTCGGATACGTGTCCGACCGGCTGTCGCTGCCGTGGTTGATGCCGCTCGGTCCCGCGCTCGGCGGGCTGGGCGTGGCGTTGATCGGGTTCGCCCCGAACTACGCGCTCACGTTCGGCGCGGTGCTCCTGAGCGGACTCGGCGTGGCCGCGTTCCATCCTGAGGGCTCACGGTTCGCCAACTACGTCTCGGGCGCCCGCCGTGCCAGCGGCATGAGCCTGTTCAGCGTGGGCGGGAACGTCGGCTTCGCGCTCGGGCCGGTGCTGGTCACGCCGCTGGTGATCGCGTTCGGCCTCCACGGAACGGCGTTCGTGGTGATCCCGACCTGGCTGATGGCCGCGGTTATGGTCCACGAGCTGCCGCGCCTGGAGCGGTTCCGCCGGGACCTCGTCGGCGGTCGCGTGCAGCAGGCCGACCACCACGAGGCGTGGGGCCCGTTCGCGATCCTGGCCGGCGTGATCGCGGTCCGCTCGTTCGTGTACTTCGGGATGGTCACGTTCATCCCGCTCTACTACGTCAACGTCCTGCACACGAGCAAGGCGCTCGGCAGCGTCGCGCTCAGCGCGATGCTGTTCGGCGGCGCGGCCGGGACGCTCGCCGGCGGCCCGCTCGCGGATCGGGTCGGCCGGCGGACGGTGCTCGTCGGCTCGATGTGCGTGATCCCGCCGCTGGTCGTGGGCTTCCTGCTGTCCGGAGCGGTGGTCGCGATCGGCTTCGCGGCGCTCGCCGGCGCGGCGACGATCGCGACGTTCGCGGTCACGATCGTGATGGGTCAGGAGTACCTGCCGGGCCGGCTCGGCGTCTCCGCCGGCGTGACGATCGGCCTGTCGATCGGCCTCGGTGGCGCGGGCGCGCCGCTGCTCGGCCTGCTCGCCGATGCGCGTGGCCTGACCGCGGTGTTCGAGGCGGTCGCGATCCTGCCGCTGGTGGCGCTGGCGCTCGCGCTCGCGCTCCCGCGGCGGACTCCGCGGGAGGCGAACGACGGCGGCGAGGAGCTCGCGGCCGGCCGCGAGGAGCTCCTGGTACCCAGCCGAGCAGGATCGCCGGCGCAGGCGGCGTAACCAACCGCCGACGGCGCGGTAGTTCTCGCGGGAGGCCGGTCTGCGGCGACGGCCGGTACCTACATGTTCTTTTCGATACAAGCGTTCACCAGACGCGTGCCCGCGTTCGCGGCGGTTGCCGCGGCGTTCGTCGGCATCGTCAACATCGTCTCCACGCTGTCGCCGAACATCCGGTGGCGCGGCCACCTGCTGCTCGAGTTCGAGCCGGTCGAGGCGATTCGCGTGTTCCATGCGCTCGCCCTCCCGGCCGGCGCGGCGCTGCTGCTGGTGGCGCCGTATCTCGCCAAGCGCCGCCGGCGGGCGCTGCAGACGGCGGTCGTGCTGATGGTCGCGCTCGGCGTGTTCGACCTGCTCAAGGGGCTCGACTTCGAGGAGACGATCCTCACGTGGGGGGTCGCCGCCGTGCTGATCGCCAGCCGCGACGAGTTCCACGTGCGCCACGATCCCATCACGTTGCGCTCGGCGGTCTGGCGGGTGCCGCTGTTGGGGCTGGCGGGGATTGCCGGGGCGGCCGTCGCAACCTGGGCGACGCAGGGCCATCCATCACTCGGCACGGTCGCCACCGAGACCTTCGACCTCCTGCGCTGGCACCCGGGCCCGATCCGCTACCACCATCACATCCCGGTCGGGGTCCACATGCTCGAGCTCGGGACCCTCCTGATCATCGCCTACGTGATCTTCCGGCCGCTGGCCGCGCCGGGGTCGCTGCCCAGCCCGGCCGCGCGCCAGGCGGCTTCCGACCTGGTCAGGGAGCACGGAGCGGACACGCTCGCGTTCTTCAAGCTGCGGGCCGACAAGCACTACCTGTTCAGCGAGGACCGGCGGGCGTTCGTCGGCTACGCGATCGAGAACGGCGTGCTGCTGCTCTCGGGCGATCCGGTCGGGCCGCCCGGAGCCCTCCCGGCCCTCCTCCAGCGCGTCCGGGCGTTCGCCGACGATCGCGGCCTCAAGCTCGGCGTGCTCGGGGCCAGCGAGGGGCTGTGCCCGCTGTACGAGAAGCTCGGGCTGCGGACGATCTACCTCGGCGACGAGGCGGTCGTCGACCTCCGTCGCTTCTCGCTCGAGGGACGCCCGATCCGCAAGGTGCGCCAGTCGGTCACGCGGCTGGGCAAGGCCGGATACACGGCGGAGCTGCACGAGCTGCGGGCGCTCGACCCGGACACGGTCGAGCAGGTGGAACAGGTGGTCGAGCTCGGTCGCCAGGGCGCGCCCGAGCGCGGGTTCTCGATGGCGATGGACTCGCTTCAGGGCGAGCACGACCACGACACGCTCGTGCTGCTCGCGCGCGACGAGGCCGGCGCGATCCGCGGTGTCCTGCATTTCGTTCCGTGCTACGGCCGCTCCGCGGTGTCGCTGTCGTTCATGCGCCGCGATCCGACGACCCCCAACGGACTGACCGAGTTCCTCGTGGTGCGGGCGATCGAGCTGCTGCGAGGGCGCGGGGTCGATGAGCTGTCGCTGAACTTCGCCGCGTTCGCAAAATGGATGCACAGCCCGGAAAAGCGGGTCGAGCGCGTGCTCGGGAAGCTGATCGCGCTCGGCAACCCGTTCTTCCAGATAGAGAGCCTGTACCGGTTCAACGCCAAGTTCTTCCCGCGCTGGGAGCCGCGGTTCCTCGTCTACGAGGGCGCGCTCGGACTGCCGCGCGCGGGGATCGCGGCACTGTGGGCGGAGGGCCAGCTCCCCAAGCCCCGGATCGGCCGCCCGTCGGCCGCGCGCTGACGTTCTGGAACGCCGAACGCGGGTTGGCGGGGGCAACGCGGCGGCGCTAACGTACCGCTAACGTAGTGCCCTCCGCATCAGCACGAAGGTGGGGCCGTCAGCGTGCGCAGGCGAACAACTTTGAACGCGACGGTTCCCTCTACGCGCCGCTACCCTTCCGGCCCTCTGACCTCCCATGACCGGCTCGACCTCCTCCAACCCGTTCCATCTTGACGACCACGAACACAGGATCCCCGGTGTCGCTGAGCGCTCCCGCAACCTCTGACGGCCACGCCGCGCTGCTCGCCTATCTCGACGTGGTGATCCTCGTCGTGGCCGCCCCGATCATGCTGCTGATCGGGGTCCCCGCGGTCGGCTACCTTGTCGGCGCGGGTGCCTGGATCGTCCTGCGGGCGATCGGCGTGGGCATCGAGCGCGTCGTCCCGTCGCTGCGCGATCCCCGTGGCGAGGTCACGCTGCGGCTGGCGTACCTGCTCGGACGGCTGTTCACGCTCGCGATCGCGGTGATCCTCGTACGCAACGCCGCCGGCCGCGACGACGGGCTGACCGCGCTGCTCGTGATCGTGTTCGCGTTCACGGCGCAGCTCGTCCTGTCGTTCATGACCCGCCCGAGGTCACGATGAGCAAGACCCAAAGAATCCTGCTGATCGGCTTCGGCGCCTACATAGGCATTTTCGTCCTGCTGGTCGCGATCTACGGCTTCACCCAGCACAAGAACGAAGAGTTCCAGATCCAGAACGAGTTCAAGCTCGTCAACTGGGTGAGCCTCGGGGTGTTCAGCATCAACCGCGCGGTGCTCTACCTGCTCATCGCAACCGTGCTGACGATATTCACGATGGTGTGGATCGCCCGGCGGATGCAGACCCGGCCTAACAAGGTTCAAACCGCGGTTGAGGTGCTGTTCTCGCTGATGCGCGACAACGTCACCCGGGGCAACATGCCGGATTCGATGGCGGCCAAGTGGTTCCCGTTCCTGGGCACGCTGTTCCTGTTCATCTGGTACTGCAACCTGATCGGCTACCTTCCGCTGCCGACGAACAGCGAGGAGAAGTTCAACCTGTTCGGCGCGCACATCCCGTCGTTCGCGCTCTATGCCGCGACCGCGAACATCTCGGTGCCGCTGGTGCTCGCACTCGTTGTGTTCATCGCCTTCATCTCGGTGGGAATCAAGCAGCAGGGCCCGGTCGGATACCTGAAGAGCCTGATTCCGGCGGGCGTTCACGGGGCGATGCTGATCTTGATCTTCCCGATCGAGGTGATCTCCACCCTGATGCGCCTGCTGTCGCTGACCATCCGGCTCTGGGCGAACATCTTCGCCGGGCACATTATCCTCCTGTTCTTGGCCGGCGGGCTCGCGGTGATCCTCGGGCTGCAGGCGCTCGGGTGGTTCGCGCTCCCGGCCGGGATCCTCATCTACCTGTTCGAGCTAGGCCTGGTGGCCACGCTACAAGCGTTCATCTTCGCGACCCTGGCCGCGATCTACATCGCCGGCGCCGCCACTCACCACTAACACGACAAGGAGCCCCCTGATGCTTGCTGCATTCCACCTCATTCCTATCGCGGCCTCCGGGATCACGGCCGGCTTCGGGATCGCCGTAGGCGGTGGCCTCGGCGCGGTCGGCGCCGGTGTGGGCATCGGAATCATCTTCGGGAAGGTGATCGAGGCGGTCACCCGCCAGCCCGAGATGCGAGACGAGATCACCAGCATCCAGTGGCTGGGATTCGCGCTCACCGAAGCCGTGTTCTTCTACGGGCTGGTGGCCGGCCTGCTGTCCTACGTGCTCAAGTGATCGGGGACGTCGCACATCTGCCCGTCGCCGCCTCGAGCGGCTCGTTCCTGATCACCCCGAACGTCGGGCTGATGATCTGGACGCTGCTGCTGTTCGGGATCTCGATGTACATCCTGTGGAAGCTCGCCTTCCCCCGGATCTCCGAGGCGCTCGACCGCCGCCAGCACGCGATCGAGGAGTCGATCGACCACGCCGAGCGGATTCGCCACGACGCCGACGCGTTGCTGGAGGAATACCGCGAGCGGCTCCAGGCGGCCCGGGGTCAGGCCGACGAGATCGTCGACCGCGCGCGCAAGGCGGCCGAGGCGACCGAGCGCGATGCCGCCGAGAATGCCCAGCAGCGGCGCGCGCAGTTGATGGAGCAGACGCGCCGCGAGATCGAGACCGAGACCCGCCGCGCGATCCAGGAGATCCGCCGCGAGGTCGCCGACCTGACGGTGATGGCGACCGAGAAGGTCACGCGCAAGGTGCTCGACGAGGAGGACCAGCGCCGGCTCGTCGAGGACGCTCTGTCAGAGCTCGACTTCTCGACGCTCGCGCCGAGGGACGGGAACTGACGTGAGCCGTCGAGGGGGTCATCCGTAGTGGAAGAGATCGCTCAGGTCTACGCTCGCGCGCTGTTCGAGGTGGCCGACGAGCACGACCTCCTCGACGAGGTCCACGATCAGTTGACGCAGTTCGCCGACGCGGTGTCGGACAACCGCGAGCTCGCGGTGTTCTTCTTCTCGCCCTACTTCTCGACCGAGGAGAAGAAGGAGGGTCTGAAGAAGGCGGTCATCGGCGCCGAGCCGGTGTTCATGAACTTCCTCGAAGCCCTGATCGAGCGCCACCGCATGCCCGCGATCTTCAGGATCAAGGCCCGCTACCAGGACATGTGGGAGGATGCGCGCGATCTGCTCCCGGTTGAAGTGACGAGCGCGATCGAGCTCGACAGCTCGACCGTGGCCAGCATCGGCAAGCGGATCGGGGAGCAGACGAAGCGCACGGTCGAGCTCTCGAGCCACGTCGATCCGGACATCCTCGGCGGGATCGTGCTGCGCGTGGGCAACGTGATTCTCGACGCCTCAATCCGGAACCGACTGGAACAACTTCGAAAGCAAGTCGCGCGGGCGTGACTACCCTCGCCCGCCAAGGAGTCATGAATGCAGATCAAGCCTGACGAGATCACCTCAATCCTCAAGGAGCGGATCGAAGGACTCGACACCTCCAGCGCCGACCTCACCGAGGTCGGAACGGTGCTGTCGGTGGCGGACGGCATCTGCCGTATCCACGGGCTCGAGAACTGCATGTCGTTCGAGATGCTCGAGCTTCCCCATGATGTGACCGCGCTGGCCCTGAACCTCGAGTCCGACAACGTCGGCGCGGTGCTGTTCGGCGAGTGGGAGAAGATCGTGGAGGGCGATACGGTCAAGCGGACCAAGCGCCTGCTCGAGATCCCGGTCGGCGAGGAGCTGCTCGGCCGCATCGTCGACCCGCTCGGCAACCCCCTCGACGGCAAGGGTGACATCAACACCACGGAGACCCGGCCGTCCGAGTTCAAGGCCCCCGGCGTGGTCCAGCGCCAGCCCGTGAAAGAGCCGATGCTCACGGGGCTGAAGGCGGTCGACTCAATGATCCCGATCGGTCGCGGGCAACGAGAGCTGATCATCGGCGACCGCCAGACGGGCAAGACCGCCATCGCGATCGACGCAATCATCAACAACCAGGACCGAGACCTGTTTTGCGTGTACGTGGCGATCGGCCAGCGCAAAGCCACCGTCGTCGGTCTGGCCAAGACGCTCGAGGACGCGGGCGCGCTCGACAACACGATCATCGTGATGGCCGCCGCCGACGAGGCGGCGCCGATCAAGTTCCTGGCCCCGTACGCCGGCTGCGCGATGGCCGAGCACTTCCTCTACAACGGCAAGGCCGCGCTCGTCGTCTACGACGACCTCACCAAGCACGCCGTCGCCTACCGCCAGATGTCGCTGCTACTGCGCCGGCCGCCCGGGCGCGAGGCATATCCGGGCGACGTGTTCTATCTGCACTCGCGGCTGCTCGAGCGAGCGGTCAAGCTGAACGACGAGCTCGGAGGCGGTTCGCTGACCGCGCTGCCGGTGATCGAGACCCAGGCCGGCGACGTGTCCGCCTATGTTCCGACGAACGTGATCTCGATCACCGACGGTCAGATCTACCTCGAGCCCGGCCTGTTCAACTCCGGCGTACGCCCGGCGATCAACGTCGGCATCTCGGTCTCCCGGGTCGGCGGCAACGCCCAGATCGGCCCGATGCGCAAGGTGGCGGGGCGGCTGAAGCTCGAGCTCTCCCAGTACCGGGAGCTCGAGGCGTTCTCGCAGTTCGGCTCCGAGCTCGACCCGGCGACGCAGCGGACGCTGGCCCGCGGCGAGCGGCTCGTGAAGACGCTCAACCAGGCAGAACGCCACCCGATGGCCGTCGAGGACCAGGTGGTCCAGGTGTACGCGGCGACGAACGGCTATCTGGACCGCATCGTCGTCGAACGGGTCGACCGGTTCCTGGCCGACCTCACCGAGTGGGTGCGAGGCAACGAGCCCGATCTGCTGAACAAGATCGCCGACGGCGATTGGAGCGACGAGACGCAGGCCGAGGTCGAGAAGGCGGTGTCGAAGTTCGCCGAGGACTTCGGCTTCGACCTCGACGAGGAAGGCCATCCGATCGAGGAGGATCGGGCCGCCTGAGTCGCGGCCTGAGGTGCACCCATGGCGAAATCGCAGCGTGAGGTTCGCAACCGCATCGGCGCGGTCAAGAACATCCAGAAGATCGCCCGGGCGCTCGAACTCGTCGCGGCGGCTCGCCTGCGGCGCGCCGAGCAACGGATCGAGGCGCTGCGCCCGTACGCGAACGCGATCCGGCGGATGACGCGGCAGGCGGCTGAGGCGGCCGGGAACGTCCCGAACCTGCCGATCCTCGAGGAGCACGAGAACGTGTCGAAGGTCGGATTGCTGCTGATCGCCGGCGACCGCGGTCTCGCCGGCGCGTTCAACTCGAACATCGTCCGGGCGGGCGTGGCGGCTGGGCGCGAGCACGAGGGGGACGGGCATACGCCGGTGTTCTTTGCCTCCGGTCGCCGGCCGGCGACGTCCCTGACGTTTCGGGGGCTCGAGCCGGCGGAGAGCTTCACCGGATTCACCGACCGCCCCTCATACGCCGACGCCCGCCGGATCGCCGACCGGCTGATGGCCGCGTACATCGACGGCGAGGTCGATGAGGTCGAGATCTTCTACAACGGCTACATCTCGCCGGTCACCCAGGTGCTCCGGCGGGAGACGCTGCTTCCGCTCCAGCGGGCGACGGTGCTCGACGAGGAGTCCGAGGAAGAGCAGTCGGGGTCCGCGGACAAGAGGCCAGAGCAGCGGGCGCTGGTCGAGTACGAGCCCGATCCGGAGGAGATCCTCAAGCGTCTCGTGCCGGACTACGTGGAGATCTCGATCTACCGCGCGCTGCTCGAGTCGACGGCGTCCGAGCACGGCGCGCGGATGACCGCGATGCGCAACGCATCGGACAACGCCGCCGAGTTGATCAAGAACCTCACACTCGAGATGAACCGCGCGCGCCAGGCGGAGATCACGCAGGAGATCCTGGAAGTCGTGGCAGGAGCAGAAGGGCTGTCCGGGTAGACCTACACTGGAGAAGCTATGTCAGTAGCAGAAGAACAGCGCAGAGAAGCCTCACAGGGCGAGCCCGACAAGAAGAACACCGGGCGCATCGAAGAGGTTCAGGGCGTCGTGATCGAGGCTGTCTTCCCCGACAAGCTGCCCGAGATCAACCACGCGATCCTGATACGCCGCCCGGAGGCCGCGCGAGCCGAGGAGGAGATCGACATCGCCACGAGCGAGGAGAGCTGGCTCGTGTGCGAGGTGCAGCAGCACCTCGGCGACGATCGCGTGCGGGCGGTCGCGATGGACACGACCGACGGACTGGCGCGCGGGGTCGAGGTGATCGACAGCGGCGCGCCGATCACGGTGCCGGTCGGGAACATCACGCTGGGGCGCATCTTCAACCTGCTCGGCGACCCGATCGATCTCGGCGAGGCACTGCCCGACGACATCAAGCGGTGGCCGATCCACCGCGACGCGCCGACGGTCGACGCGCTGACGCCGACGACCGAGATGTTCGAGACCGGTATCAAGGTCATCGACCTGCTCGCGCCGTACGCCAAGGGCGGCAAGGTCGGCCTGTTCGGCGGCGCCGGAGTCGGCAAGACCGTGATCATCCAGGAGCTGATCCGGAACCTGGCCGAGGAGCACCAGGGCCTGTCGGCGTTCTGCGGCGTGGGCGAGCGTTCGCGCGAGGGCAACGACCTCTGGATCGAGATGAAGGAATCCGGCGTGCTCGAGAAGACCATGCTCGTGTTCGGGCAGATGAACGAGCCGCCCGGCGCGCGCATGCGGGTCGCGCTGTCCGGCCTGACGATGGCCGAGTACTTCCGCGACGAAGAGGGGCAGGACGTGCTCCTGTTCATCGACAACATCTTCCGGTTCGTGCAGGCCGGCTCCGAGGTCTCCGCGCTGCTCGGGCGGATGCCCTCCCAGGTCGGCTACCAGCCCACGCTCGAGTCCGAGATGGGCGAGCTCCAGGAGCGGATCACGTCGACCAAGAAGGGATCGGTCACGTCGATCCAGGCGATCTACGTGCCCGCCGACGACCTCACCGACCCGGCGCCGGCGTCGGTGTTCGCCCACCTGAACGCGACCACCACTCTGTCGCGGTCGATCGCGGAGAAGGGCATCTATCCGGCGGTCGACCCGCTCGACTCGACCTCGACGATCCTCAAGGAGGAGATCCTCGGCGAGGAGCACTTCCGCGTGGCCAACGAGGTCAAGCAGGTCCTCCAGCGCTACCGCGAGCTCCAGGACATCATCGCGATCCTCGGGATCGACGAGCTCTCGGACGAGGACCGGTTGACGGTGAACCGGGCGCGCAAGATCGAGCGCTTCCTGTCCCAGCCGTTCCACGTGGCCGAGCAGTTCACGGGCACGCCCGGGGTGTACGTCCCAATCGCCGAGTCGATCCGCGGCTTCAAGGAGATCCTCGAGGGCAAGCACGACGACCTCCCCGAGCGCGCATTCTTCATGAAGGGCACGATCGACGAGGTCATCCGCGACGCGGGCGGCGGCGGCGAGACCGAGGCCAAGGAGGATTCGGACGGCGGTGAAGAGGCCGAGGCCAAGGGCGATTCGAGCGAGGGCAAGGGCGACTCGGACGAGGGCAAGGGCGACTCGGACGAGAGCAAGGACGAGGAGGAGTAGGCACCGGTGGCGCACTCCAAGTTCCGCGCCGAGGTCCTCACCCCCGAGGGCGAGGTGTTCAACGACGAGGTCGAAATGGTCTCGACCAGGACCGCGGTCGGATCGATCGGCATCCTCGCCAACCACGAGCCGGTGCTGGCGATGCTCGACCCGACCGAGCTGCGCCTGTACAAGACCGAGTCCGAGGTCGTGCGGTTCGCCCAGGCCGAGGGGTACCTCCAGATGGCCGACAACCACGCGCTGATCCTGGTCGAGGAGGCGACGGCGCCCGGCGACCTGGACGTCGGCAACCTCCGCGAGCGCCTGCAGCAGGCCGAGCACGAGCTCGACTCGGCCGGCGAGGACACCGAAAAACGGCGCGTCGCCGAAAGGGATCGGGCCAGGCTGCAAAAATTCCTCAACATTGCCGAGGGTTCCGCTTAGGCGAGGAGCTGGTCACCGTCGGGACGCAGTCGCGCGCAGCGCAAGTGCGTCCAGAGGGTGACAGACTCCGAAGCGCATGGTGGACGAGCTCGTACTCGCCGAGCGCCTGATCTCCTACGACACATCCAGGCCGGAGGAGATCGTCGCGGCGGCAGGATTCGTGAAGGGATGGCTCGAATCCCGCGACATCGAGGTGCGGCACCACGATCACAACGGGCTGCCCGTATTGGTGGCGGAGGTTGGGCCGTCCGGCGACGGACCCAACTGCCCCTGCGTCGTGTTCCACGGCCATCTCGACGTCGTGCCCGGACGGCCCGAGCAGTTCACGCCCAGGATCGAGGGCGACCGGCTGATCGGCCGCGGCGCCTATGACATGAAGGGCGGCCTGGCCGCGATGATGTGCGCGGTCAAGGACGTCGAGCGCCAGGAGGGCGTCCGGGTCAGGCTGGTGTGCGTGCCCGACGAGGAGTCCGAGGAGATCGAGGACCGCTCGACCGACGGCGTCGTCAGCCGCGGGCTCGGCGGCGACTTCGCGATCACCGGTGAGCCGACGAACCTGCACATCGGCGTCGAGGCCAAGGGCGTGCTCGCGATGGTGATCGAGGTCCACGGCCGCGCCGCGCACAGCTCGACGCCCTGGCTCGGCGACAACGCGGTGCTCAAGGCGGTCGACGTGTTCCGCGCGATCGAATCGCTCCCGTTCTCGCGAGAGTCCTCGGAGGTGTTCGACCGGCCGTCGATCAATCTCGGCCGGATCGAAGGGGGAGACGCGATCAACAAGGTCCCCGACGAATGCCGGATGTCGGTCGACATCCGCTATCTCCCCGGTCAGGACCCCGACGAGATCCTCAACCAGATCGACCGGATTCCGGAGATCGACGTGACCAAGACGTTCATCTTCCCGCCGATCAGCGTGCCCCGCCACAACCCGTACGTCCGCGCGCTCCGGGACGCGGTCAGGCGCTCGATCCCCGACAAGGAGGTGCTGAGCGTGGGGCGCGACGGCGCCTCGGACGCGGTCGCGTTCATGGCCGCGGGCATCCCGGCGGTCGAGTTCGGTCCGGACGGCGAGGGTCATCATGGGCCCGAGGAATGGGTCTCGGTTTCGTCGCTGTCGAGGTACCGGCGCTCGCTCGTAGGGTTCGTGCGGATGCTGCCGATGTGGCTCGAGCGGCCGGCCGCCGCTCCCGATGAGGACCGGGGCGGGATCGCGCTCGACGACGGGCTCGGGCGTGAGCGGGAGCGGGCTGACGGCGACTCGCGGAGCGGGCTGACGGCGATCGACGGCGGGCTCGTTTGAGACGGCTGATCCCAAGGTCACGCCTGGGGACGTTCGTGCGGTTCACGTGCGCCTGCCTGCTCGTGGTCACGTTCGCCGCCACCGCCACCGCCGTCGCCGGGCTGCTCCAGGTCAGGCAGATCACCCACCTGCTCGACCAGTCGCCGTCGTTCAAGGGGGAGGGGGTGTCGACGGCGGTCACGGTTCCCAACCCCGGCAGCGCGCAGACGATCCTGCTGGTCGGCTCAGACCATCGGGCCGGAACGCCGGCCAAGGACCTGAACACCGACACGATGATGCTCGTCCGCCTGGATCCGAAGTCGAAGACGATCAACCTGCTGTCGGTGCCGCGTGACCTCCAGGTCCAGATTCCGGAGGGAGACGCGCTCGTGACCGGCAAGCTGAACGAGGCGTACTTCTTCGGGGGCCCGGGCCTGCTGATCAAGGTCCTCCAGCAGCAGGTGTTCCCGGGCCTGAACGTCAACCACGTCGTCGACGTCGGGTTCGGCGGCTTTGAGCAGATGATCAACGCGATCGGGTGCGTCTACGCCGATGTCGACCACCGCTACTACAACAACACCGCGGTAACCGACTACTCGAGCATCGACCTCCAGCCTGGCTACCAGAAGCTGTGCGGCGCCGACGCCCTGTCGTTCGTGCGCTTCCGCCACACCGACAGCGACATCACCCGCAATGCGCGCCAGCAGGACTTCATCCGCTGGGCCAAGGCCCAGTTCAGTCAGGACCGGATCATCCAGAGCCAGGGCAAGCTGCTGAAGATCTTCGGTAAGAACGCGACCACCGACCACAACCTGCACACGACCGACGGGCTGATCAACCTGTTCGACCTGGTCGCGTTCTCGGCCGCGAGCACGATCAAGCAGATCCCGTTCCCGGCGGTCATCCTGCCGTGCGCCTCGGGCGGCGGTACGGGCACCACCGCGGTCCAAGGGCCGCCCTGCTACGTGACCGCGGAGCACAGCGCCGAGCAGAGCGCGTTCCATGCGTTCATGACGCCGACCCGGTCCGCCCCGCAGCCGGCAGCCGGTGCACCGGTGCACCTCGCCGGGGGCGGGAAGCGTTCGCACGCCGGCGGGGGCAGCGTGCCGGGTCTGACCGCCGACGTCACCGACGGCCAGGCCCAGGCGAAGGCGCTCGGGCCGATCGGGGTCCCGATCTACTACCCGAAGATGATCGTGTCCGGCTCGAACTACTGCTCGAGCCTGACGAGCCTCTGCTACGTCCAGATCGCAAGCCCGGGTTCGTACCCCCGTGCCTATCTGCTCCACGACCAGAGTGGCATCGCCCACTACGCCTACCGGATGACGCTCGTCATCAATCCGGTGCTCGGCGAGTACTACGGCGTGCAGGGGACGACGTGGCAGAACCCGCCGATCCTGAACGACCCGTCGGAGACCAAGACGGTCAACGGCAAGCAGCTGCTGCTGTACGCGAACGGCGGCAAGCTCAGCCTGGTGGCGTGGAAGACAGCCAAGGGCGTGTACTGGGTCTCGAACTCGCTGGCCGATACGATCCCGAACCGCCAGCTGGTCGCGATCGCCGCCTCGCTGACGCGAGCCGGCGGCAAGTAGGGACGCTACCCTCCGCACCGATGGGCTCAGCAACACGCGAACCGATCGCGGTGATCGGGACAGGGTACGTCGGGCTGGTCACCGCTGCCGGGTTCGCCGAGCTCGGGAGCGAGGTCTGGTGCGTCGACATCGACGCCGGAAAGATCGCGCAGCTCGAGCGCGGCGAGATCCCGATCTACGAGCCCGGGCTCGCCGAATCGGTGGTCGCCAACCGCGAACGGCTGCACTTCTCGACCGAGCTCGCGCCGGCGCTCGAGCACTGCCGGCTGTTGTTCGTCGCGGTGGGGACGCCGCCCACCTACTCGGGGGATGCCGACCTGTCGGCGGTGCATGCGGTCGTCGATGCGATGCCGAACTCCGACCGGCATGCGCTTGTGATGAAGTCGACGGTGCCGGTCGGCACCGGCGCCGCGATCAAGCGCGCGTTCTCCGAGCGCGGCAAGACCGGGTTCGGGTACGTGTCGTGCCCCGAGTTCCTCAAGGAGGGCTCGGCGCTCGAGGACTTCCGGGCGCCCGACCGGGTCGTGGTCGGCGACGACGGCGACTGGGCCGGGGACGCGGTCAGCGACCTGTACTCCCCGCTCGACGCTCCGCTCGTGCGGACCGACGTCGCCAGCGCCGAGATGATCAAGCTCGCGGCCAACGCGTTCCTCGCCACCAAGATCTCGTTCATCAACGAGATCGCCAACGTGTGCGAGGAGACCGGCGCCGACGTGCTCGAGGTGGCGCGGGGGATGGGCCTCGACCAGCGGATCGGGACGCATTTCCTGAAACCGGGCATCGGCTTCGGAGGGTCCTGTTTTCCCAAGGATGTTTCGGCGCTGAAACAGCTCGCCGGCAACTCGGGCTACCACTTCCAGCTGCTGACCGCGGTGATCGAGGTCAACGAGCTTCAGAAGCGCCGCGTGATCGGCAAGCTGCAGAAGCACCTCGGGTCGCTGGTCGGCAAGCGCGTGGCGCTGCTCGGGCTCGCGTTCAAGGCCAACACCGACGACATGCGCGAGGCGTCCTCGCTCGTGCTCGCGGCCCGGCTGCAGGCCGACGGCGCCACCGTGTGCGCGTACGACCCGATCGCGGAGGCCGTGGCCCGCAAGCTGATGGTCGGCGTCCAGTTTGCGGACAGTGCGCTCGACGCCGTCGCGTCCGCGGACGCGTGCGTGATCGTGACCGAGTGGCCCGAGTTCGCCGAGCTCGACTGGGGGGTGGTCGCCGAGCGCATGCCGGGCCGGCTCGTGATCGACGGCCGCAACTTCGTCGATCCCGACGCGGTCAGGGCCGCGGGTTTCGTGTACGAGGGCGTCGGGCGTTGACGCCCGGGCCCGGAGCTGGGAGCCACTGACGTGCAGGCGCTGATCCTCGCCGGCGGGGAGGGCACGCGGCTGCGACCGCTGACCTCGACGTTCCCCAAGCCGGTCGTGCCGCTCGTGGGCCGTCCGTTCATCTCGTACATGCTCGAGTGGCTCCGCCGCCACGGCATCGAGGACGTGATCCTCGGCTGCGGGTTCATGGCGGATCGGGTTCGGAGCGTGCTCGGCGACGGCTCGGGGCTCGGGATCCGACTGCGCTATCTCGAGGAGCCGCGGCCGCTCGGCACCGGTGGCGCGCTGAAGTTCGCCGAGGACCTGCTCGCCGAGCGCTTCTTCATGCTCAACGGCGACACCCTCACCGACATCGATCTGACCGCGCAGCTCGAGGCGCACGACCGCACGGGAGCGCGCGCGACGCTCGCGCTGGTCCCGGTCGACGACCCGTCGGCCTACGGCCTCGTACGGCTGGACGCTGATGACGCCGTCACTGCATTCGTCGAGAAGCCCAGCCCGGACCAGACCGACACGAACCTGATCAACGCCGGGGCCTACATCCTCGAGCGCAGCGTGCTCGACGGCATGCCCCCGGCGGGGACGAACGTCTCGATCGAGCGCGATGTGTTTCCGACGCTGGTCGGCCGGGGCCTGTACGGACACGAGTGCAGCGGCTACTGGCTCGACATCGGCACTCCCGAGCGGTACCTGACCGGGACCTACGACATCCTCGAGGGCCGGGTGAGCACCGAGATCGGCGAGCAGCTGGGCGGGTCCGGCCTGATGCTCGTCGACGGAGCGGCCATCGAGGGCCGGGTGGTCGCGCCCGTCCTGATCGCGGCGGGCTGCTCGGTGGCGCCGCGGGCGCTGGTCGGGGATCGAAGCGTGCTCGGCGAGCGCGTGACGGTCGGTCCGGGAGCCCGCATCGAGAGCTCGGTCCTGCTCGATGGCGTCAGCGTGGGAGCGGCGACGAGGATCAGCTCGTCGATCATCGGTCCCGGCGTCGAGATCGGCGACAACTGCCAGATCGGCGGTGGCGTGGTGCTCGGCGAGGGGGTCAAGATCGGGTCGGGAAACATGCTTGCGGGCGGCGCGCGTATCTTCCCGGGCGTGGAGTTGCCCGACGGAGCGATCCGGTTTTGAGTACGACCATGGATCTCACCCGTGACGCGATCGCGTCGATCGACGCCTCGCGCCAGATCGACGACATCCTCGCGATGCCCGATCACCTCCGCGACGCCCTGTGGCGTGTGGAGTCCGCGAACCTCGAGCCCGACGACGCTCCCGGCGGCCTGATCGTCGCTGGCATGGGCGGATCGGCGATCGGCGGCACGCTGGCGCGCGCGGCCCTCGGCGACCGCGCCTCGCGGTCGATCGTGATCGCGCGCAGCTACGCGCTCCCCGCCTGGACGACGCCGGACACGGCCGTGCTGTGCGCGAGCTACTCGGGCAACACCGAGGAGACGCTGGCGGTGTACGAGGCGGCCGGGGCGCTGGGGGCCCGGCGGATCGTCGCCACCACCGGCGGCAAGCTCGCCGCCGCCGCGCGCGCCGAGGACGTCCCGGTGATCCCGCTACCGGGCGGCTTCCAGCCCCGCGCCGCGGTCGCATACGCGCTCGTGGTGGCGCTCGAGGTCGCGTGGCTGTGCGGCGCCGGCGAGCGGCTGCACGCCGAGATCGACGTCGCCGCCGCGGGTCTCGAGCACGCGGTCGAAGCGTGGGGGCCGGACTCGCCCGAGGACTCGCTCGCCAAGCAGCTCGCCCGCGGGCTTCACGGGACGATTCCGCAGATCGCCGGTTCCGGGCTGACCTCGCCGATCGCGTACCGGTGGAAGACCCAGATCAACGAGAACGCGAAGATCCCGTCGTTCGCGCACGAGCTTCCCGAGCTCGACCACAACGAGATCGCCGGGTGGCAGGGAGCCAGTCAGTTCGGGCGCTTCAGCGCCGTGTTCCTCGACGACTCCGACCTGCACCCCCGGATCCGCCAGCGGATCGAGCTGACCCGCGGCCTGATCGAGGCTGAGGCCGCCGGCACCTACCGGGTCGAGAGCACCGGCCAGAACCGGACCGAGCGGCTGATCTCGCTCGTGCTCCTGGGTGACCTGGTGTCGCTCTACCTCGCCGTGCTGCGCGAGGTGGATCCGACCCCGGTTCCGATGCTCGACCGCGTGAAAAGCGCGCTCGCTCGCGGCTGACCGACCGCGCGTGCAGGGCCAACAGCCCCAAGCCCCAAATGTTCACCGTTCGGGCCACCTCACTGCCGTGTGAGGGGCCCGAACGGCGCCCAACCCCCAAGGTCCCTGCTGTGCTGCCCCAGCCCACTACCTCAAGGCGATGCCGCGCTGCTCGTACAGCCGGCGGTCGGAAACGTCGAGCAGTTCCTCCAAGGTCTTGCCGTCGTCGGGGAACGAAGCCACCCCGATCGTCAGCTCCCACGGAACTGAAATCTCCATCGCGGCGCGGGCCTCCGCCACACGCGCGCGGATGCGGCGAATGACCGGATCTGCGCTCTGTGCCGTCTGCTCGGCGAGCAGCAGCGCAAACTCGTCGCCACCGATGCGGCCGACCACGTCGTCGGCGCGTGCCGACTCCTTCATCAGCCCGGCCACGGTCTTGATCAGCTCGTCTCCCATCAGGTGGCCCTCGGTGTCGTTGACCGACTTCAGGCCGCGCACATCGACGTAGGCGAGCACGAACGGGCGGTCGTAGCGGCTGGCGCGAGCGAGCTCGCGCTCGGCGGCCTCGGTGAATCCGCGACGGTTGAAGATGCCGGTCAGGGCGTCGGTCAGGGCGGCAGCCGAGATCGCCGCGAACTCCTTCTCGCGGCGCCGGGCCCGGCGGCCGGACCGGAAGGCGATGCCGGCGAACGCGAGCATCAGGCCGAAGGCGGCGCCGAGCGCGACCCACACCGCGGTCGGGATCACGCTGACGACGTGGTCGATGACCCTGACGGCGGGGGCGAGAGGCGATCCCTGGCCCGAGCCGCCCGAAGACTGGGACTTGGGGGCGCGGTGTGCGGCCGTGTGCTTCGCGCGCTGGGTCGTCGCCGGGGTGCCGGTCGCGGCGGTGCCCGTTGCGCCTGCCCCGGTGGTGCCGGCGGCGGTCACGGCGCCGGTGCCGGCGGCCGTCGTGGGCGCGGTGGCGCCCGAGCCGTGTGACGCGCTGCCGTTGCTCTGGACCTTGAGCTTGAGGGTCGGGAGCTTGAGGTTGGTCAGGAAGCCGCCGCCGTTCGACGAGGACGTCGAACCCTGCGACGGGGTTGGGGTCTGGGCCGGGGACGTCGTCGGGTTCACGACCGCGCTGGTCGCGGGCGCCGTCGCGACCGACGGCTCGGTCACCGACGAGGTGGTCAGGCTGAAGTTGGTGCTGGTGCCCGACGTGCTCGAAGGGAGAGCGGCTGGCAGGACGCCGGTCGTGCCCGTGGTCGTGGTGCAGCGACCGTGGCACGGGGTCGTCGTCGGGTCCGCGGTGGTCGTCGTCGACGTTGTGGCCGGCGTGGTCCGGCCATGCACCGTGGTGGTGGTGCCGGTCGTCGTCGTGCCGGTCGTGGTCGTGCCGGTCGTGGTCGTGTCGGTGGTGGTGGTGCCGGTGGTGGTGGTGGTGTCGGTCGTGGTGGTGCCGGTGGTGGTGGTGCCGGTGGTGGTGGTGCCGGTCGTGGTGGTGCCGGTCGTGGTCGTTCCGGCGGTGGTGGTGGTGCCGGTCGTCGTGGTATCGGTCAGGATCGGCGTCCCGTCCGGGTTCGTGCCCGTCGCGGCGCTCTCGCTCGCGCTCTCGGCGCCGTTGCCCGAGTCGGTCGTTGCCGGCGCAGTGCTGGTTGTGGCGGCCGTGGTGGTCGCCGCGGAAGTCGTGGTGGTCGCCGGCGTGGTCGTGGTCGTCGCCGCGGGTGTTGCGGCGGGGGCGACGGGGGCGGTCGAGTTGACGGCGGGCGCGACCGAGGCGGCCTTGACGGCGGTGGCCTTCGGCTTCATCGCGAGCACGAGCTGCTCCGGACTGCGGTGAGCCAGCGCGAGACCGGCGAGCCTGTTCTGCAGCTTGGCCTCACGGACGTGGCGGAAGTACGCGCCATTCCCCGCGGCTGCTCCGCCTGCGCCGAACACGGCGCAGCCGAACCCGATCGCGAGTGCGATCGCGCAGGCTGCCTTGCTGCGCTGAAAGATTGGCGTCCGCTCTCGGGACCGCTCCATGCCCGGCCTCCGGCTTCCTAGTTCGAGGTTGGTCTGCATGCTAAGCGTGACTTCACTTCTCTGGACGTATTTCGACAAATGTCCGAGGGAACTTGAGCCCTCCTCGAAAAAACTTGTCCGGGTCCGGCTGAACCTTGACAATGTCGTGGTAAGGTTGGGAGTCGATGGAAGGTTTGACCATCAACGAGGCGTCGCGAACGACCGGCTGGTCGCCGCGGATGCTCCGATACGTCGAGCAGACGGGCCTGGTGTCGCCGGCTCGCTCGGCCTCGGGCTACCGCCTCTACGGGCCCGCCCAGCTCCAGCGTCTGCGCACGCTCAAGGAGTTGCTCGTGCGCTTCGACGTCGGCCTGTCCGACGTGGCGTTCGCCGCGCGCATGGTGGACAGCCCGGACCTCCGGGACTCGGTGCAGACCTGGCTCGAAGCCGAGGCGCGCCGGCCCGAGGACGTCGGTCCGGAGGACTGGCTCCGATTCGAGCAGGAGAAACACCAAAGACTGCTGGCAGTCGCCTGACGGCGACCGCCCCATGACCCCAACCGTGGAGGACGTATGAGCACGACCGCTGCCAAGGCAGATTTCAAGGTGGCCGACCTTGGGTTGGCCGAGTTCGGGCGGAAGGAGATCCGCCTGGCCGAGCATGAAATGCCTGGGCTGATGGCGGTTCGCCGCGAGTTCGCCGACGCGCAGCCGCTGAGCGGCGCGCGGATCACGGGATCGCTCCACATGACGATCCAGACCGCGGTGCTGATCGAGACGCTGGTCTTCCTCGGGGCCGAGGTCCGCTGGGCGTCGTGCAACATCTTCTCGACCCAGGATCACGCGGCAGCGGCGGTCGTGGTGGGCTCGCACGGGACGCCGGAGGAGCCCAGCGGCGTGCCCGTCTACGCGTGGAAGGGGGAGACGCTCGAGGAGTACTGGTGGTGCACCCAGCAGGCGCTGTCGTGGCCCGATGGGCAGGGCCCGAACATGATCCTCGACGACGGCGGTGACGCGACGCTGCTCGTCCACAAGGGCGCCGAATTCGAGCGCGCCGGCGCCGTGCCGGATCCCGCCGGCGCCGAGTCCGAGGAGTTCGCGATCGTGCTCGGCCTGCTCCAGCGCTCGTTCGAGGAGGACCCGCAGCGGTTCACGAAGATCGCTTCGGACATCAAGGGCGTCACCGAGGAGACGACGACCGGCGTGCACCGCCTCTACCAGTTCGCCGAGCAGGGGAATCTGCTGTTCCCCGCGATCAATGTCAACGACTCGGTGACCAAGAGCAAGTTCGACAACAAGTACGGCTGCCGCCATTCGCTGATCGACGGGATCAACCGCGCCACCGACGTGATGATCGGCGGCAAGCTCGCGGTCGTGTGCGGATATGGCGACGTCGGCAAGGGCTGCGCCGAGTCGCTGCGCGGGCAGCGGGCGCGGGTGGTGGTGACCGAGATCGACCCGATCTGCGCGCTGCAGGCGGCGATGGACGGCTACCAGGTGCTCACGCTCGAGGACGTCATCGGGACCGGGGACATCTTCATCACCGCGACGGGGAATCGCGACGTGATCACGGCCGAGCACATGGCGCGAATGAAGCATCAAGCGATCGTCGGAAACATCGGGCACTTCGACAACGAGATCGACATGGCCGGACTGTCGAGGGTCCCGGGTATCACCAAGATCGGCATCAAGCCGCAGGTTGATGAGTGGGTATTCGCGGACGGGCATTCGGTGATCGTGCTGTCCGAGGGCCGCCTGCTCAACCTGGGCAACGCCACCGGGCACCCGAGCTTCGTGATGTCGAACTCGTTCACCAACCAGGTGATCGCGCAGATCGAGCTGTTCGGCCACACCGACTACTACGAGCGGCGGGTCTACACGCTGCCCAAGCACCTCGACGAGAAGGTCGCGCGCCTCCACCTCGGGGCGCTAGGAGTCAAGCTCACCGAGCTGACCGCCGGCCAGGCCGCCTACCTCGGCATCCCCGCGGACGGCCCGTACAAGCCAGACCACTACCGGTACTAGCCCGCGGCAGGGCCGCAGGCCGGGACTGGCAGGTCGCGATGGCACGGACGCAGCTGCCGCCGCATGAGATCGCCGATCTCGGCCTCGCGCCCGCCGGTGAGTCCCGGATCGCGTGGGCGGGTGGCCAGATGCCGGTCCTCGCGCGCGTGCGCGAGCGGTTCGCCGAGCAGCGCCCGCTCGAGGGCGTGCGGGTCGCCGCCTGCCTGCACGTGACCGCCGAGACCGCCAACCTGGTGCTCGCGCTCGCAGCCGGCGGCGCCCAGACCGCCCTGTGCTCGGCCAACCCACTGTCCGCGCAGGACGACGTCGCGGCCGCGCTCGTGTACGAGCACGGCATCGAGGTGCGGGCGATGCGCGGCGAGGACGTGGACAGCTACGTCCGGCACGTCCGAGCACTCCTCGACGCCAGACCACACGTGACGGTCGACGACGGCGCGGACCTGCTGATGACCGCGCATGCGCTCGGCGGCGAGGCGCTCGGCGAGCTGATCGGTGGCACCGAGGAGACGACCACGGGGCTCGTCCGGCTTCGGCGTCTCGAGGCCGAGGGGAAGCTGTCGTGCGCCGTGCTCGCGGTCAACGAGGCGCGCACTGAGCGCGCGCTCAACGACCGCCACGGCACCGGGCAGTCGGCGCTCGACGGGATCGTCCGCGCCACCAACGTCCTGCTCGCCGGCCACACGCTGGTCGTGCTCGGCTACGGGTGGGCCGGCCAGGGGATCGCCGAGCGGGCCCGCGGCGCGGGCGCGGCCGTGATCGTGTGCGAGATCGACCCGCTGCGCGCGCTCGAGGCGCGAATGGCGGGCTACGAGGTGATGCCCGCTGTGCAGGCCGCCGAGCGCGGGGACGTGTTCGTGACCGTGACCGGCTCGCGCCGCGTGCTGCGGGGAGAGCACTTCTCGCGGATGAAGGACGGCGCGATTCTCGCAAACGCCGGTCATTTCGACGTCGAGCTCGACCTCGCCGAGCTGACCGCGCTTGCGGTCGACGTCCGCGAGGTGCGGCCGCTGATCGAGCAGTATGAGCTCGAGAACGGGCGCCGGCTGAACCTGCTCGCGCGCGGCCGCGTCGTCAACCTCGCCGCCGGCGAGGGCCACCCGGCCGCCGTCATGGACGTCTCGTTCGCGCTCCAGGCGTTGTGCGTCGAGGACCTCGTCCGGCGCCGCGACGGGCTCGCGCCGGGCGTGCAGCCGGTACCGGGCTCGATCGATCAGGAGGTCGCGGCGCTCAAGCTGGCCGCGCTCGGGGTCGCCATCGACGAGCCGACGGCCGAACAGCAGCAGTACAGGGAGTCCTGGGCCTAGCGGCCGCCTGTGGCCGCGTGCCAGCGGCATGTCACGGGGGCCTGGCAGGCTGCGTCAGGACGCGTGCCAGCGTCTCATGACAGCCTCGTGCGCCCGGTCCGGGGCCGACCGGCGGCGCTTCTGGGAAGATGCTGCCAGTGGCAGCGACGAGCAGGCAGTTCCGAGGCGGGATCGATCTCGGCGGAACGAAGATCGAGGCGATCGTGGTCGACGCCCGCAACAAGGTGCTCGGATCGTCCCGGCATCCGACCCCGGCAACCGGTGGACCCCCGGACGTCGCCGCGGAGATGGCGGCGGCGATGACCGAGGCGTGTCAGGCCGCGCAGGTCCAGCCGTCCGATCTCGTCGGCGTCGGCGTCGGCTCGCCGGGCGTGATCGACGAGGCCACCGGAGCGGTGTCGACCGCGCGCAACCTCCCCGGTTGGGAGGGGTCCTACGACCTCGGACCGGAGCTCGCGTCGAAGCTCGGGACCACCGTCGCGATCGGGAACGACGTCCAAGTAGCGACCGACGCGGAGTTCTCGCTCGGGGCGGGCCGGCCGTACAGGTCGCTCCTGGGCGTGATGTGGGGCACCGGCGTCGGCGGCGGCCTGATCCTCAACGGCAAGCCCTGGATCGGGCGCGGTGGCGCCGGCGAGATCGGCCACCTGGTGGTCGAGGTCGGCGGAGCCCGCTGTCCGTGCGGGCGGCGAGGCTGCATGGAGGCATACGCCGGGCGCGCGGCGATGGAGGCGAGGGCCCGAAAGCGCTACGAGAAGGGCAAGGACACCGATCTGTTCAAGTTGATGAAGGAGCGCGGCCGGACCAAGCTGACCAGCGCGGTCTGGGCCAAGGCGCTCGAGCGCGGTGACAAGCTCGCGGTCGAGCTGATCGACGACGCCGTCGACGCGCTCGGCGCCGGCATCGCCTCCGCGCTCAACCTCCTCGACGTGGACGCCGTGGTGATCGGTGGCGGCCTCGGCGTGCGGCTCGGCGAGCCGTTCGTCGAGCGGATCCGCAAGGCGATGATGCCGCATCTGTTCAACGACGCGAATCCGCCCGACGTGCTCCCGGCCGGGCTCGGCGACACCGGTGGCGCCATCGGGGCGGCGCTGCTGGCCAAGCCGAAGTCCACGCGCCGGCCGCGGGGGACCGCAACCGCCGGCAACTGACGCGCCCGCTGGCCGGCCGGGGTCCGCGGCCACGCTGCGCGGATCGTCCAAGGCCAGGCCTGTCTAGGGGTCCCACCAACCCAGACCCGTGGGGCATGTATAAGGCCCGGAAGCCCTGTCCCCGGCACGGCGTTCGGGACATAAGCGGCTGGTGGATGCTTATGTCCCGGGAGCTCGGCGCGCTCGGGTCGCTTTCGGGCGAAGTACATGGCGGCCTAGGGACCGCCGCCGCAGTTAACGCCGCGTAAACATCCCTCACTGGCGGCGCGGAGCCCTCTCTGGCAGGATGGTCGCGCCGCCGGTCCGAATCAGCGGTAGGGGAGGAACGAGTCTCGCCACCATGCTTCCCGCGATAACGGCACGAACGCCCACACGGATGCTGAAGAGGTCATGATCGCTCGCGTCGCCGCGGTCGCCGCCCTGGCGGCAGCGATCGTCGTCGTCGTGCTGGTGGTGCTGGGCGGGAGCACGTCGTACACGCTGCACGCGGACTTCCAGGATGCCGGCGGGCTCGTGACGGGCGACGACGTGCTGATGGGCCCGGCCAAGGTTGGGTCGATCCAGGCGATCTCGCTCACGCGCAGCGGCCAGGCACAGGTCACGATGTCGATCGACTCGGGCGCGGCGCCGCTCCACGAGGGCACGGTGGCGCGGATCTACGAAAACTCGCTGTCGGGGATCGCCACCCGCTACGTGGTGCTCGAGCCGGCCCCGTCCGAGGCGCCGGAGATCGCCGACGGGGGGACGATCGGCGAGGATCACACCTACTCGTTCGTGAGCCTCGACCAGCTGTTCGACTCGATCGATCCGCTGACCCGAGCGGGGCTCCGGGGGGTGATCAAGGGCGAGGCCGCGAGCATCCAGGGCCGCTCCGCCCAGGCCTCGAAGACGCTCAAGTACCTGGCCCCGGGGCTGGCCAGCACAAGCAACCTGACCGCCGAGCTCGACCGCAACGAGCCGGCGTTCGACGGGCTGCTCGTCCAGGGGGCGCAGGCGATGCAGGCGCTGGCGTCGCGGGCACAGCAGCTGAGCGACCTGATCGGGAAGACGAGCACGACGACCGGTGCGGTGGCGCGGCAGAGCGTCGCGCTCCAGCAGGCCCTCCAGTTGCTGCCAGGCACGCTGACCCACTCGACGACGACGTTCGCCGGACTGGACAGCACGCTCGACGCGCTCGACCCGCTGGTGGCGAAATCGAAAACCGCTGCCCGCCGGCTCGAGCCGTTCGCCAAGAGCCTCAACACGTTCGCACGCACGGCCATCCCGACCGTGACGGCACTTGCCGACCTGATCGACAACCCGAACGGGACCGGCGACCTGACGACGCTGTTCGAGGAGACCCCGAAGCTCGCGCAGCTCGCGGCCACCGCGTTCCCCAACCTGATCCAGGCGATGAACGCCTCCCAGACGCAGCTCGACAACCTGCGCGAGTACACGCCCGACGTCGTCGCGGCGCTCTCCGACGTCGGCCAGGCCAGCGGCTATTACGACGCCAACGGGCACTACGTCCGGGTTCAGCCGACGTTCTTCGCGTTCGGGACCGATGGCTCGAATCAGCTCACCGCCCGCCCGCCGGCGGACCGTTACCAGGGCCTGCAAACGGTCAAATCCCGCTGCCCCGGTGGCGCCGTCCAGCCCTCGCCCGACGGATCCTCGCCCGAGGCCGTCGCCGGCTGCCAGCCCAGCTCGACTCCGTCCGGCCCATGAGACGGATCGCGCTGATCGTGCTCGTGCTGGTGGCTGGGGCCGCCGGAATCGCGGCCGTGGCCAGCGCGTCCGGGCCCGGTGGCGACCCCTACCAGGTGCGCGCGATCTTCGACGACGCCTCGTTCGCCGTCGCGGGCGAGCAGGTCCGGATTGCCGGCGCCCCGGTCGGGTCGATCGCGGGCCTCGGCGTGACCGCCGGCAACAAGGCCGCGGTCACGCTCGAGATCGACGACGCGCGGTTCACGCCGTTCCACGCCGACGCGACATGCGCGATCCGGCCGCAGTCGCTGATCGGCGAGATGTACGTCGACTGCAACCCGGGCACCGCCTCGGCGCCCGAGCTGCGCCCCATCGCCTCCGGCCCGGGCAAGGGCTCCTACTACCTGCCGGTCACCCGCACGAGCTCGCCGGTCGACTTCGACATCGTCCAGGACATCTACCAGGAGCCGATTGCGCAGCGGCTCGCAATCATCCTCAACGAGCTCGGCACGGGCCTGGCGGCGCGCGGGTCCGACCTGAACGCGGTCATCCGCCGCGCCGACCCCGCGCTCGGCAACACCGATCAGGTCCTCAAGATCCTCGCCGGCCAGAACCGGGCGCTGGCCAGGCTCGCCACCGATTCGGCCACGGTGCTCGGACCACTGGCCCGGCAGCGCAAGGCGCTGGCCGACTTCATCGTGCAGGCGAACACGACGTCCGTGGCCAGCGCGGAGCGGGCCCGCGACATCTCGCGTTCGATCCGGCTCCTCCCGGGATTCCTGCGTCAGCTGCGGCCGCTGATGGCCGACCTCGGCACGCTGTCCGACCAGGGCACGCCGCTCGCGAGCGACCTTGGCCAGAGCGCGGCGGCGCTCGGGCGCGAGTTCAAGGCGCTGACGCCGTTCGCGTCCACGGCCCGGACCGCGCTGATCAACCTCGGCGCCGCGGCGCAGAAGTCCCAGGCGCCCCTGGTGGCGACGATCCCGCTCGCGCAGCAACTGGGCCGCCTCGGGAGCCAGGCCGCGCCGGCCGCGAGCGAGCTCGACCGGCTGACCGCGAGCCTCGACAAGACCGGCGCGATCGGCCAGCTGATGGCGGTCCTGTTCTACGGCACGACCGCGGCCAACGGCTTCGACAGCCTCGGCCACTACGTCCGCGACGAGCTGCTCGTCAGCGACTGCACCGGCTATGCGATCAATCCCGTGTCGGGCTGCTCGGCGAAGTTCGCCAAGGGCAGCGCGTCCGCGGTCACGGCGAGCGCCGCGAGCGCGAATGCGATGGTTCTGAGCAAGGCGACGGCAGAGGCCGGCGCCTCGGTCGCGAAACAGACGGCGGCCCCGCTGTCGCGGCTGCTCGACTACCTGATCGGACCCGGCGGATGAGCCCCCGGCGCAACCGCGGCGGCCTCGGCAATCCGGTCCTGATCGGCGCGCTGACCGTGCTCGCCGTGATCGTCGCGGTGTTCCTCGCGTACAACGCGAACAACGGCCTCCCGTTCGTCCCGAGCTACACCCTCCACGTGCAGGTGGCCGACGCGAGCGAGCTGACGCACGGGGCCGAGGTCCACATGGGCGGCGCGCTCGTCGGGTTCGTCGATAGCGTGCAGCCCGAGCGCGCGCCGTCGGGGCAGCCGATCGCGGTGCTCGGACTCAAGCTCAACAAGAGCATCGGGAAGCTGCCGGTCAACTCGACGTTCGCGATCCGCCTGAAGGGCGCGATCGGGCAGAAGTACCTGGCGATCGGGCTGGGGAACTCGAAGCGCACATACTCCGACGGCGCGACCGTGCCGCTGCGCCAGACGAGCGCCGCGGTCGACCTCGACCAGGTGCTGTCGATGTTCTCCCCGCCGACGCGCCGTGGG
>Ga0335078_10001037_pt1 | contig 42298 bp, 45 predicted proteins | sample Lox_Sample_32_FD_206711 | JGI IMG/M metagenome (GOLD analysis project Ga0335078, IMG submission 206711) | Soil microbial communities from Loxahatchee National Wildlife Refuge, Florida, United States - Lox_Sample_3.2 | ecosystem: Environmental > Terrestrial > Soil > Wetlands | place: USA...
TCATTGAGGCCATCTTCAATAGACTTTCAGACCTGCACTTTGACACGAGTACATCGCCTGTGACGATGGCACCAGACAGGTCGACGGCTGTCGCGCCACTGTTCAAAGAAACGTTTTTGCAAGCAAACCGGCCTTCGATTGTTGCCAAGGGAAAACTAAGCGAGCCGTCGCATTTGCAGTTCTGGAGGATAACGAAGGTCTTAACATGAGCCCCGAATCCTGAAATGCCAGCAGACAATTGGGTGCCATCGTCAAACATAACGTTAGTGATGGTGGCGTAATTGAAATTTACAGCCTCTTCAAAAAAGCAGTTGGCGAAGTAAAGCGGTGCGCTCACATTACATCGAGATAAGTCGAGTGAGGAAAAGAATGCGCGCCGAACTGCGACGCCGCTGGATGGCAGCAGAGGTTGAGTATCTGGGTCAGTGACGAGCCACCGAAAGAAATCAGAACCTACAATAGGGAGTCCGACGGAACTGTTTTCAGACTCCTGATTCTCGCCACGTAAGATTGCCATCTCCCCGTTGCCGAGGTTGCCAAAGCGATCCTTGGCGACTGCAATCAACTTCTGCGTTCGCATGCTGTCAGCAGATGGCACGGAATACCTCTCTATGGCTCAACAGCGGATGACGGGTGCATCCATATTGTCATTCTGGGTTGCCTAAGTGAGCAAGTGTGATCACAGAAAGCGTGTAGCAAAAGACAAATTCAGAGCCGTTTGCCAGCCGCACGATTAGGTTTGGTATGGGTGAAAGTTGCCAGAATCTCCGCGTAGCGATAGAAAGTTGAGTTCTCCGTCTTTTCGGGGATTGTCAAGAGACCGCGTCTGCGAGGCTCGTTGAACGAGATTTATCCCGACTACGCGGCTCGCGTCGCCCAATCCATCGCTCGGGGCCGGTCGAGTGACGGCCTTGCGACTTCGGCGAGATTTCCGTTGGACAAAAACTGGCCCGTTTAACCTTGTCGCACCCCCGTCAACGAGTATCGCGGCCAGATGACAGGACCGGTCTTTCCCGGAAAACTCAAAGATCCCGACCGTAGACCATCCCCGATCCACTCCATCATTTCCTCGGTCGTTGATGAAATCAGGACTGGCTCACATCCGATCCCGTCGATGTCCTCAATCCGCTCTTTCCGTTCAACGACTTGAAGTACATGGTCCGCCCACGCGGGATCCGCGGGAAGCCCGAGAAAACTTACCAGCGTGGCCCATGCCTCTTCGCGCCGGTATCGCAAGAGAAGGGTTCTGCCAGCAGTTCCGTTCGTGTGAAGTTCCTGAGAAACGGCCAGCAAGTGACGGACGGCATGTTTGCGCCCCGGAAGGATAACTGCTCCCTTGTAGCAGGAGGCATGTTCGCCGAGCGTGACCTCCTTGGTCGTACTGTCCGGAAAGGTGAGCGTGAACGTGGCCTTCTCGTGCACCGCCGCCGTGACAGCACCCACGTCGGAATCGTTGCCGAAGACGCTCAGAAGGTGCGCTTGCCGGTCTTCTCCCATATAACGATCGACCCGCAGTCGAATGCGGGTCGAGGTCTTGTCGGTCATGCGTACATACTCAAGCAACCCGAGCCGCAGGTGTGCATTCTCCATCGGCTTGGTCCTCCTCTCCTGCAGGCGTCTCCGTCAACTTGAGCGTCCTGCCATCCGCATAGACCAGCCGCAGTTCATTGGTCCAGCGCTCCCGATGATGAATGATCTGCGCATCGTCTTCCTCTTCGGTAAACGTCGTGACGTGCTTGACCGAACGCCACCGGGCGATATGCCGGTCGTCTCCCTCGCCGAAGACGCCATTGAGCAGGCCGGCGGTGCAAAGCAGGCCCACGTGGCCGCCGTGTAGTGGCGTGATGGGCCGACCGGTCGCCACATCGTCGTGCGGAAGGAGCAGCGGCGCCGCTTGCCTCCAAGCTCCCGAGTGCGGCAGCAGGTCTTCAAGTAGGTCGTACGGCAATCCACGGTATCTCATCTCGACCGGGCCCGAGGCGGGCACGGAGTAGGGCGCACAGGCGCCCTCTTCGAGCTCAGCCAGTCTCTGGAAGCTGCCATAGAGACCCAAGCTCTGGAGTTGCCGCTTATTCGTTTCGATGGCCGCGCCCCGAATCTCACGGCGCACGCCGAGCACTGCAATCTGCCGGTACTGGACCGATTCAGGATCGGTCAAGCGAAACACGTTCAATGCGCCAAAGTGGGAACTCAAGATGCCGGAGCAGTCGCGCAATCGCTCGAACGGGATCACCAGGATGAGGATGCCTTCCATCACCAGCCAGCGGTAAGTATGCTCCAGGAACACAGCCTCCATACGGCGGTTCGCTATGGATCCGATCTCTGAGTCATACGGAGGATTCAGGTAGAGAAGCGAGAAGGAGGTCGGTTTCGCAACGGCATCGAAGGTGTTACCCTGGATCGTGTCGATACCCTTGGAACCCGCAATGCGCGCGCGCTCGGCATCGAGCTCGACGCCGTAGCGTCGAACCGGAGCGCTGCTTGTCACAAGATCGAGCGCCGTGCCTTGACCTACGCATGGATCAATCACTGAGGCAGGCTCTGCGTATGACAGGTGAGAGCGGAGTTTACGCCCTTCGCTCTCGGGTAGGGGGTAGTACCCCATTTTCAGGCGAGCCGCGTTTCTCATAGATCCACCTCACCTTGCGCGAACAACCGAATAGGATTGAACCGCTTGATTCTGCCCGAAGCATGGTCGGCTAACCACGGCGCCGGAACGCCTCAAGATATTCCTGCGCACGGAGGTTCTTGTCCCACATGCGGGCGAAGCTCTCGTGCTCGTGAAACAGATCGGGATAGACAATGTAGTTCTCGGCGTCGCGCGTGCGCGAAAACTGCTTGACGCCGACGAAATCGTTACGGAAGTAATACGGCGTCATGATCCACCCCATGCCGAGCGGGTTGGTCAGCTCGAAACACATCTCCGGGTCACGCATCAGATCGCCGTTCTGTTCACCGTAGTGCGCAACAGAGATTGCCGGGGCACCCAGCGGGCCAAGCTCCGGTACAACCTCGATGACAAGCACCATATAGGGCGGGTTCTCGATCCGGAGATAGAGATCGCGGCGGTAGTTGCCCGCCTCGGAGAGAATCTGGAGGACCGTCTTCATTCGGTCACCCCCGCGAGTAAGTGCTCTTTCAGAGGAGCCAGGACCAATTCAGTAATGGTTTGAAGGCGGTGCTGCTGGTTTGCCATGATGCTGGTCTCCTGGGGGGGGCATTGGGAAATCTGTGAGTTGAGAGGTAGGCGGAAAGTTCGAAATTTCGGACTGATCCCACGGCGCAGTTCTTCCGCAAGGGCACAGGCTCGTGCCTTGCTCGCGCCAATGAACGATTGGGATTGTGCGTGCTCCGGAAAAGCGTGTAATGCGATTTGGGAATCAGGCAGCGGAGCGCGCAGCCACTGCTTCGAGCTCTGAGACGAGGTGCCGCAGCACTTCGAGATTCGGGATCGCGTTCATTGACCGAATATGCAACCGGTCCAGAACGGACACGAACTGTGTATCTCCGATTGATTCGGCCAGAGAACGTGTCTTGGTGATTCCCCGTGATGCGCGTTCCATAGCCTCCGCAACCGTAGCCTGCAGTTGCGCGTTCGCAATCGCGTTTGCCTGCCGTACCCGAGCGACGCGCCACAGAATCTCCAGGTAGATCGGATCGCCCAGGATGCGCCGAAAGCCTTCAATTCTGGCGGTTGTTTCTTGATCGATGGGGCCACGCCGCACTACGGGAGGGCGAGGACCGCAAGCGGGGTTGGTCTTCCCGGCTGTAGAGTTCGGCTTCGGAAGTGCCCAGGCCGGAAGCGTGGGAAGCTGGATCGGCTTTCCGCGATCGTCGAGCGATACCCAGGTTTCCTGCACGTTGTAGAGATACCGGCCTAGACCGAAACAGCTCGCTGCCCGCTTAAAGGCTTGCGCTTCTGCCGCGGTCATTGCATTCTGTTCATCCGCCCACTGCTCGCCGCTTCCAGTGTGAGTTCCCATCCGCGCGATTGTCAGCGTGCACGTGACCAGCACTTTGCCGGTCTGAATGATCTTGTCTCGCTTCTGCCGGGTCACTGCTGAGACTGCCGTTACGTCGTAATTCCTGGTCCAGCCGCTCGGAGTGAAGAGTTGGTTGAGACGGTCGGTATAAGCTCTTGGGTCAGCAAACGCGATCACTGCACCCCGACTGCCGTCTTGTGTCGTGTGGGTGACGCGCCACTTGATCTCCGAAGAGTCAAACGGCTCAGCCAACTGCGTGAACAGAGCCTCGGTATCAGGGCCTAGCTTTGCCTCGTTGATTGCCATCGCTTTCGCTCCTCAAAGAACGAAGGCGCTCCGAAGAGCGCCTAAGTCATCCTTCCAAGTTGCCCAGAAGTTAGAAAGGAATCTCGGATGGATCGAGTTCGGCGTCGCCAAACTGAGTGTCCATTTCGGACTCCCCGCGCGCGGAACCGGTCGCGCGCCGGCCCGATTCACTTTGACCATGAATGTCGGTGGAGCGGCCGTTTCCGCCGCCGCTGCCATTCAAAAGAGTGAGGTCGAAGACCACGATTTCGGTACGGTACCGTTTTTGACCCGATTCCTTGTCATCCCAGGAACGTGTTTGAATCTTGCCTTGAATGAAAAGCTGCGTTCCCTTGTTGACGTAATCGCGGACGATCTCAGCTGTGCGTCCGTAAGCGACGAGGTTGTGCCACTCAGTCTTTTCGGTCGTGTTTCCCTGGCGGTCTTCCTGCCGGTCGCTAGTGGCGAGTGAGAGGGTTGCGGCCAACGTGCCTCCCCCAGTGGAACGAATTTCAGGCGCCTTGCCGACGTATCCGAGCAGCAGAGCCTTATTTACACACTTTGCCATTGTCGAACTCCTCTCTCGTGACGCTTCAGTTGCGTACATGACCGAGTGCATCGCACTTCGAAATTTCAACGTACGTTTCACCGCAATAGCGATAGAACCTGCGGCCGTCTTGACTAATGTTCAGGTAGCGCCGTGTGAGTCGGTGTTTGTACAACTCGATCTCTCCGACGCGACCGATATACATGTAGTCCCCGCACTCGCTGCTGGAGAGAACCATTTCCAGCGGAGCCCAGTTCGGCTTGTCGACGATGATAGGACTGTGATTGATCGGATTCATGAACCCTCTCCCGTGGCGCCGGGTGGCTTCCCCAAATGCGAATGCTTACAGCCAATGCAACAAACACAAGCTGTGAGCTTTCTGATTGCAAACTTAAAGGGCTCTGGCAGCTCCAGGACTTCTCCCGCGTGCGAGTAAAAGGTGGGCGCAAGATTGCCGCGCAGTGCCTGGTGTTCGCGTTTCCATAATTCGACAGGAAGAGTTCCGTCGCGTCCGCGGAAGATCACCTTCGAGAGAATCGACGGGCGCGCACTGATCGCGGGATATGACAGAGTGTGCAAGGTGACGATCAGTTCGCAGGTTCGACCCACACGCAACATTTCAAGTCGCACCAGGCTCTCTGCCAAATAAATTGCATGCCTCCCATTCACTGCAATTGCGTCGATCCGCTGCAGCCACGGTAATGGGCTACCTTCCGGTGAGACGAACGCGCAGGCCCGGCCCAGGTCCGAGACCGCGCCGCCGGACTCCACGCCTCGAAGAACATAGCGGCTTGCCCGGTTCTGGTGTTCGAGCGAGACCCCCGTTTGGCAATAAATCCCGCGCTTGTGAAGCGCGTTCAGGACCGCTCTTGGAAGAGAGAGTCCGTGGACCACATAGTGCGAGGCACCGGAGCGGGGTTCGTATTCTTTTTTTTGCTGGGCCATGTTCGCACCCTACACCGACGCTCTTCTGCGAATCGGCCTGCCGAGCGCGGCACGGATTTCCTCTTTCGAACAGCCGGCCCAGCACTTGTAGAAACGCGGATTTTTGACTTGAATGGCGAGATTGTCTCCAGATCGATCTCTTCCGGCCTGTGCGCACGACGGACATCGCGCCCACCAGTTACGGCCGTCCTTGCGTGACGTCCGCACAAAATCGAGAATCCGGAATTCATCATTGTGGTTCTGCGTCACCGGGGGAATGGACGGAACCGGCGGTGCGGGCCTGTATGCCTCTGGCAAACTCATGCCTTCGACAAATCTCCTCAGCTCGCCATCTGTCAGCTTCTTGAGCCCATCGAGGTACGACAATTGCGCTTCGGGAGTCAGGTCTGCCTCATAGAACCAGTAGCGCCGTTCCGTTCTCCGGTGGACACCAAGTGGCGCGCGGATAGCGTTACCGTACTCTCCGTCCTCGAGCCGATCCTGCCGGGGAAACACCTCGATGCCATCCTTGAGCCCCCCGCCCTTCACTGGAACTCCGAGCCGGAGCGCCAAGTTGTACACGTAAATGCGGCATTCGGAAGCGAGCAGAGGTTCAGCTCCGAGGATCCAAAGATGGCCGCCGCGGCGCGATTGTTCGAGCGCCGCCTGGATTCCGTCTTGCTTCAGTTCCCATTGCAACTGAAAGAGCGCTTCAAGTGCGCCCTCAAAATCCGCATCGATGGCCACCCACTTCGAGCGCTGAGTCTCTGGGTTGATTGCGTAGAGGCTGATCGTGATGTCGCCGTTCAAATGCATTCGGATAGCGCCTTCATCGAGCGGCTTTGGCTCTTTGGTTTTCCAGTCGCGTGCCAGATAGTAGGGGAAGGAGCCGTTTGGCAGAGACCGAGCCGACTGGAGACAGTAGGCGCGCCGGTTTACGAACAGGCGCATAAAGCTGGATGCGGTTTCCCGGGTAACGCAGAATTTGGCATACATGGCGCGGCCTCCTTCAGTGGTGTGGTTGTACCCCGGCTCCAAAACTCAGTCAAATTTCCAGGAAGCGACGTCGGAAATATCGCTTCCTGTTTGGGTTTTCCGATAGTTCCTGCCCGGATTCACGCAGTAACACTTCTCTGGACGGTGACGATCTTGACGGCGCGGATTGGGGTGAGGGGAACTGACGCCTGCGTCGCACGTGCGAATGGCGCTTGACGGTCGGTATCGTGCGCGGGCCAGGTGAACCCCTGAACCTGCGCGAGGCGGCGATTGATCGAACGGATACGGCTTGCGGACAGGCGCATGATGACTCCTCCGTGGTTGTGTTTTGGTTGTTGAGGGGGGACGGGACGAGGACAGGTTAAGCGGCGGCTGGCAGCAAAGGTGAGGTCAGGAGACCCGGCTGTTCGACCAACCGGAAGAGTTCATACTCGGAGAATGCGCGGTCGAACTTCTCTGAGGTGAACCGGTCTTCGCACTCTTCGAACGACAACATGTACCATTGCTCACGTTGCCGGTCGAAGACGTAGATTGCGCCGGACGCGTTATCATCCGGAACAATCTGCAGAAGCAGGACTCCTTTAGCCGTCTGGATCCACCGCGTGGCGATCGCTTCGCCAATTTCGAGGAACGCTGCGACGGTTTGTTCGATAGAACTTGCCGCTCGATCCTGCCAATTCAGAATCTTGTACGCGGACATCTTTCCTAGACTTGGTTGCACGTTGGCACTCCTTTCTGCAGGGGTTTTGTTTGAAGGTTGACGTTGTTTTCCGGCTGTTCCCGGTGTCAGAGGCGGGGAGAATTGAAGCTGAGTTTGAAGCAGCAGGTGAAGTACAAGAGTGAACACAGAGTGGCAGTGGCGCAGTTTCCACCGCCTGATCGGCATTGAATGGAGTGGGGAAATCTCGGCACAAGGCCGCGAGAGAGACCTCTAACAGCTACCCATCGAGCCACCGGATCGTGCTCGCTGGGTAAGGATCGGAGAGAGGCGACTTACAATATTGTTCGGTTCGAATTCAAAAGCGGACTTTGAAACCCATGGTGACCGATGCACCGCCGCACAATTCGAATATCGCTGCGTACCGGCGAAGCGATCAGACAGCGACGCTTGACCTACCGGATAACGACGCTCTGCGTGTTATCGCGAAGGCCATCGAGTCCGCAATGAAGGCCGACCAGATCGCGGGGGTGCGCCGGTCCTGTTCGGAGTTTCTGAAAGTTGCATCGCAGTTCTACCAAGTCCCGGAGTGCAACGTCCGGGTGCTCACTGCCCGGCCGCTACGAGTTCGCGAGCAATGGACGACCGAGTTATTCGGTGATTACGACCCGGAAGCCAGACTAATTCGCGTGTGGATGCGCACGGCGGTGCGCAAGGACGTCACCTCCTACGGCACGTTCCTGAGCACTTTCTGTCACGAATTCTGCCATCATCTCGACTACACAAAGTTCGGGTTCCCGGACTCGTGGCACACTCGCGGATTCTTCGAGCGGGCCGCTGCGCTGTATCACCACGCGCGCGGCACTCCACAAAAGCACTTGTTCTGGGTGCCAATTTCCAACGGTCGATGGCGCATCGATTGGCCGAAGACGACTCGGAGTGCTTAATGATCTCGTCCTATTCGTACCTTTATTCATCTTCACTGCATCCCACGCCACAAATCTCACCACAAGACAGAGGGATAGTCAGAACGTATCCGCAAGAATCACGGGAAGATGCGCCCGTGTGAATCCGGGCATTGGGAAGTGAATAGTAAGACAAAGGGAAGCCGTCAGAAAGCAGCGGAGACTGCAATCGATACAGCATTAGCAAAGGAACCATCCGCTGTTGACCACCAAACCCGAGTTTGCCTCAGCGAGCGAGTTATTGGTTTGGGTCTCGTCCAGCACCATGGAGAAATCTAGAAGATAGATCCCCGGATTGAACAACCCGGCTTATCCTACTACGATTGACCCACAAGCTATTCATGAAATAGCTGGGGGTACGAATGTCAGACGATAGGAGTTTTTGGGTCGTTTCCCCAAACGTCCGATTCAATCGGGTCACCGAGCCAAGATGGCATAACGCAGTTCTTCGCCTGCGAAGTGCGTTTATGGGCTGGGGAAGCGAAGACAGGGGTCACAGCGGAATCGGATACAGATTTGCACACCTAATCAAGCCGGGAGACATCATTCTTGTCGCGAGGCGATTCCACGGTCAGCCGGATCTGGTTGGGGTGGGCGCGGTATCCGGGAGGTTCGAAGAATTCCGAAAGAGTCTCAATACTCCGCAAGACTATGGCTCACGTAGACGATTGAAGCCGTTTAAGCCACTTGCTAGGGTCCCGCGCAACATCCCGATTTTGTCGGTTCTGGGCCACATCAAAGCTCTGAGACAGATTCATCCCGAATCGAACGAGGACCAAAGGAGGGTATGCAATTGGCTTTTGAGCTTACTTTCCCTTCCACCAATCTCGACTGACCAAACGCGGAGCTATTCCAATGTAGACGCACTCCTAAAGGATCTGCATCTCAAAGACGAACTCGAATACAAAGTGCGGCGTCGCAAAGCGGTCGCAACTGCGAAGCGACTGGAAGCGAAATTGGTGCTCGCCTATCAGAAATGGTTGGAACGTCAAGGGCGTACTCTTCACATTGCAAAATACGGAAGGCTCAATTGCGACGCATTTGAGAAAAGTAGAAACAACCTAATAGAGGCGAAGCGGAGTCCCGAACGAGAGCTCATAAGAATGGCGGCGGGGCAGTTGCTCGACTACTCCTACGTCGGAAGGAAGGAATTTGGGAAACCCAATTTGGCCATCCTCTTGCCGAAGAAACCGGACATGGACGATTTAGGCTGGTTGAAGGAAACTGGAATATACCTCATTTGGCGGGAAGGCAGATTCTTCCGAGACAATTGTCTTGAACAGTTCACCTAAAGAAATAGAGTCACAGGGGCCTCGGTTCGCCGATCCTCGCGACCGTCAAAGCGGTCGCTTCGGCTTCGTTCAAGTCGGCTAGCATCAAGCGATTCGGGGCCGCACGAATGTCACCTGTTGATAACAGGGCGAGTTGGTCATTGACGCTAAGATCGGACGCCCATTTGCAGCAAATTGTAGTGGTCCGCAGCGACTTTCATTGGAGCAGAAAGTCGCGGAACGACAGTACAACATTTGTGGGCGAATTCGTAAGAATGCTGGCATCGAGAAGCCCCGTCTGAAAAGTTTGGCTTAATGCAAAGCCGATTTGCTTCTTTACATCGCGCATTTCGACAGCCAGGACATACAGGATTTCGCGGTTCGGCGTTAGGTAAAGGACGCGATCAACGGCTTCGTCAGTACCGAACACTTTGCGCAGATCCTCGTAGCGTCCAGCACCTTTGAGCGTTCGTTCGAACTCGATCGCGAACGATTTGGGGGCGCCGTTGACTGAAACCTCGACAATTGCGTCGTAGTCTTTGGTTTTTCCGGCCTCGTAAACTAGATTCGTCGAGACGATTTCAAGCTCCCATTTCCATGACTTCAGAATGCCGCTCGTGGCCAGCGCCGCACGGATCCCGGCCAATTCCACCGAATGAAGGATCTGGGACTTGCGCACGACTTCCCTTATGGTTGCGGGAAGCGACAACAAACAATGACCGCGGGATTCGAGAAACTGAAGTCCTAACGGGGTAATTGCAAAGATCGGCTGCGAGAAGAATCGATCGAATGTCATCCGCTGGATAAGTTCGCTACGTTCGAGACGAGTGAGCCGCCAGTGCAGGGAACGCCGGCTCGATTCTCGCCCTTCAATCAATGCAAGCGAGCAAATCTGGTCGTACGTGATCGCGCGTGCATTGCGGATGATCAGCAACAACGGCACATCGCGGTCGTCGGAGAGGGTGATGTAGCCTTTGCGGTATCTCATAGCGCCCCCTTAGGTCAGCATCAGACGGCCGGTTTCCCGCCACACCAACCACCGTCCAAGCTCGGTTTCAATCCAATCTTCAGGTCCCATAAGGAGCATGGCTTCGTAACGCTGACCCCGGAGACTGATCGAAATGGGTCGAACGCCCGCCGACATCCAGGCTGGAGAACGAAATGAAATCTGCCCGTGCGATCGCTCGTTGACGGTCACGAGGTAGCAATCAGGGACCGGATCGCGCAGCAAACGGGAGAAGAGAAGGTGGGTTCGGCCATCGAGAAGGCTCGGACCGGAGCAGAGAAACGTTCTCCCAACGGAACGGGAAGGAAACTCGGATTGAAAGCCACTTGTTCGATTGAACCGGATTTGGCCGGGAAAGACCCACGAGAGACGGAGCCTTCGGCCGCATTTGAGCCCTGCGGAATTGAACCAGGCAGCACGCCGGCGGAAGCAATAAGGGTCGTCGAGATCACGCGAGTGCATCGCCCACCAGTTCGTTCCGAAGCTAATGATGCGCACCCGCATCGCCGAAGCAACCTCCACTGGAGCCAGCCATTCTCCTTAGCACTCTCTTTCTCATGCACCTTTGAGAGTCTGATTCCGGGCTTTCTCCTGATCGAGCAGCGCCATGGTGTCGTTGAGGCGTTTCCGCAGATTCGCCTCGGTATTCCTCTGGGCTTCGACCTGGCGCTCCAAAATGGCGTTCCTCTGTCGCAATCCAGCGCTTGTTCCTTCCGAGCCCTGGGCGTCAACAGCGTCAGTCAACGAGGGAACCGCCGCTTTGTCGAGCACGGTTGTTCCATGCTTCGCGCTCTTCTTATCAAGCCCCTCGACCGTCTTCTTGAGGTCGGAGGTTGACTGCTCGTCGCCCGTTCCGGGCCGAGCGTTTGCGGACAGCGTTCGCTCCACCTCCGCGTTGTGAGCCTCGACGAGTTGATTGAATTGTGCGGTGCGGCGCTCGATCTCGATCCTGTCGCTGACCCGTCCGTTCCAAAGCTGCACGATCAGGGACGCGGCGATGACCTCTCTTTTGTCGGACGCGCGCCATTGAAGGAGCACAATCGCCGACAAAGCGCACAGCAGAATCAGCGTTACGACGTTCGACCAGAAGTAGAGATCGTCGATGCTGTTCTCAACCGCGGCGTTGCGACGGGACTCTATGATTGTCCCGTAATCTTTGTCCTCCGGATTGACCTTGTCCAGCGCGTAGTCGAAAAATCCTTGGTGTCTTGGCACGGGCTGTGTGCTTCTTGAATTTGTATAGCTCGCAGTTTGGCCGAACAAACGGACGTCCCGGCTGCCGACGCAGACAAGAATTGCGACGTAAACAATGACGATTGAAGAGCGCATGGTCACTCTCCCGCCGCCCCGCCGAAGAATAGCCCGGCGGTCCTGCGGCGACGCTGTCTTCTGTTTTCGCCCAGTGCGAACCGTAGATTGACGCCAACTTCCGGATCCAGATAGCTGTGCATCTTTGGATAGAGGGCCGGTCTGATTCCTTCGAGTTCATACCGGGGAGCACGGCGGACGTGCAAATGGGAGTAGCGCGTTCCCTCACGGTTGTCGATCATGAGAACCTCCATCTGGCCCACAGGGAGGTTCTTGATATGGTCCTCACGTGCGCGGGTTTCCTTGATGTCGCTCTCGCTGCCCGTGCCCGTTTCGGTGTACTTAGTGGAGAAGATGCCTGTCCGTCGCACTGCCAGGCTGCGCCGTTTGGTCGCAATTCTGGACGACGCCTTCAAAAACCACTGCGCCGTATTCTCTTCCGAGACGTTCATGATCATCTTTGTTCCGGGCGCCGACGACACTTCATCCGCAAATGCCTGGCTCACCCTTTGCAACTGAGGCATGCTCTGGAAGGAGAACAGAAACGACACGCGCGCCCCGCGGGCGGTCTGGAGCACTTGTGTAAAAGCCGGATAAGCGAACGGCGCGAACTCGTCGAGAATCACCGAAAACATCGGCTCGTCGGTATTCCGATCGCCGGCTGGCTGCGCGTACCGTTTGCCGACCATCAGCTGAATGTTCTGGAGCAGGATCTTTCCCAATGCCTCTACGGCCCGCTGATTGCGGTTGGCGTTGAGCGAAACGAACAAGATCAAGCCGTTCTCAACCACATCGTCGAGCGTTAGGAGATCCTGGTAGGACCCGGTTACGACCGACAACTCGTCTTCGAGAAAGCTCAATAGTTCGTTCAAGAGCCCTTGTATCTTTTCGACGCGTTCGCGGTCGGCGAGCGACTGTTGAAGCATCTTCACCGACATCTCAAAGTTCAGACGCTTCTGCATCGAAATCCCAGCAACGGTTGCCAAACGCGACTTCGCGACCGCGATTTGTTCTTCGAGCACCTTTTCATCGAGCGCCATGACCAGTACGTCGTATACGTTGAAGATCTTGCCGGTGTACTGGAGGATGCGAACCAGGTCGGAGAGATAAGCCTCCTGGTGCCCTTTGAAGAAGTCCTCGCGCAACCCGAAGGATCGGAAGATGAAGTTGACGTGCTCCTGATAGGCATCGTCGAGCGCGTAGAAAGGGTTGTAACGTGCGGACTCAAGCGGATGGGTTGGATCGATGACACGCAGATCCTGCGAGCGGCCTGCGGCTTCGATGTGCGGCAGAAGCCGATCCAAAAACTCGCGCTCGCCTTTGCCGTCGAAGATGATCATTGGCATCCGACGAGCGCCGAAGCGCCTGTCCACGTCCTGCGCGATGATGTTCTCAAGGAATGTTGACTTGCCTGCCCCCGTCCCGCCAACGATCACGCCGTGCTTCATCCGCACGACGTCGGGCCACAGCCAGGGCACTTTGTGAACGTTGTATCCGAGCACCGTCGCCCCGCCGTTCTGCGCATCCCGCACAACCTTCGCGTCCTTCGATGCAGGTATCAGGATGGTTGGGTGAGGCCAATTCTCCTCTCGCTTCTTCCTCCTGCCGGCCAATTGCGCGATGACAAGGCCCCCGCCAAAGAACAGAATGGCAGTATCAAGGAGGATCTCCAAACATTGGCTATTGTGCAGATGCAGGCGGGAGACGGCGACGTACCAGACGAATCCGACCACAGCGCAGGCAAGCAAAATTAGAACGCCCGCGACATCCTCAGGGCCATGCTGTCTCCATCCCGGCTGGTCATAGTACGGGCTCACGAGCGCGCTCCAATGGAGAAGTAGAGGAAGACGCCAGCCAAAGCACAGAGCAGGAGGAATACGAGGACGAGCAAGGAGCTGGGCTTCCAGCGGCCCTTTTGGTCGATGGGCTGGAGATCGTTCGATAAAGATTCAAACAGGGCCTTTTGAAGATTAGATTCTGCGTCGCTTCGATAGATGGACCGAAGCGCACTGCGCACTTTCTCTGACGAGATGTAATCTTCTGCATCCATAGCTAAAGAACCACCTCGACCTTGAGCGGGCCATCCTGGTCGTTGCCAAAGTTCAGCTGATAGATTTGCGGTGCGCTGCCCGCCGAGCTTCCGATGCTGACCACGCCAGTCGTTCTCTCGCCGGGGGCGAGATCATGCTTAACAACCTCCGCCTGGACAACGGGGATACTCGAGCTCTGTTTTGTTTTGAAAGCCGCGAATGTTTGTGAGGTGATCTGATGATTTTTGAGACCAACTAAGGAGATGGACTGCTTCGTCGGAAGCGGAGTTGTGACGTCGGGATTGCTTAGACGGAATGGGACGTTTGTTTGATTTGCAACCGAGTAACGAATGTAGATGCGATCCTTCGCCCGATAGACCTGATCGAGACTTAACTCGACGCGAGTGGGCCGATGCTTCTCCGCATCATGCTCGATGTCCTCTACGCCCATCATCGTCTGCGCGAGAACCAATGAGGCAATCTTCCGAATCTCCGCGTCCGAGAGTTCTGCCTCCGCTTGTGCTTTGGTGCTCGGACTGAGAGTGGATTCCGCGCGTACGAGGACATCCATGGCCGCAAGCTTGCCGGCCGGATCGAGTTCGTAGGTCATTTCCCGTGTTGCGGTCCAAACGAACAGGTTTGTCGATACGCCTTCCTTGAGTGGCTTCAGAAACACCTTGTCGTCGTGACGCTCGACTTGAAAACTATCGGGATCGGCAATAGCCAGCGTCGCGATGGGCTCGCCGAATTCGAGAACCGTGAGATGGTTCAGAGAGGTCTCGACATGGCGGATCTGACTCTGGTTGGTTGTCTGCGCGTCGGCCGCGGCAATCACGAATACGAGAGAAATCGTCATTAGTATTTTCATAGCGGCCTCCACCGGCTTGAGCGTTCTGGAAAAAACGAAAGGAGGAGCCGAGCCTAATGGCTTCGACCCCTCCTTCCACGGTTAAGAGTGTCCCACTGCAACAGGAACACACGTGTTTTCAAAAACGAGAGAGCGCTTGCCCTTGTACTGAAAGAGAAAGACCCTCTTCTCGCACTCTGGGCCCGCTGGATTCGGCTTGCGCTCAACGAGGAATGCGCGTTGTTCGCCGTCGAACCAGACGTAGCCGTTCACGGTTTTTGGCGTACGCACTTTGACCCGCTGGCCGCCGGTCATTTCCGCAAATACATCCACGACCTCCTGCGGGAACGCCTGGAAGAGGACAGCGCCGGAACCTGAGCCGCTGGTGACGACCGAACTCATCGCCTGCGCCCATGCCCTCCGGTTCTCCTTGCCCTGCGCCCAGTAATGCACGAACAAATGCAAGGAGCTGAACTGGTCCCGTGCATCCAGTTCGTGTTCCCTGAGAGCGGCCTGAGCTTTGTTGCGCGCCAAAACCGCCTCTCTTTTCCTGTCCTTTTCGTCGCTCCGGCGCACGGATTCCCACTGCGCCTGAGCGTCTTTAAGTTGCTGTTTGACTTCCTCCTCACGTTGGACGATTCGGCTGGCGATGTCGCCGTAGATCGAGTTCACCAACTGACATTCCTCGAACATCTCCCGGGTTACGATCTCACCCGTGAACAGTCCGCGAAAGTCTTCGATCCCTGTCTTCTCTTCGAAGCCGTTGCCGGTTTCGTCGGGAAGAAAGCCGATCTCTTTACGCAGCACGTTATAGAGCCTTCCGACCTTGTCCGAATCGACGACTTCAAGATGGGCAGGCAGGTCCGACACTCTACGCTCACGCTTGAGACGCAGCCAGGGTGCCGGCGTTACCTCCTTCCTGATTTCGCTGATTACGGACTCATCTATCTCGACTCTGTGCTTGAGTGAGTCGAGTGCGTTCTGCAGTTGCTCCACGAGTTTGTAGGCCAGGTCCGGCCGTCCCGCGGCAAGGCATGAGGTTTTTAGATCGGTGATAACCCCGATCCGGTTTCCCCGCGCCTTCATGGCAACTGGGCAGGCATTCCACCAGGGAGACTTGGCCTTCTGATGCTTGGTCTTTTCCTGATGAAATCTTTCTCCATACGCGATCCTTCCCGAAACAAACTTCGGGAAACGGTCGGAAGGCATCACGCAGACGGTGTCGAAGTCGAAATCTCCGCCGTTTCGAATTGCAGTCTTTGAATGAAGGATGTATGTCCCCTCCATGCGAAGCTGCTGCTCGAAGATGCAGGCAATCTCGGATTCGCTGAGGTCGAATGTTCCGAGCGCTTTTTGAAGCGCCGGAACAAGCTCTGAGTTAGTGATGTGACGTACGGGAAGGAGATCTTCCTGCATCCGTATCGGGTACCGGATGCAGAGCCCACTCTCCGCAGTCAGGGATGTGACCGAGCTGTTTTCCGGTATCCAGTCCGACGCCGAGAATATCTTTCCCCGGTGTTCGATCAGAACGCCATCATCCGCGAGCGCGAATGATGGCAGCTTTAGATCGGCGCTCGTACAGGCACGAAATGCCCAGCGGGCTAGCTTGCGGTTCAGTTGGTTAAAAACGTAGGGAATCTTGATGGCGTTTCCGCTACGGTCCGCCAACAGCACCGCCTCCGCCGGGTCACAACCGTCCTGGGCAGGATCGTTCTCCCGCTCAAGAGAATCCGGCTCAAAGGTGACGCTATCGTCGATTGAGGTAATCTCGGACTTTCCGATCACTTCGAACAGCGCTTGATAATCACCCTCGTCCCATGCTTTGCGCATCTTCTTGATTCGTTCGAGTGCATGCAGCTTCAGTTCGAACTGCAGCGCCTCTTCCGAAGCATGTTCGATCAGCGTGTAGCTTGACCCAAACTCCGATTGCCGGGAGATCTGCTTGATCCCGAGAATCGCCGGACCCGTATACATGCGGCCCGAGGTGCCCAAATGGGGAAGAAACCGTACGCTCCCCTTGAGGGCCGGTTTGCAGGCGCTTTCAGGCAGAATGACATCGACGCCTAGCCTTTCGGCTACGCGATCGCTCATTGCCTTCAGTGCGCCTTTCGCCTGCTTCGGTTCGCTCGCATCAAATGCCAGCCGGAACTGACAAAAGCGGTTCGTGCCGATTTCGAGCTTACGGTAGAGGGATTCACGCGCCCAACCCCGGCAATCGTTGGTGCCAAGGATATGATCCTTGACCACAGCAATGCGCAGGTCAGACTCCTCGGCCATGAGCTTGCAGTCGGAGACTAGAATCGCAAAGTACACGATTGCAGCCTCGGGCCAATGCTGAAAGCGCTCAGCAATCGGGCTGGCGTGAACACGGTCGACGAAGTAGAACTTGCCATCCTTCGCAGAACCGCTTGCACCCACCAGCTTGTACTCGACCCCGCCGTATTGGAGGCTCGCCATGCGGTTCTCCACCACAGACTGCTCATACGGCGTCAACTCATAGGGCACACTGACACGAGCTACTCGGATGTCCGGATAGAGTTGCCCAAGAAGTTTTCCCTGGAGCGTGTCTCTCCGTCCGAGCTTGGTTGGCTTGCGGGTCACTTCACCAGACGCATCGATCTTCAGCTCAAGGATGAACTGATGATCGAGTGCCGCGTTCTGTGTCGTGGTCGTTGTCATGTTCTCCTCACTTGTCTGGCGCTTCAAGACGAAGTGACAAGAGGTGGCTGAGCGCCGGTCCTCATTCTCCTCGCCTGGCCGCCCGGGTTAGGGGTGGGTGTTGTCTGAACCAGGCTTCGAGAGTGCAAACCGGGTCAGCGGAATTCCTCATCGCGTGGCGATAAGGCGTCCAAGGAGGCGACATGAGCCGTATTTCAGGAATGTCCCTCTTTGAATCCGTTCTGACCCCTATGGCCCTACTTGCGCATGGGCCGCTTAACCAAGGTCGGAGATCCTCCCTGTATCTCCGCTTCTGCTTTGTAGGCGACGACGGTGTAGATGACACCGTGCTTCGATTGAAACGCTTGAATTAGAGCATCGCCCTCGCTTGGCACTTCCACTCCAAGTTCAGGCTTCTCGACCGACGAGCCATCCTTGGCAAGGAAATAGCGGACGACTTCTTCGCTGTGCTGACGGGATTTGCGAGGACGCCGCGTTCCATCCCGTTTTGGGGTGGACGGCATCTCCGCGACTTTGGGAAGTGTGGCTTCCATCACCTGCCTCCTCTCGCATCCGCGACGGCGTCGGGCGAGTTCAGAATCTGGTCACGACGTTCGCCATCAATCGGCCGCTCGCTGTACTCGGCGATCCAGAGACCATCTGGATTTGCATCGCTGCGCCGGTCCGCGATGAGCCGGACGCGGTACTCGTTCACGAAGTGATCGGTTGTCTCAGTTCCATTTGTCAGATGATGGATGTCCTTGACGCCGTAAATCAGAAAAGTGAGAGGTTCGGCGGGGACAGAGTCGATTTCCCGCAGATGGAAGACGGACTGAATCTGGCCATCATCGATCTTTCCGCGTGTATTGTCCGCGCTCAATGCCTTCAATGTGTAGGCGCGCAGATTGCGTGTCATCATGTTGAGGCTTGCGGCCCAATGGTCATCAACGTCGGACGGTGAGTAGTTGAGGTAGCTGGCGAGGAAACGCTTGACGAACGCCTCATCCAGGAACTCGTCGGTCCCGCCTGTGGCGAGATCCGTGACCGCGCCCCTTGAAGGCTTGCCCAGCACCGAAGCATCGCCATTCGGGCCGATGCGAATCACTGTCGGCGGTTGCATGCGCACGAAAACGGCAAACCCAATCGCCAGCAGCGCAATCGGTATGGTCAAGAAAGCTAGCAGCCAAGCACGGTTCGCATTTGCTCTGAGCGCCCCGTCCATCTCGTAATACTTCGGCCTTGCCAAAATGGTGTCGGCGGTGGTGGTTGTGGCCGTTTTCATGCATCCTCCTAATCTTTGTCGGCACCTTGTCTCGCGGTTCCCGCGATGCTGCTTGCCGCGATGCGGGCAGCGTGGTACGCAGTCCACGTGCCCAGGTTGTAGCGATGCACGCTCGGGCCTCTTCTCATTGACGCGGCGGGCTTAACAGTAACTCTGGACTTCGGGCTTCCACTGCGTGATTGAACGGATGACGCTTCGGGATCCTGCGCTGGTACAGTAATCGCACTGTTATTCTCATCGCCCGATTCGTCGGAGCCGATTGCGTCGCTGATTGAACTGCGAATTTGCTCTGCATGACCTTCCAGGGTCGGTGTGCCGTCAACTAGCGCATAGCTGCCCGCATTTGACGCTGCAATAGGAGCCGGTTGCGGCGGCGCCGGCTGGTTTCCGCCCGCGGAGGTGATCGCGCGGGCGGAGCCCGCAACCGCCGTACCGGACGAGGCGCTCGCGGATCCTGCCCCTGCAGAACTTGCGCGCGAGGCCGCCACACCGGCAGCTGCGCCCTCGAACCCAGCGGCACCCGCCGTAAGCGCGGTCACGGCGGTACCGACCATGGCGACCGCGGTGCTCCCAACATCGCCGCTGACAATGCGCTTGGCAATGAAGGGAATGACGGCAATCGCCAGCGAGTAAACAATGCTGACGATCCCAATAAGGATCGAACCCTCGAGATTCCCCAGGCCGCCGAGGAAGTCATTCTGACTGAGCATCTGACCGATTTGCCCCATCTGTACGGCACTTAGCAATGCGCCGAAACCGCCATAGAGAATCGGCCATGCGTTCCAGATGAAGATGTTTTCGACGTACGCTTTTGCGATTCGATTAGCCGCCCCAAGCGGCATCAGAGCAACAACAATGGGACCGAAGATATATAGAATGCTGCCGTAGAAGATGTAGAAGAATCCGAAGACAACGATGACAATCGGATATAGCAGATAAGCGACAAGAATCAGAAGAGCATCCAGAAGTCCCGGCAGATCGGCTGATATGAGACCCCAAAGTTTCTGATACCCAATCTGGTTGAACTGCGTCTGGAGGTCGTTTTTCCAGTTGTCGAGAAGATTGAGTGCCCCGGATGAATTGCTCACCCAGTTGCCGACGTTCACAAAGCCTTGGTTAATCGTTGTGAACACTGCTCCGTAGTTCATTACGACAATCGCGGTGGCCACGTACTTAACGAGGCTCGTTCCCAGGCTGCGAACATCTCCCCCGTGAAGCGCGGATTGATAGACCTGCCACAGGAATCCAACGAGCAGAACAACATAGGCGACGTTCTGCATCCCTGAGGTAATTCCTGTCGAGTCGATGCCCGACCTAGCCTGTGTCAGAAAGCGCTCGAAGAGGTTCAGCTGCGTCGACTGGAAGAACGCGAGCATCATCGCGGGATGGAAGTGAACAAACGCCATCTTGATCACCGATTGGTCAGCGCCCCGTTGATGAAGCCGTTATTGTTGGTGTTGTCCGATGTCGCCATCTTTGAAATTGCGCTTTGATTGGCAAGATCAATGCCGCGCGTTCGCATCAGTTCGGCCAGGGCGGCCTGAGTGTAGGCATTCCCCCGCACGACCCACACGTCAGTTTCTGCCTCAAGAATCTGTGCGCTCCCCGGAGCGGCCTGCGAGATCTGTTGGCCCATCTGATTGGCTTCGTTCAGTTCCGCATCTGCAAGTGCGTCGATCTCGATCGCCCGCTTCATCGCGTCTTCAGCCTGCGCATCCGTCATGTCGGTCATGGTCACGACCTGGGGTGATGCCGAGTTCTGAGCCATCACGTTTCCGTACACGCTCTGAAATTGGCCAGACACATTTGGCACATTTACAGCGTTGCGCGAAAGCAGCAATGTCTCAAGATTCTGAGACTGCGGCAACGTAGCACTCGAGACGTTCACGCGGAACATATTGCTGACGTTGTTGAACTGGCTTTCAAACTGCACTACCGACGACTTCGCCTGGTTGATGGCGGCGAGTGGGTACATGACCTGCTGTTCGTACGTCGCAACGCTCTGTTCGTACTGATTGATTGTCCTGAGGGGAGCCGCGATGAAGGTGTTCATCAGAGACTGCATCTTCGAGAGAGCCGCCAGAATCGCAGCCGTGTCGATGCCGAATTGCCCATTAGCGCGCGTGGGAAGAATCGCGAGCACTGCGAGGAGTACTACCGCGACCTTCAAAACGCTCGGACGAAACCAGGGTTTTGAACTGCTGCGCGACGACTCGACGGAATCCATAGCCGTCGCCGGATCGGGCAGGACACGTGCCTTCGGACGCCAGAACAAAAGCCTGCGCTGGTTATTCGAGTTCTTCTTCGGATCGCTCATATCGATACTCCTGTTGGGCTCCGTAATGTGGCTCCCTAATGTGTCGTGAGAGCTCCGCTGATCAAGCTGTTAATCCCGCCCGTGGCCGAGGTTCTCCGTTTCACCAAAACGTTGTCGTGGGCGATGCGGCCGGCCTCTTGCCGCAATTCTGCCGCAAGCATCTTCTGGATGAAGGCTTGGCAGCGGAGGTTCGCGACCTGGGCCTGGGCTGTAAGGAATGGATTCGAGCCGGGCGTGCTCACCGCAACCTGGTTTTCCATTTGGTTGGCGGTCTGAAGAATCACGTCCGCGCCCTGGTCGGCAATAAGCGTGGTCTTCAAGTTTTCCTGGCCCAGGGCATCGTCCACGTCCATCATCACGCGATCCTGCGGCGAGGCCGCGTTGACCTGTGGCACACCGCCATAGTTTGTGAGGAAGCTCGCCTGCAACGCTGGGATTTGCGAAGATAGCCGGCTGTGCAGAACGCTCTCGAACTGCTGTGGTCCGGTGGTCACAGCGCTGGCGAACGAGGTGTTGAAGATCTGGTTCATCTGAGAGCGAAAGCTGTTGATTGAAGTCACGACAAACCCGCGAGCCTGATTGAGAGCCGCCAATGGCGCGAGGATCGTTTGGTAAAGCTTTTGCGTCTGTTGTATGACCTGATTGATCTGACTCAGCGAACTGCCGATGTCGTTTTGAATGGAACTGAAGATCGAGTCAAAGATGCTCAAGAATTGCCCATGAGCGTACTTCGGCAAGACAAAGCACATCTCGGTCAGGAGAACGCCTATAAGAAGCCTCCGCTTCCAGCGGGCGTGACCATCAAGGCCATGGGCGCGCCGCCCCGCTCGATAGGGTTCGCCGTTGAGTAGCAGCTCAGATTCCTGACTGGGTTTCAAGTTCATTGGCGCAGCGCCTCCTGTATCTCACCCGAGAGCTCGGCCGGCAACGGTCCTAACTCGGCCAGCCCCCGCGGGTAGTGCGTGGCAAGCTCTTCGTAAGCTTGAATAAGCGGTATCTGCTGGTGTTGGAGCAGCCAATACTTGCGGAAGGCGCGTTCCCGCGCGTAGGTCGTCGTGATCCAGTAGTCCACTGGGCTCGGCACAATCCGTATCGCGTGCGTTGATGCTGCTTTCTCACCAATTGCAATGAGGAACTCCGCGCTGTGTCCCTTCTTCGGGTGGGCGAAGGACTTGATCTGATTGAGAGCCGTCTCATTGAGATGGACATGCTCCCGGAGAGCGGTCATATCGCCCGGTTGCTTGCCGATGATTTTTGTCGTCGCGTTCTTCACGATTCCGGCGCCGTGCTCATTGGGCCGGTCCGGCGTCCCGACAAAGTCTTCCGGTGTCTGGCTGATGCCCCAGACGCTGGCATTCCGCTTGCGTGCGGTGCGGAAGAGTTGGACAACAACACCCGCAAGGATTGGAGATTCGAGCAACGCCCAGCACTCATCGAGCAGGACGATGCTCGGCTGGCCCGTAAATCCCGAGGCGCGATAGGTAGCCGTATGGGCGATCAGGAGACTCATCGCCCTTTCGAGGCGCGGATCGTCTTTCAGCTTCTCGACATTGAAGTAGAGCCATGGATTGTTGAGTTGAATTGTCGTCGGCCGATCGAACAAACGCGCGTACGGCCCGTCGTCGACCCAGGCCCGCAGCTTGGTCGACGCCATCTGGGCCATGGCGTTGATCTTCTGATTGCGATCGCGGTCCTGCCAATGCGCAAGTTCCGCCGCCAGATCACCGAAGAGCGGGATGGGATTTGAGGTCTTCGCACTGCAGCGCTTATATGTTGCTCGAATCGCTTCGAGCAGCACGCTGTCGAGCAGATCGATATCGAGATCGGGCGGGGTGTTTTCGCCCAGCATGTGACGAGTCAGGTTCTTCAGAAACGAAATCTGATCGTTCGACGGTTCTTCGTCGTCTCCGGGCAGATCCCATGGATTGATGGTCTGGTCGCTGTCGAGCGACATTTCGATCATCTCTCCCCCCATCAACTCGACCAGCGGCTGGTAAGAATCACCGCGTTCGAGAATCGAGATGAGAGGATTGGCGCGCGCAGCCATCAGCAACATCTGCTGCGCGGCAAGTGTCTTGCCTCCTCCGCTCTTGGCCATCAGCAACCCATTTGCGTCAGACAAATCCGGATCGAACATGGAGAATGGAATCAACTGGCGGTAGGGAGTCTCGAAGAGAATGAGAGGGCTCCTGCGCGTGCCGGTCCAGGGCATTTCGACGGGAACAAGGTCGGCGACATTCGACGTGAGCATGTCCTGGTCACGCTTATCGGCCTCGGCCATGCCCGGTAAAGTTCCTATGAAAATGCGGCGCTTGGCAATGGTCTCCGCGACCGCTTTGGCGCCGTTCATGTGCGTGAATGCGTTCAGGACTTCTTGCGTGCGGTTGGCGAGTTCACGTTCGGAGCGCTCAAGATCGTGAAGAGTGATTGCAGGCTGCGACGTGCGAACCACAACGCACAGGCTGAGCTTCGCAGTTTTCAGTGATGAGGAGATGATGTCGCGCTGAACCTGAATGAGCTGGGCCTGCGCCACTTCGGCTTCGGGGTTCGATTTAAAGTTTCCGTTCGCATCCTTCTGCGCCGCCGTCATCTTCTGCAGGCGCTTCTTGTAGCTCTTGAGCACCTTCACCTGGTCGGGGATCACAACCTGTCCAGTCATGACGATCGGAAAGCCAAGAGACGAGAAGTTCTTGAGCATGCCCGGAAAGGTGGCGTCGGGGAGTTCCTTGAGACTCACCACCCCATAGAGATACCCGTCGATGTTGAGGTAGGTTTCGGTCTCATTGAGAATGCTCGCCTCGGTCGCCTGTTCCCGGGAGCTGCGGTATTCGATCATCTCTTCTCCGGGGACAAACGGCCTGTGGTCGCGCCGAATCGGGTGTTGCGCATGCTTCAGCTCTTCAAAGAGCTCCTGCGTCACAAGTCGTTGGGGGCCGAGTCCTGCTGCCTCCATCGAACCCTCGATACCGCGCAGGATGGACTCGAACTCAGCCAAGTGCGTCTCGTGCTCCTTGCGGGCGCGCTGGATTGCCTTTCGCTGGCTCAGAGTGAACCCACTCGTACTGCGCTTTTGCTGAACGGAATGGTAAAGTTTCGCGTGCAGACGCGGATCCCAGATGAAATAGACATGGAGCCGGTTCTCGAAAAAGAAGCCGCACCCATTCTTTTGTCGCCACATCCTGAGCCGGTGTGTATCGAGCGCCATCACCTCCGACTGCTCGGTTCTTTGTTCCCGGACATAATCGTCAAGCAAATCTCCAAGATGTTCCGAGATCTCGTAGCGGAACTGAATTCGCATACTCACGTCGGGTACGCTGCGGAACAGAGTCTCAAGCATCGACTTGTTCTGGTTGCGGTCGCTGTCGGTGGCGAAGTAGGCGAGAATGCCTCTCAACCGGTACCCCGCGACAAATGCTCCGTTGGTTCGCACCATGATGTCGTCGCCCATCGGAAGATCGCGCAAGGGCAGCAACTCGCAGACGGCGGGCGCTCTGAGCCGAGTATCGTGTTCAGCTTGAGTGAGTGGCATAGCTGACCTCTCCCTTCAGAGCTTCCGTTCCCTCAATCCGCAGTTGCTGCTCCACGATCCTCGCAAGTGGAACGATCTCCTCGTGAATGCGGGCCGCAAAGATCACACTTGCGAACGCCGCACGGGCGGCTTCCGCATCGAAGACAGCAACGACCATTCCGTTCTTTTGCGTTTTGATCGATGCTCGCATCGGTCACTCCTCGTCCTCGACTTGGTAACTCTCCTTCAGTTCCGAATCTCGCTCAAGCGCGCACCAGGATTTCGGAGCAAAGAAGGAGCGGACCAAATCTGTTAGGTAACCTCGCGGGCGGCCATACTTGAACAGGATCAGGAACGGCACTGCCAGCGCTGGGACAATGAATTCCATAAAGATGTTGAGCGGTATTCCGAAGATATGCGCGTTTCCGCTCACAAAGTGGGCCAACAGGTTCATCACTGCGGCAAGCGCCAGAACAAGAATCAGATCCTCGAATTCGAGTCCGAGAAAGGTCACCTTCGTATGAAGGTTGCGATGGACTGGCGTCATTTCGAGACTCATTTGCTTACCCTCCTACTCCGTGTGCCTGTGTGACCATCGATTCAGCCAGACGCACCATGCCTGAGACCATCAAGGCGCCGAAGGCGGCAACCAGCTTCCTGATCCAGGTCGAGCCCGGGTAAATCTCCGAAACTACACCAGCCATGTGCATGGCCATTGCTGCCAACTGCGTCAGCGCAAACATGGGCAGAATCACGTTGGCAGTCCAGTTCACAAGGCTCATCGTTGCCATCCAGAATGCGTCGGCGCTCGTCGCCCCCGCGTGTTGCACAAAGCCTTCCAGCGCTCTCAGCATTCCTGAGCACAGCAGGGAGGAGAAACCCCCGTAGAGGAGGTTTTCAAAGGGGCCACCCTTGCTGTAGCGGTACACCGCTCCCGCAAAGAACATGCCTGCCATCGTGGGCATCATCGTGTTGCCGGCCCAGGAGGCAAGGTTCGTGATGGCTCCATCGAGACTCATGGTTCCGTCCTCAAGCCGCCATCGCCCTGAAGAGCGACAGAAGCCCACTCACGCTGAGAAAAGAAATCGCGGCGAAGATCAGCCTGGTCCAGGGTCTGTGCCGGACGAAGTTGATTACTGCTCCGACACAAGCCAGCCCCGCCGCGGCCGGCAAAATCTGACCGGCAATGTAGTTCCACAGAGAAGTCAGCATGTCGGTCATCGCATACTGACCTCCAGAGTTCCAGCCCTGAAAGAGCGTCATCGTAGCTGAAAGCGACATCAGAAACAGAGCGGCGACGACCGAGCCAAGAGGGTTCTCCCCTGAAGCACCATCGAGCGTTGCCTTCAGAACGAAATAAGCAGCAATTACCGGGACCAACTTGGCGACAACGATCTGGCTGACGAAGTTCTTGAATACCGCCTCCATGCTCGCAAGCCAACTTGTTCCGACCGACCCGCTACCCGATGGAATATTGATGCCTTGCGCCGCGACCCACGAAAGCAATTCCGGAAGCGTCAGCAGGATCACAGTCCATAAGATCCATTTGCCCGTCCGCCCGTTCACATGGAAGTTGATCCCGCCTTCGTGGCGTAGGCTCATTCCCGCGGCAGCCAGCGTGCAAAAGGCAGCCGGCGCCGCGAGATCGAGCAGCAGTTGGAGAAGGTCGATGAGAAACTGCGGCGGTTGCATGGCTCTCTGTCCTGACTACTGAATGCCTTGTGCCTGAGTAATGAAGCCTTCAGCCATACGGCCGAGCCCTGAGATCACCATGAGGGCCACGCCGGTAACGCCCCACCCGAGATAGCCTCGGCCAGATTTGAAATGCCATCCTGCAACACCGAGACAGGCGACCGCTATTACAGGTGCGATCACGTTGCAGCCCCAGTTCACGAGATTGAGCACAGTTCCTTCGACGGTAGTCGCCTGCTGGCCCTGCACTGCTTGCCCGAACGCAGGCGCGGTTCCGAGGTTCTGCGCGCTCGCAGCGAGGGGCATCAAGAGATTGCTGATCAGAATCAGACCAAGACCGGATTGGACGATCAGACGGCGCCAGTCGATTTCTTTTGGGCGATGTATGACGGTTGAAGCAGAGGCGGACACCTGGGAGTGCCGCCAGAAGGTGAGCACGGTTCTCATTGGATTTCTCTCCTGGACCCGGCTGCTCTGACGGCATCCGTGTCGAGCGAGAGAATGAGTTGAATCCGAAACTCGGTCAAATCTGGTGCTGAGTACCAGGATGGGACGGTCGAGTTATCCCCCGTCACAAGAGCGAGTTCCCTGGCTGCATACGTGCTGAGGGGTTTTCATGTGCGGTCGGAGGGTTAGCCGGAGCTTCCACATTCGAGCTAGAATTTCAATCGAAGCACCCGGTGTCGAACGCTGTCGCCTGGTGAGGGACAACGGAATGGCTTCCGTATCGCAGTTCACTCCATACCATTGCGACCAATGCGGCAGCGCGAATATCGTGGCCGCTCCTGTTGTCTACCAGGAAGGAACGCGAACGTATTCCGGGACCTTTTATTCGGGAACAACCCAATCGTACTCTGCGCTGGCAGTCGCTCCACCCATGCCTCGCGGGTACGGTCGGCCGCTGCTACTTTGGGGAATCCCGATATGCTTCACCTTCTTTTGGGGCTTCGTCGGGCTCGTCGGCATTCTTGATCATGCTGAGGCCGCAGAAACATTAGGTGGCACTGTGACTGTTCTCTTGATTCTCGGTGTCGGTTGCCTCGGCGGGATGTTTTTGAGTTTTCGTCGGGTGGGACGCTATAACCGGAATATCTATCCCCAACTACGATCGGATTGGGAGCACACCTATATTTGCCGGCGCTGCGGAAAGCTGCGCCTCATCCCTTCATAAGACGAAAACATCACCATATCTTGCCTACTGAGGTCCGGCACCTGCGCGTCACACCGCCGGGACCGATGATTGCCCATCCGCACTCTGGGCCATCGGGATCGGTCTTTGCTCACTGCCGGTTTGGGCATCGGGACCGAGTCTGGCCCGTCTCCACACTGAGTCAACGGAATCGTTCCCGGCCCAATTTCAAACTGAGCAATGGGAACGATCTTTGCTCAGTTACATTGTGAGTCGCCGGGATCGATCTTTGCTCAAGTGCACGCGAACCCAGATAGATGTTTGCGAATGCGCGAACAGATTCCTTACACAACACCTGTCCAATCTGGGCAGCATCGATCGCGCCAGATGAGAGCAAATAGATTTGGGCATGGGCTACATCCGGCACAGTACCCCATACACACGAGCGCCCCGGTTTAGGTGCCGGGGCGCAGAGAAAAATGAAAACGTGTGGGGAGGATTACTGAGCTGCTGGAGCAACTTTATGAAGCTCAGCTGGAGATGGCTCATGCTTGGTGAAGACCACGTAGATCTTCGTGTCGGCCGGGACCGAAACGACAACGCGGCTGTTGGCGTTGAGACTCATCACCTCCGAATCGCCCGCCGTACCGATATTCTCGGCCAGCCGTTCGCGCAGCATGTCATCCTCCGAGAAGGCGGCGCTCGTGTTGTTGCCGGCTACCTCCGCAAGAACCGAGCCAAGCCCCGAGGCTGCGCGCACGATGAAATTCTTCCCGGTGTTTTTTCCGTAGACGATCCCCCTAATTGGACCGAGATCAAGCCCGGTTCCAATGGCGTCGATTTCTTCACGCGCGCCATCGAGCAGCTCGATTTCATTGAACTTGACGCTCACCAATCCGCTGCGGTCCGCTTGCTGAAGCTGGCCATACACGCGTGCGCCGGCGGGAATCACGACTCTATCCCCAACGGCATATGTGTATTCGACAACAGCAACGACAGGTGCCAGCACTGCGCTTGAGATCTGTGTTTCGAGCTTCGCCTGGATACGCGTCCCCGGTGTAAGCTCCAACCGTGGCGGGTCATCGCTTTTTGTTGTGAGTGCGGATGTGATGCCAGTTTGATTTTGCGTTTGGTTGCGCACGAAAACGAGGGAAGCTTCCTTGAGAGCATTCTGCTCCACTTTCTGCATTTCCGCGGGTTGTGTCCCGTTGTACGGCGCTGGGTCTTCCCACTTCTGCTGTGTGTCCGCGAAAGATGGTACAGACCCAAGAGAACTGGCGACAGCAGGCTTAGTCGCCGCCGGTTTGGAGGCTGTTTCGCTATCCAGTGAGCGCGTGCGCCGGATGTCGGCTGGGCCGAGCTGGCCGCTCGAATTGTCTGGCGGCGACATTCGCGGGGTGTCCATCAGAGGCGTGACGCTGCCTTTGGGTGATGGCTTCTGCTCGGTTTGGGCTTGCTGCAAGTGTGACGTCTGCTTGAGCGCAGTTGGCCGCTTGGGCGACTTGCTGACGACTGCGGTAAGGACAAAGAACAGAACCGCTACGGACAGTCCGCCGCCTAAAGCCAGGAGTTTGCCCTTGCTGATGCCCTCTGTCGTTTTCGCATCGGCTCGCGTCGCGAACTTCGGCTGAGCTTTCTCGCTCCCATCAACGGTGGCAGTTTCCAGCGCCTGCGTTGAGGTTCGCGGTGAGATTGGATCTGAAGGCTCAGAAACCATCGTCGGCGATCCTCCAGTTCCGTTGCTATTGTTGTCAGCGAAACTCATGGTCTTTAAACTCCTGTCTATTTGCTGTCGCCAGAGATGGGTGGTGTGAATGGCAAGTGGATCAGAATGGGGCGATCAACCTGATCGGCCTGAGCGATTTCGAGGAACAGTTTCTCCGTCGATTCCTTAAAGTTCGGCCGGTCGAAGAGCACGACTCCGTCAGCGCGTTCACCAGGCTCAAGCCGCGTCGTGCTTAGCCTGAAGTCGCGAATCTCCAACTGATCCGAGATGATGCCTTTGCCTTCCTTCTTTTTTTTCGTGGCCTTGCGTCCCGTGATTTGGATCTGCGGCGGAACAATCTCAACCGGTTGGTCGGAGTTATTCAGAACGGAGTAGGCGATCACGGTCTCGTTCCTCCACTGGCGCATATCTCCGATCGACGTCTCGATCTGCTTGTCTTCCCATTTGGTCCAGCTGGGTGAGTTCACTCTTTGCTGCTGCACGAATTCTTCGTCAAGACTGGAACGAGGTTCGACGGCCGAGTGTGCGCGCGTTTTGCTCGCGCGACCATCTGGTTCGCTGTCAGGCGTGATCGGCGTTACTGCAATTGAAGAGTCCGCCGCAATCAGGAAACTTCGTGCGATCCGATATTCAATGAGGAAATCGACGGGCTGCGTTTCATTCTGAACGGCTGCGCCATCGCTCACTAACTCAAGCGTTACATGCTGACCGGATTTGGTCGCGATCAAAAGATTCGACTCCGCGGGCTCTCTCGTGATCGGCTTGACATAGACATATTCGGGTTCTCCTTCGCTGTGCTCTGCCTTGAACTCGCTTGGGCTGCCCAGGACGACCGAGGTGATCTCTTCCGGCATGCGGATCGTCGACTCAAACTCCGGCCGCAGGTGGAGTACGGTTACTTCGCGCGGATTGATGGTGATGGTGGCAACGCGGGCCCCAACAGGCGTGTCGGTTGCGCCCAAATGCAGGGGAATTAGTACCGCAATAGGGATGAGCCAGCGAGATTTCATGGCGTTGACCTCCTTGACGGCCTGACGGCCGAGTATTTGCGCAAAAGGTATCGACGTCGGACCGCCTGCACATAGGCCACAACATCCGGGTCGCCGTACGACAGTTGTTTCCTGCGTATGTCACGGTCGCCCGCGTAGTAAGCCGCTGCAACCAAGCGCATATCTCCGTGGAACTCCCACATCAGCTCCGTCACGTAACGAGTGCCGGCCGCAATGTTCTGTTCCACGTTGAATGGCTCAAGCGCTCCAAACCTGATCGCTGTTTTCGGCATAAGCTGCATCAGCCCCATCGCTCCTTTGCCTGAAACTGCGCGCGGATTCCATCGCGATTCAACATCGATCAGCGCGCCAATCAATTCAGGGGGCACGCCGTAGTGAGCTGCGTATTGACGCACGAATCCTGCCGCCGGCGCGGGATCGGTCTGCCCATATGCAAGGCACCGAAGTACTAAAAGGAGAATGGGAAGCCATCGCTTCATGCGGCCGGTCCTCCACGTTGCACGAGGCTCTGAGCAAAGCGCGCGCCGTCGTCGAGCAGACTTTTGAATCCTTCTCGCAGCAGCAAGTGCCGGCGGTCTTTTTCGGTCTTGGCCAGGAACGGCAGCAAGACATCCCGGTGCTCAGGTGTAACGTGATCGGTTCCTAGTAGTTGTAAAGCATTGGCGAAGTCGATCATCTCCGAAACCGATGGTGGCTTCTCAAGCGAGTAGTTGCGGAAGGACAACGCGATTCCCGCCATCTCCCGGTGAAATCTATCGTCGGCCTTCGGAGTGCGGCTAGCGATGATTTCCGCTTCGCGGTTTGGGGTTGGATGTTCGACGCGAACGTAAAGGCTGCGTCTGCGGATGGGGTCACCGAGGCGACGTTCCTCATTGCTGGTCAGCACTACGAACGGAATACTCCTCGCCTCGACGGTGCCAAATTCAGGAATGGAGAGCTGCCAGGCGGACAGGATTTCTAACAACATAGCCTCAAACCCATCGTCTACCTTGTCCAATTCATCAATGAGCAGCACGCATGGCCGGTCGCATTCGAGCGCGCGCATCAGAGGACCGGGCCGAAAGAAGTCCCGCCCTTTTAGATTTGCCTGCACTGTCTGCCAGTTCTCGTGCTGGCCCTTCGAGAACTCCATGTAGAGTCTCTGCAGGCCTTCGTCAAAGCGGCCGATTGCCTTATCCTCGGTCACACCGCGATAGCACTGGAGCCGCTCGACATGCGTGTCCGCAGCTGCAGCAACTGAGAGGGCCAACTGCGTCTTACCAGATCCCGCTGGTCCTTCGAGCAGCAGAGGCTTTTGGAGTTTGGCCGCGAGATAGACAACCTGGGTCATGACCGGGTCGATGAAGTAACCCGTTCCGGACAGTTTGCCGCTGAGGTCCGTGATCGAATCAAACATCACCCTCTCCTCGCGCTCCCCCCGGAACTAGAGCTGCGCTCTCCCTACATCCAGTGCTCCGACCATAAAGTGAAATGCCTGAATCCTGGACTACCTGGGCCCAAATGTTTAGGAGCGATGTGGCACTTAGTGCCGCAAAGAGAGTCCAACAGCCGCAGTCAAGAATGTCTCCTGACGAAGCCTTCCAGTTAGCCACACCGCAATACACAGTCACGGTCCCATCGAAGATCGTCAGCAATGCCGCGATCATCAGACACCTTGAGCGCTCCTTCACCAAGGCCTCCTCAATTTCGGAGACAGCATGAGGGTGTTTCAAAACCCGGTCAAATTCTGCGCGGTCCGGCGGGAACAGACCGTTTAGGGATCTCAGGCTATGCCTTCGATTCCGAGTTCTTGCCTAGAAACTAAGGTCCGGCGAGTCCAGTCTCTCGCGCTTGACCCAATTTCCGAATCCGGTTATACCCTTTGAGACAGATTGTCCGTGTACCCCGGGAGATCACCGTGAAAACTAATGCACTTCAGAATCAATACACTCCGCCGATCGAAATGCCTTTGAGCTTGAAGGACGATCGAATGAATCCCGCGGTACGAATTCCTCCCGGGAGGGCTGAAGTGCCGTTGACGGTGCTTGATCCTTACGAAGAGAGTCATCTCCGGATGTACACGGAGGAGGAGGTGTCCGCGATCCTTCGGGTCTCCCTTTCGCAGCTCAGGAAGTGGCGAATGAAGCAGAATCCAAAACGGCTGGAGGGCCCACCATTCAAGAAAATTGGCCGGATGGTGCGGTATCCGGCCAAGGCCCTCCGCAATTACGTGGAGTGTGAATAGCGACGGCGAAGTTTCTGGTGCATGACGCCAACTGTCCTATTGCCGGCGCCGACATTGCTGCCGATTTCGTCGAAGGGCTCCACATTTACGCCCACCCTGAACCGTTTGTCCGGCGGCTTGTGGCCGGGATTGCGGTCTCTCGGCCATTCGCCGCTCGAAGAACCTCGGTCTGCTCGCGCTCAATCAACTCCTGAGCGCGTTGAAGTGCGTGCTGTTGAATGTGCACATATTCGAGAGAGGTCTGCCTGTCCATGTGGCCGAGTTGCGCCATCATTACTTCGAGCGGTACCCCTGCTTCGGCCCCCTGGGTTCTGAATGTGTGACGAAGATCATGAAACCTGAATTGAGGCATATTGCAGGCTGCCATCAACTTCCTCCATGACTTTACCCACGTCTTCATCGGTTGCGTCACATCCCATTTTTGCCGGGTCTTTTTCGACCAATGTCGGGACTTCCTCAAGTTCAGCGGCAATAAGTAATGCTCCGGCTCGAATGCACCTAACTGGCGCGCACGACAGAGGAGTTCATTGAGGCCCCATTCAGCCAGCGCCAGTAAGCGAGGCTCTCGTCCTTGACGGTTCTTGGCAATCTCCTGGCGAATGCAAATCCGACCTTCTGCGATACGAATGTCCTGAAGTTGCAGGTTTCTGATTTCCCAGCTTCGGCATCCGGTCCCGGCTGCAATCGCTGCACAATACATTGCTAGCCGCCAGTATTCGTTCTTCTTCGCTGTGTCGATGATTCGGATCAGTTGCTGGTTGGTGGCCTTCTTCCCGATGCGGCTCTTCGATTCCTTCAGGGGCTTGAATCGTTCAACAAGATCCCCTCTCCAGCAATTTGCGTGTTGCATCACTCCACGCAGCAATTGCAGTTCGTAATTCACACTCCGCGGAGACACCGCCTTTCGCATGGTCGGGCTAATTTGTTTGCGGCGCTCCTGTTGGTACTCGCGTATGAGTTCGAGGTCGATTCGCCGGAGTTGGACATTTGCGCCGATGAACTTCTCGATTTGCCTGAACATTCGTTTTTCGCGGGCGATCGTTCCAGCGGCATTGGTCGCCGCTTTCCAGTCGAAGTACATCTGGGCAGCTGTGCTAAGGGGCAGTCGGCTTTGGTCGGCAGCGCGCGCACGCCTTTCCTCAATGGCGTCATGCTTCTCCTGTTGGAATCGCTGTTTGAATGCAAGTGCCGTGGCCGGCTCGGATGTGTCCGTCGATTTTTGATGGAGGCGCCCCCGGTCATCGCGCCAGCTAAAGAAGATGTTCGGTGACCGAGGATCCCAGCGGAGGCCGCGGGGAAGGGTTGGCCGCTTCGTGTTCTTCATGACGAGTCTGTTGTCTTACAGAACAGGCACTCGGTCAAACGTAGGAACCTACCTCCGACGAGCAAATCGAATCGTCCATTTCATCGTGTTTCGGGATAGGAAATTGGATCACTTTTCCCTGGATTCCCGGATTGTGATCGAGATTCCGCGGAATTCCCGAACGAAATGTTACGACAAAATGTTACGACTGAGGCTTTTTCGCGAGGGGAAATAGAGGCAAGCTGTTGATTCTAATTGGCTGCCCCCCAGGGATTCGAACCCCGATATGCTGATCCAGAGTCAGCTGTCCTGCCGTTGAACGAGGGGGCAACAAGCGCACGAGGCGGTATCTTGCAGCCGTGTGACCCGGCCCCGCCGAAGGGTGCGCAATGCCAACTCCTTCATCTTAAGGGGCGCTCGTAGACGAGGTCAACGCCTTGGATCGCGACAAAAAACAACACTGCGCGAAAGCGGCGGCCGCCCACAAATCGCGAACGTGAGCGGAGTAACGATGAATCGGTTAATGAGCATCTCACCGCCGCCCACGCCCTAATGTCCTGTCTCTGAAATTCGCAGCCTCAATGAACTGTCATCCTTAGCGGAGTTTGGCCGATTTTTCCGCCCAACGAAGTCGAAGGATCTGCGGTTGTCTTACCGCGAAAAACGCGGCCAAACGCAGGACGGAAGAGCCTTGCGCCGTTACATGCGCCGCTGGGCCATGGACGGTTCTTTGCTTGACTGCAATGGTTGCGACGAATGGTAACGAGATACGGATTCCATGCGAAATACTTTTTCGGCATGGTCCACTGCGGCTGCATGAAAATCATGTTGAGGCGCCGGTGAGCGATCTATCGGACCAGTTCCGGTGGTGACGCTTCTACGGTCAAGGGATTAGCAGGGAACGTGGTATGTGTTTGATTTGCGTTTTGGGACATTCGCCGTTGCTGTAGTTTCGATATCAAGCTGCCGAAGGAGGAGCAGTTGGCAGGATGGCAGAAGCCGAGCCACTTCGCCCATCGGGGCCCCAGACGCCAGACGCAGTACCGCCGCTTCACTAAACTCCCGCGCAAACTTCCGTCGATCCATTCCCATGACACAATTCTCCATTCGCTGAGAAATGTGTCTTATTCGCCTGTCTCAATTTCGTGGTCCACTCCAGGCAACTTACAATTGGCGATCCCCTGCGTTCAAGACTCTTCCGTGCATCCACCTCCGGCAGCACATCGTCTTCGTGTGTCAATCGCACCTAGTGTGGTGTTCCCGAAATTTGTTGAAAACGAACGTTCCTCAGGATGTCAATCTCGACTGACGTGATGCGTGCTGCGAGAGCGGGCGCTCTTAGTGCAGTTCGGGCGCGGGCTTCGCAATCAGAACACCGAGAGCGCAACTTGCCATGCGCGCCAATTCTCCATCGGCGCGGCTAGTGAGAACGACCGGGACCTTGGCTCCGACCACGACTCCCGCGGCTAGTGCTCCCGCCAGGTATTGCAGCTCCTTGAAGAGGATGTTTCCGGCCTCGAGATTGGGAACCATGAGCAGATCGACGTCTCCCGCGACACGCGACTTGATCTTCTTGATCCGCGCGGCATCACTGGAAATGGCATTATCGAAAGCCAACGGACCATCGACAACGGCTCCGGTGATTTGTCCGCGATCGACCATCTTGCAGAGAGCGGCGGCATCGAGCGTAGAAGGAATAGCAGGATTCACGGATTCGACGGCCGATAAAATAGCCACCTTGGGGCTGGCAATTCCGATGGTCTGCAGCATGTCGATAGCGTTCTGCAGAATGTCGATCTTGGTCTCGAGGTCGGGCTGGATGTTTACGGCAGCATCGGTGACGAAGAGGGTCTTGTGATAGGAGGGAACGTCCAATGCGAATACATGGCTGATGCGCCGGCCGATGCGCATTCCTCCCTCGCGCGACACGACTGCGCCCATCAGCTCGTCGGTGTGCAGGGAGCCCTTCATCAGCATTTGCACTTCGCCCTTTCGCGCCATTTCGACGGCCTTAATAGCGGCGGAGCGGCTTTCAGCGATGTCCACGATGGGGATGGTTCCAAGATCGAGCTGCATAGTTTCCGCCTGGTGGCGAATCCTGGTCTCGGGGCCCACGAGAATCGGAGCGACCAAGCGATCCTTGAAAGCCTGAATGGCGCCGCCCAGTGATACTTCGTCGCATGGCCAGACAATCGCCGTCCTGACCGGCGGCTTGGCGTTGGCGCGCGCGATCAAGCCCAGGTAGTGGCGATACTGGTTGTTCACAATAACCTGCGGCAGGGGCAGCGTGGACCAGCGCAGTTTTGCAGCCGGTGCGAGCAGCTCGGCCGTGCCGGAAAAAACATCCACGCCGGCGCCGTCGTTGGCCACGCAGGCGAATGTGATCCTTTTTGTTGAATCGTCTTTGGCCGCAACCTGCACCTTAACGAGAATGCGGTCTCCGACGCGAATGCGGTGACTAAACGAGAGGCAAACGCTGGTGAGCGTGCATCCGGGCCCGGGAATGTTCATGCTGAAAAGGCCCGATATGAGCGAAGCGCACCACATGTTTGGCCCATATGGCGGTATGCCGCCAGAGCGCTCGATAAATTCATCGGAATTGAGCACGGCGTGGAAGCCGGAGATCGAGGCGAAAGCCATCGCGTCGTCGGTGGTGAATACATGCTCTGTTGTGGCGGTGTCGCCAATGGAAATCTCGTCGTAGGTCTTGCTTTCAATAAAACCCAGATCCATACATGTCCTTTCGTACTTCAGCGCCGGCCAATTTGCATGGTATCTTCACGAAGCAAGCCCTGAAGTGATTGCAAGCACATGTGCCCGTTGCATGGAATTCAATCCATGGTTGCGAGCGTCCAGACTTGTCAGCGAATCGGGCTATGCCGCGCCCATGACCCGAGCCAGGGTTTCGCCGATTTGAGCAGGCGAATCGACAACATGAATTCCTGCCTCTCGCAACGCGCGCATCTTCTCGGCTGCGGTGCCCTGGCCTCCGGAGATGATGGCGCCGGCGTGACCCATGCGGCGGCCCGGCGGCGCGGTTTGCCCGGCGATGAATCCGACGGCCGGTTTCTTCACGTGCTTCTTGACGAATTCCGCCGCAGCCTCTTCGGCCGAGCCGCCGATCTCGCCGATCAGGATGATGGCCTCGGTTTGAGGATCGTCGTTGAAGAGGCGCAGGGCATCGATATGCGAGGTCCCGACGATGGGATCGCCGCCGATGCCGATGGCCGTCGATTGCCCGATGCCGCGCTGCGTTAGCTGATATACCGCCTCGTAGGTGAGCGTGCCCGAGCGCGACACGATGCCGACCTTGCCTTCTTTGTGAACGCTGCCCGGCATGATGCCGATCTTCGCCTTGCCTGGCGAGATGACGCCGGGGCAGTTGGGTCCGATAAGCCGCGACTTCGACGTCTTGAGCTTGGCCCACACCTTGACCATGTCGAGAGTGGGGATGCCCTCTGTAATGCAGACAATGAGCGGAAGGCCTGCATCTTCTGCTTCGAGAATCGCGTCAGCCGCTCCAGCAGGCGGCACAAAAATCATGGTTGCGTTGGCCCCGGTTTTTTCCACGGCTTCAGTCACTGTGTCAAACACCGGCCAGCCCTCATGAACGATTCCACCCTTGCCGGGCGTCACGCCGCCAACCACGTTGGTGCCGTATTCCGCGCAGCCCTTGGCGTGGAAGGTCCCTTCCTTGCCGGTAATGCCCTGCACGATGAGCCGCGTATTTCTATCGACCAATACCGCCATCGAAAATAGCTCCTGGTTGCTGGCTTAAGTTTAGCGAATAGCTGAAAGCCTCTAGCTCGCTGCCTTTACGACAAGCTCCGCCGCTTCTTTCATCGTTGCGCCTACCTGGAAGTTCAGCCCCGACTCCTTCAAAATCTTCCGCCCTTCCTCGACATTTGTGCCTTCGAGGCGCAGCACGATCGGCACCTTCACGCCGAGCTTGCGCGCCGCGTTGACCACGCCGGTGGCCAAGCGGTCAACGCGCAGAATGCCGCCGAAAATATTGATGAAGACGGCCTTCACGTGATCGGCGGCGAGCAGAATCCCGAAGGCATGCTCGATCTGCTCTTGTGTCGCGCCGCCGCCAACGTCGAGGAAGTTTGCCGGCGATCCGCCGGCGTACTGAATAATGTCCATGGTGGCCATGGCCAGTCCAGCGCCGTTCACCATGCAGGCGATGGAGCCGTCGAGCTTGATGTAGTTGAGTGCGTACTTGCTGGCTTCCACCTCCAGCGGATCTTCTTCGGCGATGTCGCGCAACACCTTGATCTCAGGATGGCGGAAGAGCGCGTTGTCGTCGAAGTTCATCTTGGCGTCGAGCGCGAACAGCTTGCCGTCGGTGGTGGTGATGAAAGGATTGATCTCGACCAGCGAAGCGTCGGTGTCGATGAACGCTTTGTACAGGCTCTGGAAGAAGGCGACGGCCTGGTTGACCTGCGCCGCTTTCAATCCCACCGCAAATGCCAGCTTCCGCGCCTGCCAGGAGCCAAATCCGACGGCCGGATCGATGGCCTCCTTGTAAATGGCCGCGGGATCCTTCGCAGCAACCTCCTCAATCTCCATGCCGCCGGCCTGCGAAGCCATAAACACCAGCTTTCCCGCAGCGCGGTCGAGCACAATGCCCAGATACAACTCACGTTCGATCGCTGCCGTCTCTTCAATCAAGAGCCGCTGCACCTTCTGGCCCTGCGGGCCGGTCTGATGCGTGACCAGATTCATGCCGAGGATGTGTTTGGCGTGCTCCTCGGCTTCTTCGCGCGTCTTCGCCACCTTCACGCCGCCGCCCTTGCCGCGGCCTCCGGCGTGAATCTGCGCCTTCACCACCACGCCCGGCGCCCCCTCGGCGAAGAGCTTGCGAGCCACGGCACTGGCTTCTTCCAGCGTGTTCGCCATCTCGCCGTTGGGGACAGGAACGCCGTACTTCGCCAGGATTGCTTTTGCTTGATACTCGTGAATTTTCATGTTTGGATTGAATTCTTGAGGATGCTGAAAATCGAGGGGATTTGGGGCGCATTCGTGCAGCGCTAAACAAATACTATCGTGCGGCACGAACCCCCGTAAACCGAATGCGGACTGTGTCTCGCAGAAGCCGCGCGGCTGGATTGGGTCCAGAGGCCGATCCTTGATCCGTGCGGCGTTCAATCGCCCCAGCGGGCGCAAATTCGCCTGCCGGGGCCCCGCTTACGCGCCAAGCTCCGCTCGGATGGCCCGTCGATTTTTCGATGCGAACTTCCGACCCAGGACCCTAGGCGAGCGCGAGATTGACGTTGTCGATGGCCTCGTCGATCTCCGCGGTGCTCTTGTAGCCCACGGTGACGCAATCCACGCCTGCGTTCCGGAACGCAAAGCGCATGGCCTGCTGGCGGTCGGAGCGGTCGGTAAAGGCGCCCTCGCCGATGAGCTTCATGCTGATGACGCCCTGCCCGGCGGCACGCGCCTCGTGTACGTGCTGCACCACCTCGCCCACATTTCCCAGCGAATGCCAGCCGTCGGTCTCGTTATCCATCTTGACGCCTTTATGATTCATACGAATCATGGCCACATCGAGCCACTTGTTGCCGGGGACCTGGCGCAACGCGGGCAGCCCGTGCACCGATGCGCCGTGCGTCAAGATCATCTTCCGCGCCTGCGCTTCGAGAATCGCATCCTGCCATCGCTCGCTGTCCACAGGCCAGGTGGGTCCCGTCTGCACATGCAAAAGCATGATGTCGAAGTACTCGGTATCGCTGTTTCTGCGTAGTTCGTCGAGCCTCTTGAGCGGATCGGGAGAGCCGTTCGTCGTCACCTTGGACATCAACTTATAGCTGTCGCGCGGCACCCCTTTCAGTGCAACTCCCAACATCTGCTGCGACTCGCCATACGACTCCGCGGTCTCGAAGAAACGGATGCCGTGGTCGTAGGCGTAGCGCACCAGCTGCGTGAACCCCTGTTGCCCAAGCTGCTGCTGTATTCTGCCGGCGAAGCTTCCAGTGCCGAAGGCAAGGCGCGTGACCTTGACGCCTGACTTGCCGAGCGTTACCCAGTCGGTGGCTGAGGCGCGTTCGGCCAAAAGTGGTGTACCGTGCAGGCCCGCAATAGCGCTCGCGGCTGCGCCGGCTCTTAAGAAGTCTCGTCTAGAAATATGCGGCATGGATGACCTCTGCCTCTCGGCCAAAAGGGGTTGGCCGGTTGTTCGAATGGTAACACAGTCTCAGACAAGCATGAATCTGCGGTAGTAGGTCAGTTTGCTTTTACACAGGCTCTATCTGGTCAATGAATGGATTTTTCAGAAATGTCTTTTAAATAATTCATCGGACGGTCAATCACGCAAATGACAGAACCCTCCAATTTCAACTGCTGAATATTGTGTGTAGATGTCCCCGGTGTGACTTCGATACGGCTGACTTTGCGGGCCTGCGCTGTCACTTTCTCGCCGCGTATACAGCCTCCAACGCCATAGAGTGTGCTGCTAGCGGCCTTTTTTAGTTCCTTTTGGCTCATATGAGTCAAGCACTCCGATCTTCCCCTCGTTTTCAAGCTCCGTGCACAGTTCTAGCACGACTTCCAAATCGAGAGCGAGGCGCTCGGCCACATCACTGTAGAACAGCGAACCTTCTGACTTCTTATAGAGGTCAAGGATTTCTTGCCTAGCCTGATCCTTTGGAATTGACCGCAATACGACCGTCTGCACGCGCTCCCCCAATATGTGCTCGACCAGAGTTTTCATTTCTTTGAGTAGACTGCGGTTGAACTCAGCGGTCTTGTTGTTCTCTCGGGTATAGCTGGCGAGGAAATCATCAAACTTTTGCGACAATCCAGCGACCGATCCAATGGCATCGCGGAGTTCGCCGAACCCTTCCACCATATCCGTTAGCCCATGCCCCTTGTAGCCTAAAATCGCTTGCAATTCATGTGCCGTAAAATTCTTGCGATTTTGGTACTCTCCGGCGTACCCTTCGCTGGCCGGAACAGCCAAACGCTCCAACTCCAACGTCACGAAACTCTCACCGAAACTAAGGGCAGCCGCATTAGGAGTCATGTTCATCAGCGACACAGAGAGCGGCCCGTTGAACCCAGGGTCTATTTGGATTCCAACAGAAGCGAACAATCCTCTTCGGGACAGAGACGACTTCACACCGAAATGTCCAACCATGTTGAGTGGAAGGCGAAGTTCTTCCATCGTCCACAGTACTGCCGGTGCATATCCTGGTATGACCAAGACTCCTTCAGTTTCCAGGTCAATTCGCGGATCACCATTTCGAGGAATAGTCGCCGCGACTTTGCCAACCTTCATGTCGTAGCTAGCAGGCTGCAACATCGCCCGGTCGAATGGCGTGATTGATATGTTGCCTGCCTGTAGTTCGCCTTGGATTTCAACATTCGACAGAGGCATGTTGTTCCCCACTTTGGCTGAGTTATACAAGTAAACACCAATCGGGAGCGAATGGGAAGCGAAATAATCACGACATGGCGATCCCCAGACTGCCCAATCGGCTCGAACTCGCCTCTATTTTCTTTCGAGCGGTTTTGCAGATAATTACGGTCTTCTGTTGCATGATTGCTCTATAACGAGGCCATGCCCGCGGCGCGGCAAAAGAAGCTCCGAAGCCGAAAAAAATAAGTCAAAAAAATTCCGATACCCCTATGGGGTATATTTTCGGAGTTAAGTCGTTCATAATCAATACGTGTATCTCAAAAAATACCGTCGAATTACGCGGTATTTTCTTTCGTAAGTGCTTTATTATCAGTCGCCGCTGCAGCAATTTCGCCGGATTTCGCGGAGTTTGGTCTCGTAACTGCCCTATTATCAATCGCCGTTTCAACAACTCGCGCACAAGGACGAACTCGCGCACAATGACGCCGCATTTCCGCCTCGCCCCGCCACGCCTCGCCCAGCCCCCTTCACGACCCCAAATTCAAATGCGACCACCCTGGGTTAGCCGGGGGCATTGCAAGCCGCAATTGTCAGCTTACTCGGCGTCTGCAGCCACGGCTGCGCCCTTGGCACGCATGCCGGTGATGGTAACGACACTGGCCAGGATAAACGCTCCGCCGAGGACCGTGCGAGCGCCCAGCGGCTCGCCTCCTAAGAAATAGCCGATAATGACAGCCACGACAGGATTGACGTAGGCATAGGTTCCGACTCGTGTCGGCGACTCATGGTGCAGGAGCCACACGTAGGCGGTGAATCCCACAATGGAGCCAAGAAAAATCAGATAGGCAAGAGCGATCCACGCCGCGCCCGACACGGCGAGGGGAGCGAATCCGCGCCACTCGCCGCGCGCGGCAGAAACGGCCGTCAGCATCACGCCGCCGGCAAGCATCTGCGCGCCGGAACTCATCACTTTCGACGCAGGAAGCGGGAGTTTGCGGGTGAGTGCAGAGGCGATGGACCAACTGACGGCCCCGACGATCAGCCCCGCAGCGCCGGCAGTGTCGATGGGCGCTCCGCCCAGCTTGCCTAGATTGATGGACCGGCTCATCAGCACGGCGACGCCGGCGATGCCCGCAAGCAGCGCCATGGAAAGCCGCGCGGTCAGGCGTTGCGTTCGCAGGATTGCGATTTCAGCGAGCGCCATAAAGGTCGGAATCGTGGCCAAAATGATCGCCGCGATGCCGGAAGGCACGCGCTGCTCCGCCA
>Ga0335078_10001038_pt1 | contig 42286 bp, 20 predicted proteins | sample Lox_Sample_32_FD_206711 | JGI IMG/M metagenome (GOLD analysis project Ga0335078, IMG submission 206711) | Soil microbial communities from Loxahatchee National Wildlife Refuge, Florida, United States - Lox_Sample_3.2 | ecosystem: Environmental > Terrestrial > Soil > Wetlands | place: USA...
AGCATTGGTCTGCATAGGCCGCTTTTCCGTGGTGGGATTCTGACCGTCGGATGCGCGGACGACCTGGCCACCATAAGGCGACACAGAAAACGGCGGAGCTTTCACATCCTCCTTCGCGTCCCGGGCCTGGCACTCGACAAAGCCAGCGTGTGGGAATCAAGACTAAATGCCGCTTTGAAGGAATGCGGATGCTCGCTCGGTGCGAGCTGCATGTTGGCAGCACTCGCTGGATCGATCATTTGGCAGTTCTGCTATTCGTCATGGAGCGTTTCGCACTGGCTCGAGTTTTTGTGGCGCAGCACTCTAGCCGCTCTTGCAGCGGGCGTAATCGGCAAGCTCTCAGGACTCGCGCTGGCAGAAGGCCGTATTCAGGCAATCGAAAAGCAGATACGGAAATTTGAATCCGGAATCAGGCACGGGGTGTAGCGATGTCAACTTGCACGAAATGGGTGGATGACGGGACGATTGCGTGCACCGACTGGGCGCAGCAGGCTACACAGTCGTGCAGTCAGTGGGCGGACCACGGCTACAACCAATGCCAGTCCTGGGCCGACGAGGGATCGAATCAGTGCCAGACGTGGGCCGATGAGGGATCGAATCAATGCAGCTCATGGGCCGATGAAGGATCAAACCAATGCTGCGACTGGGCGCCCTGTTCGTGGTTTTGCGATGCCTATTATTGGGTTGCGAATTGGGTTTGCCAAGGCTGGTATTGGGTGGCCAACTGGGTTTGCCAGGCATGGTATTGGGTGGCCAACTGGGTTTGCCAGGCATGGTATTGGGTGGCCAATATCGTTTGTGTCGTGTTCGTATGGATCATTAATGCCGTTTGCGTTGTCTGGTCGTGGATAGCCGATTGGGTTTGCGTTGCATGGGACAATGTGCGCTGCGGTGTCTTCTCTCTTTTTGGGGGAAACACCACACCCTCCGGGCCAATCAAGCACGTCTTCGTCCTCATGCTTGAAAACCGCGCTTTCGACCATATGCTGGGTTTCGGCGGAATTCAGGGGACTGATCCGAGCACGGGTCAGTTGACCTCCGTTGATGATCTGACGCAGGGGGGCCCGTTTGAAAATCCGAATCCCAACGCGACTCCAGTCGACACTCCAGTTGCCGTGTCCTCACCCGCGGATTTCACGCTCTCAAATCAAGCTCCGGACCCCGGACACGAGTTTAACAACGCGCTCCTGCAGCTTTGCGGCTACCAAAGAGATGATAGTGGAAACGTTATTCTGCCTTCGTATCCTGCCAACGGCCCCTACCCGCCTATTAACAACACAGGATTTATTGGCAGCTATTTTGGACTCTTCCCGGTTAGCGGAAATACGCCGAACCAGAACGACCCGCAAAGGATTATGAAATGCTTCACTCCTGATCAGTTGCCTGTCTTAACCGCCCTTGCCAGGGAATTTGCGGTCTGCGATCGATGGTTTTCCTCGGTTCCGGGTCCGACCTGGCCGAATCGCTTTTTCATTCATGCCGCTTCTTCGGGAGGTCTTGACGACAGCCCATCCGGTTTCGACGTCTTCTCTTCCTCTTTTCTCAATGGATATCGTTTTGAAAATGGCACGATTTACGATCGCCTGGAAGATGCCTGCTTCGATTGGAAGGTCTTCATGGGGGACGAATTCCCTCAAGTCTTCGCCATTAGCGGGATGACTGACCGGCGCCTGGAAGGTCACTTCGAGGGCTTCGATGAATTCGCGGATGCAATTAACGACCCCGATTATTCAGTGCCCTACACTTTTATCGAGCCGAACTACGGAAATGTGCTGCCAACCACGCCGGAGGATTTTACCTGCGGCACCTCTCAACATCCGCTGGACGATGTGACGCGCGGCGAGCGGCTTATCAAGACCGTGTATGAGACGATCCGGAATTCGCCGCATTGGAACGACAGCCTTCTGCTGGTTACCTATGATGAGCAAGGTGGCTTTTTCGATCATGTCCACCCGCCGTCCACGGTAAGCCCAGGGGACACCATATCGGATGAGACGAATAACCATCACAATTTTAATTTCGAGCAGCTTGGGATTCGCGTTCCCGCAGTTGTGATCTCTCCCTTGATTCCGAAAAACATGGTCGATCACCAGGTTTACGATCACACCTCGCTATTGGCCTCTATCGAAACTATGTTCGGCTTTTCGCCCCTCACCAATCGCGATGCTCGGGCCAACACGCTGAATCATCTGTTTTCCTTGAGCGCTCCGCGGAGCGATGCGCCGGCATCGCTCCCCAACCCCGCCGATTCGGGGTTCCGCTGCAATGATGATCCTTCGCAGCCACCGGGAAGTGCCTCTAGTGGCCTCATAAGCCAGGATGCGGGGCAGAATCCATCGGCCCAGGCCGTGGCCGGCACGTCCAGACCAAGCCGGATCGAATGGGCTTTTCTTCACGTAGCATTCCTCCGCGACTATCACCGCACTTCTTTTTTGGGGAAGCCTGCCGTGATCCGCAGATTCCAAAAAATCCAGACGCGTGAACAAGCCCAGCAATACATGGAAAGCGTTAGGCGTCGCATGCCACAGGTGAGCGGCAAACCGGTGAAGCAAAGGATAACTCCAAATCGCTAACTATTGGCAGATAACGCATAGAGCAAAAGAGCGCAGTTTTAGAGAGGACTTAAATATGGCCGCCAAGTTTGTCGAGAACTATTATTCCGTTCGATCTTCCACGAGTCTGATCGACTCTGCCATCGTCGGCGGCAGTCCAGAAACCGCGACGCTGGCATCGATCGAAGCGACTCTGGCATCCGCCAACGCCGCATTCCTCGCGAGACAGTATCAAACCGCGATTGACGAATACCAGAGCGCGGCGGGGCAGATTTATGGATTGATTGACCCGTCGTTTCTCACGCCCGGCGGTAGCGGCTTTAACTTGCCCACTAGCCCCGCCCTTTTCCCCAGCCTGCTCAGCGCGGCTGCGGAGTATTTGAACGTCCTGCCGGTCAACACGCCCACACCGGCTCCGCGATCGCGTGTACCAATTGACCCGAACCTGCTGGCCGCGACGGCTCTCGTGGACCAGACCGGCATCGTCAGCTCACAGTTGTCCAGCCCAAAAGCGGTTGGAGCCCTGTCCGATTGGCAGCTTGCGAAGAATTACACCGCGCAGGGTATGACCCAGGCCGCGGCCTTCTACCAGCAGCGCGCTAAGGCGGCAGATCCCGATCTGGTCGGCGTTCTAGGACAACTGCCTGCCACGGCTGCGCCGCCGGGAACGGCTCCGGCTGAGGTGGCCGCACCTAAGGCAGGCGGATCGGGACCAACAACCACATCAGCGATTCCAGTGTCTTCAATCGCCGAGCCCATCATCTCCAAAACGCCTACCATCATCGACCACCCGGTAATACCGGTCACGGCGAAGGTCCCCTTGCCGCCCCCGCTGATTCAGACGCGCAGTGCGTCGACCCTTGTCGCGGGCAAGCTGGCTCAGTTTTCGTGGGCCGCCGGATCGGGACCACCGACTGAACCTATCACCTCCTCCCTATACGCAGCGCGAGTCACCCTCACGGCGCTGCCTGACGTTCTCCTCGCCCCGCAGCAACCGGCGGATGTGGCACTCGCGCTGCCCCACGATTACTACTATGTGATCCCGCTCGCACTCGCTGAGTGCTATCAGGCCTTGGGCGAGTATGCCACCGCCGAGACCTATTACCTGCAGGCCGCCGGTTATGCCTACCTCAACGCCACCATCGAAGTGCCTTACGTTTGGATCGGGCTGGCGAACCTCTATCTTGACTGGGGAAACTCTCTCTTCAAGGGTGGCGATCCAGCCAGCGCACTACCGGTCTACTCCAAGGTCCTTACGCCGGACATGAAGCCGCCCTCGAGCTCCTTGTACACACTGCCCGGACTCAAGCCGGCATGGACGGTCGCTCAACAGGTAATTGCGTCTTTGTCTACGGTGACAACCCTGAATGTCAATCCGCAGATTGCCGCGGTGATCGTGGACGTGCAACAGCAGTTGATCAAGATCAGCGCCGGGCTGGATTTCTGGGGAGTCTGGGCGCCCGCCGTGCCCATCTGGACCTTCGACTATCTGCAGCAGGTAGCCATCAATTTTGCGCAGTTGGCCATCTCCGCCGAGCAAAGCGTCATCAGCTTTTGGAACAATGCGGATCAAAGCACACTCACGCTCCAGCAATTGACGGATAACGTTGCGCAAAGCCAGGCGGAAGCCACTGCGGCACAGTTGCAGTATGCGGCAGCCCAAGCTCAGACCCAGGTCTATTCCGACGGCGTGGCTCTCGCGCAGCAGCGAGCTACGGACGCCCAAAACAATGCCACGGAGTACGCAACCTTATCCAGCCAGTGGACGATGCACTCGGCGCTTCAGGCGCAAATGAACGGTGGCGACAACGGCGATGCGGGAACCCTGAACAGCTACGCGAGCCAGATGACGGCGAGCAGCTACAATCTGAGCGGCAGCCTGGCAACACTCGCCGCGGCCGAGGGCTTGACCTCTGCCCGGCTTAATCAACAATATGAAGTTGATTCGATGAAGCGCCAGGCTCAAGAGATGCAGGCCGCGACAACTCAGGCTCAGGACGAGTTGAAGGCATCCACGGCGCAGCAGAATGCGGCACAGGCCCAGCTCAACGCGGCCAACCTGCGGTTCACATCCGCCGAGAATGATGTCGCCGCATTTAACGCGCAGACCTTCACCCCCGACGTGTGGCACCGCATGGGCAACGCAATGCTGAAGATTTATCAGCGCTATTTTGCGATGGCGCTGAAGGTTGCCAGGATGATGCAGCAGGCCTACAACTTTGAGACCGATCAATCGCTGCAGTTGATCAAGTCCAACTATTCCACGGATGAAGTGAACGGGCTTTTGGGTGCGGACGCTCTCATGGCGGACATCCAGAACTTCACCTACGATCTCATAACCAACACGACCACAAAGCCACAACCGGTCAAGCAGACGATATCTTTGGCTCAGCGTTACGGCTATCTCTTCGAGAGCCAGTTCCGAAAAACCGGCACCATGAACTTTCAGACCACGCTTGACGATTTCGAGATGCTGTATCCCGGCACATACGCCGGCCGCATCGAGACGGTCGAAGTGGCGGTCCAAGGCATTGTTCCGCCTACCGGCGTGAGCGGCAGCCTTACCAACAGTGGGATTTCAACCTATCGGCTTCCGTCAGCCAACTGGAACACCGCCAACGGCGGCGTGAAATATCGCGTGCAAAATAAGGAGACGCTGGTACTCTCCGACTACAGTCCGCGGAACGATTCGATCGTCATTCAGACCATCCCGGGCATGCTGCGCATCTTTGAGGGCGCCGGCGTTTGCTCGACCTGGACCCTGGCGATCCCACCGTCCGAGAATGATATCGACTACGGGGCGCTCACCGACGTGCAGGTGACCTTTTCCTACGATGCCCGCTACGATCCCGGGCTCAACGCCAAGGTGATCGCCGCGCTGGCGGGACGGCCCGGCGCCGCCTCCAGCCAGCGGGGCATTCCGCTGCGCTGGGTGTATCCCGATGCATTCTTCGCCTTCCAGAGTTCTGGGTCGATGTCCATTTCGCTCAAGCAGCGCGACTTCCCATGCAATCAGCGTTCGCCGGTCATTACCTCCGTCGGCGTGGTTGTTTCCGCGGTCGGCGGCGTTTCGGCGAGCGGCCTCAAGGTGCAGTTGGGGACGCCGGCGCACGCCGCGGCAATAACCGCCCCCACAGACGCCAATGGCGTGATCGACTCGACCGTGGCAGCGAGTCCCTGGTTGCCACTCGCCAGCGGAACAGCGCTGGGCGCATATACCATCACCTTCACGGCGGCGGACAATCCGTCGCTGGTAAAAGATGGAAAACTCTCCCTCTCCGGAATCGGAAACATTGCGCTGGTTCTGGGCTACAGTTACACCCCGCGAGCGTAACAGCTATGAGTGACATCGGCTTCAGTGATCAGGTTCCGTCGCTGCCCGGAGGGGGGGGGAACGTAGCGGGCATCGGCGCGACGTTTACGCCGGACCTCTCTACGGGAACAGGCGGCCTTTCAATACCGATTGACACCCCCAATGGGCCGAACGATATTGGGCCCCGCCTGAACCTCCAGTACAGTTCAGCGGCCGGAAATGGGCCGTTTGGCTTGGGTTTTTCCATCTCGCTGCCGCGTTTGCTCATCGACACGGAGTACGGTTTTCCAAATTACGACGGCCACGATCCGATATTGCTGGAGGGCGCGGGACTTCTGCTGTCTCTCGGAGGCAGCGCCTACCGGCCACAAGTAGACGGAGGCGCTTGGCGAGTGCAGAAGTCCGGCTCCGGCTTCATCTTGATGAGCCGCGATGGCACTTTGTACACCCTTGGAACGGATGCGGCCACGAGTCTCGCCGATCCGGCGAATCCCGCCAACATCTTTGCCTGGCATCTCGAGAGCATTGTAGATGCGCTGGGCTACAAGGCGGCCTTCACCTGGCTCTCGGACCGCGGGCAACTGTACCTCGATACCATCGAGTACGGCGCTTACCGCATCGTGTTCACCTACGAAACGCGGCCCGACGCCTTCCGGTCAGGTCGTTCGGGCTTCACCATCACGACGGGTCTGCGCTGTACGCAGATAGAATTGCAACTCGTGGGCGATCCGCAGCCGGCAGTGCGGCGCTGGACTCTGGCGTACACCGCCGATGCCGCCAGCGCCGCGTCGCTGCTCACCACCGTCACTCTGGCCGGAGTGGACGAAAAAGGTACCGTGCTGGCGGCCCCGCCCCTCACCTTGGGATACGCCCAAGCTGGCAACCCCTCGCTGGTGCGGTTTGCGGGCGAAGGAATCGGCCTGCCGGCCCTCACCCTGGGACTGTCGCGGCGCGCCGATCTCATTGACTGGGACGGCAACGGCCTGCCGGATGTCATGCAGATCAGCGCGGGTGGCGAAGCCTTTGTCTGGCGCAACACCGGCAACACTACCTTCCAGGGTCCTCAAAGGGCCGGCCTGGTACCCGGTTTTGCTCAGGCCAATGCGGCGATTGCCTTCGCCGATATGGACGGGGATGGCCTGGCGGACCTGATTCGCTACGATCAGCCGCTGGCCGGTTATGTGCCGCGCGTAGCTGGAGGTGGTTTCGGTGAACCGGTTGCCTGGCAGCAGGCCCCGGCGCCGGTGGTGGCGTCGCCTGGCATCCGCGTGGTTGATCTTAATGGCGACGGAATTCCCGACATGCTGGCGTCGTCGGATTTCGGCCTGACGTTGTACTATCGCGCGGGCGCCGAGGGATGGTCTTCCTTGCCACGTGTGGTGCCCAAGGGCGTTGCGCCGGACGTCGACCTGAGCGACCCGCAGATCTTCCTCGCCGACATGACCGGCGATGGGAGTTATGACATGGTCCGCGTCAGCGGCGGCGGCATCACCTACTGGCCCTATCTTGGAAACGGCCGCTGGGACACGCCAGTGTTGATGGCCAACTCGCCCGCTCTACCATTCGACCTGCGTTTGGACCGTATCTTCGTGAGCGACGTCAACGGCGACGGAGTCGCCGACATCATCTACCTCGATTCTGATCGTTTGACTTATTGGGTCAATCAGGCGGGGCTCTCTTTTTCGCCGCCGGTAAACATCGACTATGTGCCGGCCGCGGCCATCGAGCAGCCCCGACTCGCCGATATGACCGGCAGCGGCACAGCCGGAATCTTATGGACCTCCAACGGCCCCTTCGGCGAGGGAACCCAGTATTTTTACCTCGATTTTTTGGGCTCGGCTGCGCCGCGGCTCCTGACACAACTGGATAACGGGATCGGACTTGTCACCAGGGTTGAGTACACCTCCTCGGCACAAGAGGCGGCGCGAGCCATGGTGGCGGGTAGCCCCTGGTCCACGACTCTGCCGATCCCAGTGGCTGTGGTCAAGAAGATGACCATCACTGACGCGGTGACCGGCAACGTTCGGACCACCGCATTCGCCTACCGCGACGGCCGTTACGACGGCGTCCTCCGCGAGTTCGCAGGCTTCGGCCAAGTCGACCAGCAGGACGAAGGGGACACCGGCATTCCCACACTGCTGACCTCGTCCTGGTTTCATATTGGAGTTGATCCGGCCCAACCGCAGGCCCCGCTCGACGATCAAACGCGGCAGGCTTTGCGGGCCATCCGCGGACGGCTCTACAAACGCGAACGCTACGGTCTGGATGCATCGCCGTCGGCCTCCAATCCCTACGACCGCTCGGAGTACAACTGGACGGTGGTGACAGAGGCGACGCCGGGCGGCCCGGTCTTCGTCCCGCGCCTACTGGCCACGGTTCAGAGTGTACTCGAACGCGGCCCGGCGCCGGTCTCCAGCATTACCACCACCAACCATGCCTGGGATGCCAACGGCAACGTGATCGATGCCACCGAGACCGCGACGTCCGGCAGCGGCGCCACAGTACAAACGTTGCGCACACAAACCACCTACGCGGCAGATCCTGGCGGCCGGTTTCTTTCCAAACCATCCCGTGTACAGCAGACTGATGGCAGCGGAACGATCGTGGCCGATCAAGTCATCGTCTATGACAATGCCGCCGAGGGGACGACTGGAACACAAGGTCTGGTCACGCGCCGATCGTCGCTCGTAATCGCGGATGCCGCGGTTACGGCGGCATACGGCGCGGCGACCCCGAATTTCTCGTCGTATCACTACTATCGCCGCTCGGACAGCCCAGGCTGGTGGATCGATCAAGGACGCTACGTACGGACGGTGAATGCGAGTGGTCTGAGCGGCACGGTCGAAGGGCCTAACGGCGGGACCTTCGGCGTCGTCTATGACGCGAATCAGACTTTCCCGGCCAAGGTAACCGACCCGGTAGGCAATACGGTCAGCGCCATCTATGACTATCGCACGTCGCGGGTCGCCGCCTTAACCGACGCCTCGGGCCAGACCTTCTCAGCTTCTTTCGATGCGCTCGCGCGTATCGTGGCGCGAGTCGAGCCCGGCGACAGCACCGCACTTCCGACGTTCACGTTTACCTATGACACCACTGTGCCGGCATCGAGTATGCAGTCGCTACGGGCAACCAGCGGCTCGACGGACACCGTCGATCGGCGAACTTTCTACGGTGGAGATGGTAATGAGGTCGAACTGCGGGAAGTGGATGAGACGGGCGAGATCTCGGTGTCGAGCCGGGCAACGAATGCGCGCGGACTGGTCGCGCGCGAGTATGTCGCGTGGCGGCCGGAATCCTCCGCCTATAGCCTACCGGCCTCTACGGTGCCCTGCACCGCTTACACGTACGACGCATTGGGGCGACCGCTCACCCGGACCGATCCGGACGGCAATGAAGTATCTTGGACATTTGCGCCGGGCGCCGTAGAACAGGTGGACGCCAATGGAAGAATAACGCGCAGCCTGGTGGATGCCACCGGCCGCATCGTCGGAATGCAGGAGTACCTGTCGGGTAGCACGCTGGCCAGTTCCTTTGTCTTCGACGCGAAAGGGAATCTGCTCGAGCATACCGATGCTGCCGGGAATGTGGTCAAAATGTGGTACGACTGCTTCGGCCACGTGTTGCGCGTTCAGCGGCCGGAGCGCGACACTATGACCGTCTTCGACGCGGCCGGCAATCCCGTCGAAACGCGTACGCTGTCCGGCATCACCATAACGCGCACGTACGACTTGTGCAACCGTCCGGTGACCGTCGCTACTCCCGGCAAGCCACCGAGCGTGCGCTATACCTATGACGACACCGGTTCGCCGCCCCCGCCGGATGCCGGCGCCCACACCTCCGGCGGACGATGCGTCCGCATCGACGACGAAAGCGGCGTGTCAGTTTTCGACTACGATGTTCGGGGCCGGACCGTCGTTAAGCGCAGCACACCCACCGGCGCTTCGCAGTACGTGCTGACGTTTGCTTACCGCTCCGATGGACAACTCGCGACTCTCACCTATCCGCGCGGCAAGGGCGCGTCCCTGGTCCTTGAGTATCAATACGACAAGCGTGGACTCGTCTCCGCCATACCTGGGGTGGTCTCGGCGGTGTCTTATGATCTACAGGGACGAAGGACGTCCGTCTCTTACGCCAACGGGGTAAGCACGGCTTATGCCTATGACAACGCGGGCCGCCTCACCGAACTCGATCATTCCGGCTCCACAGGCAGCTTGCGGAAAACGCAGTTGGTCAGAGATCCAGTCGGGAATCTCACTCGGATCATCAGCCCTGACAGCACGATTGCCGCCACCTTCTCCTACGACGATCTGCATCGTCTCGTCATAGCTGCCACAGATGCCGGGGATGTACGTACCTATGCTTATGACAATGCCGGCAACTTCACGTCGAAGTCCGACGTGGGAGCTTACGCCTATGGCGAGAATGGAAGCCCTACCACCTGCTTGACCAGCGCCGGAGCCGCGAAATTCACCTATACCGCCCTGGGAGAAATGCAGCAGACGCCATGGGGCACCCAGAGCTTCGATGCCTTCGGCCGGTTGACTGAAATTACCGGGGAGACTCAAGCCGCATTCACCTACGACTACGCGGGCGCCCGGGTATCGGCAAGCTTCACGAGCGACGGAACCACCACCACGCGCCTGACACCCGACGCGCTCTACGCCCTCGAAGACGGCACACTGGTCAATTATCTGTTCGACGGCCAGCGCTTCGTGGCTCGCGACGTGGACGCCGGCGCCCGCACCTATCTCCATGAGGACCATATCGGAAGCCTCGTATTGATGACCGATGCGAGCGGTACGGTCGCTGACGCAATCCGCTACGATCCATTCGGTGGAGTCGTAGCACGCCTGGCAGCCGGATCCAGCGTTCCCGTGGGCTTCGCGTTCGGGACGTTCGATGACGCCTCGGGGCTTCTCTACCTGCATGCGCGCTACTATCATCCGCGGTTCGGCCGGTTTGTAAGTCCGGACTCGATCGTGCCGAACGTATTCGTGCCGCTCGCCTGGAACTCGTATGCCTACTGCGCCAATAATCCACAAACCTATTCCGATCCCAGCGGCCGCGCCTGGTGGCAGATCTTCGTAGCTGTCCTGGCAATTGTCGCCCTGGTGGCATTGACGATTGTGACGTGCGGAATCGCTGCTCCGGCGGCGGCGGCGGGTGCCTCGGCTGCGGCAGCCGCGCTGGGCGCATCGGCGGCAGCGGCCGCCACCGCTGGCACCGTCGCTGCTGCCGGCCTGATTGTCGCGGTTGGTGTTGGCATTGTGGCTGGAGGTATTGTCGGAGGGCTTGCCGCGTACAAGGCCGGCGGTGACGCGGGTGATATCCTCCTCGGCGCTCTGGTCGGAGGCGCAGTCTGCGGGTGGGCCGCGCTGGGAGCCTACGAAGCGGGAGGCGCAATCGGGGGCGCCCTGGGCGGGGCATCCAAGCTGATTGCTGATGTGGTCGCGGGCGCCGTCGCAGGTACCATCAACGGAGCGGCCATGGGCTTTGCGGCGGGATTCGCAGGCGGACGCGGGACTCTTGACCAAACTCTGTCTGATATCGCACTCGGGGCGCTGATAGGCGCGGTCGTCGGTGGTGCCCTCGGTGGCGCACAATACGCTCTTACGACCGGTTCTCCGCCAACCCCGCCCAGCACCAACCCCAACGCCGCTCCCCCCGGCCCTCAACCTGACCCGTCGGCCAGCATCCAAAATCCGCCGCCCGGCACGACCAACTCGCTGCCGTCGGCACTCGCCAAGGCCGCCTCACCCTGGCTCAGCTACTACGGGCAGATCACGGCTCGTGCTATCCTGGCAAGTCCTTTCGCCGCTGCAGCCGAGACTCTCGTCGTCGACAGCTCCAGCGGCATTTTGGATCTCGGTTACGGTCCGCAAATCCTGCAATGGCTCGAACAAAACAATATCAGCGTCAGCATTGGGGGGAAAAACTAGGCAAGTGCCTCTGCGCCTTTCTTTGACTGCCGACTTCGAACATGTACGACCCTTTCTCGCCAGCGGCCAGGCAGCGTTTGCTGGTAGTACACCCGAAAACACATCAAGCGGAAACTGGATTTCCGGATCTTTCATCCGGCTGTGAAGCTAGGCGGGCGGGCAATCTTCGATAATTGGAATCTCAGGAGAGGTGCACCAGGGACAGAGACGCGTTACCGCGGTACTCTGCCGACGAATACATCACGCGCGCGCGGGAACGCCAGGCAGGCAGCGCACGCCGGAAGACGTGGGCGATTTGTGGTATCTCCTCGCGGCCCTGGTCAGAAGAGCGGCCGCAGCCCGGCCGAGGTGGCGCGCGAGTGCTCGACAATCAGGCGGTGGAGGCCAACGGCCGCCTCTTGGGTCTCGAACATCCCGGCACGCTGAGCGCGATGCACACCCTCGGCAACGTGTACTTCGAGGAGCAGAAGTTCGAACAAGCCGAGGCGATGTTCGCTCATGAGTTGGAAATCCGCCGGCGTGTTTCAGGCGTCGAGCACCCCGCGACCATCGCCGCAATCGTCAATCTGGGAGCCGTTTACATGGCCCAGGCCAAGCGCGCGCAGGCCGAGGAGCTCATGAGCCAGGCCATTGAAGTCAGTCGCCGTGTACTGGGGCCTGAGCATCCCAGTACGGTCGCGTGCATGAACAACCTTGCCAACGTCTACGACCAGCTTGGCATGTATTCCCAAGCTGAAGCCCTACACATTCAGGTCCTCGATATCCGCCGGCGCACCTTACGTCCCGGCCATCCGCTGATCCTGGAAGCTATGCACGGCCTGGCGTGGACCTATACTGCGGATGGCCGGTACACGGATGCCATGAAGCTGCTAGTCGAAACGATCGAGGGCGAGCGCCGCGCGTTGGGTCCCGACCATCCCGAAACGCTGAGCAGCACCGCCGATGCCGGATTCCTCTACCAGCAACAGGGCAAATACGATGTGGCTGCGCAATATGCCGCTCAGGCTCTGTCTGGGCGTCGGCGCGCGCTAGGCTCGAAGAACTCGGACACGATGGACTCCGCCGCCGATTTGGCCTTGGCTTACCTATCGCAAGGGAAGTTCGCCCAGAGCGAATCTGTGGCACGCGAGGCTGTGGAGTTCGATCGTGCAAAGCGTCCGGACGACTGGCAGCGCTTTCGCGCCGAGAGCCTTCTGGGCGCAAGCCTGGCTGGCCAGCAGAAATACGCCGAAGCCGAGCCGCTGCTGCTTGAAGGTTACCGCGGTATGATCGCCCGGAAAGACAAAATTGATGTCCCATACTTCTGCCATTTCGATCGCGCTCGCGAATGGCTCATACAGCTTTACGGGGCCTGGGGCAAGCCCGAGAAGGCGGCAGAATTTAGATCGAAGTGAGGTTCCGACTAACCTGTGACCGGGCCGTCTGGCCCCGTTCCAAAAACTGTATGCGACTGAGATTCCGTCTTTATTGAAGACAGCAACCTGTAATGGTCTCTACTGAGGCGTTCCACAGCCGACTATTTGTGAGACAGGCGCTCACCCCTTGCGGAATTTCATAGTACGAATGCGGGCCGACCCGGTATCCAAGGGAGCGCTGGTATGGGACTCGAAAGACACCTATCAGGAAGAGGAATCCGCCAAGCAGTGGCAAGGCAGCAGATTCCAGGGCACAACGTATGCGCTTCTCAGCGAGCGGAAAAGTGTGAAACGGCTGGCACATAACCACCTAAAACAATTGGCCCGATCCGAATGACCCGTAGGATCACAGCTCTTCTAAGTAACAGCTGGTCTTTCGCGCGCATACTTGGACGACGCGCCACGTCGCCGGCGATTGGCTAGGCGAGCCGGTTGCCGGCAGTTCATGTTCCGATAAGTCTTGTTAAGACAGTCACTGTGCCGAGTATTCGCGTTACGAAAAGCAAGGAGTCTGTAACCGGCCAGAGCCGTGGATGATGATCGTCCACATCTCGGCTGAGCGACTCGCCAGCTTTCCGATATCAGGTTACGATCTTGGTAGCGACACAGATTTGCGAATAACTCATGACCACGACCCGCAGGGATTTCTTCAAAGCAGCCGCCGCACCGGTGATCGCCCACATCGCACGCTGCGCGGACCAGCCTCGGCAGGAAGCCATCGCCATTCAAACCGGGCCCTTCTCGGCCGAGGGCTCGTTCAAATCTGTCCAATGCCCCGAATGGTTCCGTGACGCGAAGTTCGGCATCTGGTCCCACTGGGGCCCGACCTCGGCTATCGGTGAGGGCGACTGGTATGCCCGCAACATGTACATCGAGGGCAGCCGTCAATACCAATACCACCTGAAAACCTATGGCCACCCTTCAAAGTTTGGCTACAAAGACACGATCCCGCTCTGGAGAGCCGAGCTGTTCGACCCGCCAGCACTGATCCGCCGCTACGCCGCCGCCGGCGCGAAGTACTTCGTCAGTATGGGCGTCCACTGCGACAACTTCGACCTGTGGAACTCGCGTGGACACCGCTGGAACTCAGTCAACATGGGTCCAAAACGCGACATTGTCGGCGAGTGGCGTCAGGCCGCCCGCGCGGCCGACCTCCGCTTCGGCGTCAGCGAGCACGTGTGGGCCAGCTATAACTGGTGGACCACCAACAAGGGTGCCGACAAGCTGGGCCCATACGCTGGCGTGCCCTACGACGGCAACGACCCCGCCAACTACGACCTGTACTTCCCGCCGCACCAGCCAGGTCCTGAGGCCTGGGCCGAGCAGGGCAACGAGAGCGAGGCATGGAAGCGCGAATGGTTTCTGCGCGCCCAGGATCTGATCGACCAGCACCAGCCGGACCTCTACTACGAAGATGGTCCGATCCCCTTCGGCCGCTGGGGCCGCTCGCTCGTCGCCCACGTCTACAACCAGAGCCTGCGGTGGCATGGCGGCAAGCTCGACGTCGTCTACACCGCCAAGCGCCGCAGCGAATGTGTCACCGGAGCCTGCACGCTCGACGTAGAGCGCGGCGTCACCGACGACATCGAACCGCATCCGTTCCAGACCGACACCTGCCTCGGCGACTGGCACTACAAGCGAGGCATAACCTACAAACGCCCCAAGACCGTCATCGACCTGCTCGCCGACGTCGTCAGCCGGAACGGCAACCTCCTGTTGAACGTGCCGCTTCCCGCCAGCGGCATGCCCGACGACGAAGAGTTGACCATCCTTGATGCCATCACCGCGTGGATGAAGGTCAACTCCGAAGCCATCTACTCCACCCGCCCGTGGAAGATTTTTGGCGAAGGCCCTGGCATTGCCAAAACCGCGCCCGGCGGCGGCATGAACGGCACCCCGGAGCACTTTAACGAGAACCAACGCAAGGATCTGAGCGGAGCCGATATCCGTTTCACCACCAAAGCCGGTGCCCTGTACGCGTTGGCGATGGGCCACAACGTGCGCGAGACCCGCATCGCCTCGCTGGCCCCGGCCAGCGGTCTAGATTCGCGCAAGGTCGCCCGCGTCGAACTGCTGGGATCGGCCGAGCCGTTGAAATGGACCCAGACGCCCGATGGTCTAATGATCGCTTCACCTCAACGCTGGCCTAGCGAACACGCCGTTACCTTCAAAATCCAGTTCGCCTGATCGTGCCGGGCATGCGCGTGCTCTGGTCAGAATTCGTCGTCGATTTGTCTACAGACCGTCCGGCGTTCGCAGGCGGCGAATGCAGAAGTTGGATGGTATTGCCTTGGCTGACTTCTGGCCACGCGCGGCCGCGTTCGCACTGGACGTGGTGTTGGCCGTGGTGGCTGGCACGCTGACGCTTTTCTGGCAGCATTCTCGCATGACTCTGTGGCACTCGATTGAACATGCGCTAGGACGGCGCGGCAGCGCTTGGCCGAGACAATTGTGGTTCAGGAGAAGGCCTACCGAGCGCGCTTTGAACCAAGCAGTACATGAGGGCGAACCGCTGGAACGTCGATCACGCTCGACATCAGGCTGGGTGTCTTGATCGGGTCAGAATCCGCAAAGAGCGAACGGCACCGAGGCGCCTCTCCGACGTTCAGCGCTGCGCGCCAGCAGGGACGCGCGATCCGAGCTCTTCGTACACCCCAATGTCTATAGATCCGTCGTTGACCGGATTGCCGTAGAAATCCCGGCCGGCATTCGCGGCAACCGGTATCCCGGCATTGATGCACGGGGATCCCGGCTTCAGCCTGAATCCACCCAGCGAGGCGAGTCCTTCTCCCCCGCTGCCGGGCGCGACGAACATCGGGTCGGCGACCAGTTTCTCAGCGTCGTCGGGCAAGCCGTTCTTCCAAGGGCCAAAGTAGAGATTGTGGTGAAACAGTGTCCCGGGCTTTTTCGGCAGTCTCACGCCCTCGTCGAACTTCCTTTCCCAGGCGTAGCCGCTGGTATAAACGGTCCGAAAACGCCCCTGCCCGGTTGCGTAGAAGATGTTATTCACCAGGCTGGCTCCTAGTTCGCGCTTGTCCTTCTGGCCATCATCGCCGTAGAAGAAGTCCAGGTCGGCCGTGCCGTAATCGACGTAGAAGACATTGTTGTGGATGATGTTTCTCTCGCTGATCTTGCACTGGAACTGGATCAGATGCGTCTGGTCGTTTTCGCTGATATTGTAGCGGGCGATATTGTCCGTCGCGTTGTACATGATGAGCAGCAGGCCATGATTGTTTTTGCTGTAGTTGTACTGGCAGATGCACCGTTTGCAGCCGAAATCGAAATCGTAGGCCTCGCCATCGCCGTTCCGCGGCTGCCGGCCCGTGTCGTACACCTCGTTAAACTGCATCACCGTGTCCGTCGTGTGGTGAATCCAGATCGCTGCCGTGTGCGGCCACCAGTTCTGGCCGCCGGGCAGATTCGGGTCACCGGACCGCAGGCAGGAGCGCCTGACCACGTTATATTCGATCATCGCTCGGCTGCCCCCGCCGACGATGATGCCGTCTCCCCCGAGGTCGTCCATCACATTCCTGCGGACGATCACGCCGCTTCTACCGCCGTCCACCAGGATGCCGACTTTGTCGAAGCGTTCGATCCGGTTGTGCTCGACGAGCACGTCGTCGAGCGTGGTGTGCGTTCCCCGCGCCGTGATCAGGATGGCCGTGCTGTGGTACCCGACATACTCAGTCTTGCCGCCGAGTTGCCCCCACACATCGTGGATGAAGCAGTTGCGTACGACGAGGTGACGGACGTGCAGGTTGTCTCCTCTCACCACTGCGACAATCCCCTGCCGGCCAATCCCCGCCTCCGGGGCCGCGCCGCTGGTGATCTCCACGTTGCTGATCTCCCACCACGACTGGTTGGTGAGACGGATCCCTGCACCCTCGGCCTTGCCGATGTTGATCACCGGCCTGGCCTCGCCCCCATAGCTGCTGATAACGATCGGCTTGCCCTCGGTGCCGGAGCCTTGCGGCTTCAGTTGCCCGTTCCAGACGCCGCCGGATTCGAAGAGCACCTGGTCGCCGGGCCGGAACGTGACACGGTTGACCTTGTCGAGCGTCTTCCAGGCCTCCGCCACGGAGAGGCCGGAGCGGCTGTCGTGGCCATTTAACGAGACGAAATAGACGGACGCCTGCACAGTGGAGCTAGTGAGGACGAAAGCGCAAGCCCACGCTATGAATTTGGGGATCTTCACACGCAATAGGTTTATCGTTGGCGCGCCAGCCGCCGTGTGTCTGCGAGCGCCGCCCGCTTCCGGGCACGTGCTCTCAGTTGACGAGTTTTCCTTCTGAGTCCGGGGGACAGGCGCCCCGGCGCTGGTGAACTCTTTTCCCACGGGCTCCTCCCGATTCTGTTGAGCTAGCTCGAAGAAGACGGCAAAGTCTTCAAGCCTATTGTAGTTCTCGGAAATCGAGTAACGTCATCGTGGTGATAATTACCGGAGGCAGGACTTCGCGCTCAGAGTATCTCTCGTCGGGCGTACAGCAGGGACTGCGCCCGATAATGGCGGATATCGTTCCCCAAGCCGAACCGGGACTTCTGTGGCCGTTACTTCGTCCTCGGCGCCAGTCCGTGTCTGCAGATGCTCCGGATCGCCGAGCGCGACGCTACAATCTTGGCATGCGATTTAGGATTCGCGTCTTCTCTCTTCTCGGTTTCGTGGGCAGTTGTTTTGCGGCAGCACCGGCGCCTCTGGGCCGCAACGTGGATCTCAACCGCGGCGAATCCCAGAACGTGACGCTCTCAGACAGCACGGTGGTCAACGTGCGGCTTATTGCGGCGTCTGCAACGAAGGACTCGATCCGCGACGCGGTCCGCAGCGCGCAAGCCACGGTGGAAATCGACGGCCGCCGTGCGACAGTCGAGTGCGGCGAATATCATCTGCCGGTCACGATGGGACCCGTTCAGATTGATTGCCCCGTCACTGGCGCCGTGAATGCGAACACCGACCAGGATGCCTGGGCGCTCGAGAAGGACGTGCGGCTGCGCTTGTGGTCCGCCGGTTCGCCGCTGGTTGCGCCGGGAACATTCGTATATCCTATCCGGCAGCGCCTTTTCGCGACCCTCACGCAGGCAACCAATGAGCCGACCTACGTGGACGGGGGCGAATCCGCGCGCCGGCGGAAGATCTACTATCACGCGGGCTTCGATATGGGCGGGGCGGAGGGCCTGGTCGACGTTCTAGCGGCGGCGGACGGCATCGTCATCTGCCGGGGCGAGGAAGTCGTTCCGAAATTTCGCGGCAATCCGGCTGTGGGGCCCGAAGACAATGCCTTGGTCATTCTTGACGGGCGCGGCTGGATGCACCGCTATTACCACATGCAGACGATCGTGCCCTCGGTGACGGTTGGTTCCCACGTCCGCATGGGCCAGAAGGTCGGCGTGCTAGGCAAGGAAGGCGGCAGCGGCGGCTGGGCGCACCTGCACTACGACCTCAAGGTGGTGCAGCCCTCGGGCCGTTGGGGCACGGAGGATGCCTACGCCTACGTCTGGGAGGCGTACCGGAACGAATATCATCCCGATGTGATCGCACTGGCGCGGCCACATCACCTGGTCGTGCCCGGCGAGCGGGTCGTGCTCGATGGGACGCGCTCCTGGAGCGCACATGGGCCGATCGTCCGTTACGACTGGACGTTCACGGACGGCACTCGGGCTGAGGGCCCGATCATCAAGCGGACCTATTCGCGGCCCGGTGAATACTGCGAGACCTTGAAGGTGACCGACGCGGCGGGCCACACAGACTACGACTTCGCAATCGTGCTCGTCAATGAAAGGCCCTCGCCCTCCGGCCCTGAGCGGCTTCCGCCCACGATCCATCCCGCCTACTTCCCGACGATCGATCTGAAGCCGGGCGAGCCGATTACGTTCCTGGTGCGGTCCTTCAGGACCACATACGGCCAGGAGACCTGGGATTTCGGCGACCGCAGCGCGACGGTCAAGGTGAAGTCCGACGGCAACGTTGAAGAGCACGCAAAGGACGGCTACCAGCGTACGGTGCACAGCTACAAGAAGGCGGGCACCTACATCGTCACTGTCGATCGCACGAACGCCCGCGGCGAGCGCGCCGTCGGGCGCCTGAAGGTGGTGATCGGCTCGCGACTGTAATGCGATGAACGAGAGACCACTCCTAGAGACCACTCCTTTCGGCGGGCGGTCTCCATTCGGTGAACATGTTCGCTTAGAATTCCCCCCCCCACGCCTGTCACCATCCTTTTGGATGGTTTTGAGGACGGATCCGCACACGCGTGCGCCAGATCGATTTCCACGCGCTTCGAGCCGGAGTGGTGCGCGATATTGTTGATCGCGCCCTTGTACACCAGGAAAAGCTGCCGGCGCATCTCCATCCATCAGATCCCGTTCGGCCGGCGCCCGGAAGACGAACTCGATCCTGACCCACCGGTCTTCGGTGATGCATGTGAGATGATTGTCTGAAAGACCTTGTGCGGTGGTGAAGGTGACAAAGCTGGGGACGGCCGCCTCCGGTGCACCAGGTGCGCCAGCCCGCTGCGGCCGGCTATCCAAAGCCTGCCTTGAGAGTCGAGGTAGAGTGCCCGAATCGAGCCTGAGAGTTGGAAGTGGCCATCCCGATACCGGGCTAACTTGCCCTCGGAGAAGTCAATCCACGTGTTTCCCGCACGGTCTTCGGCGAAGGCCGTCACGATCCCGGAGGCCTCCAGGTACGGGTACGGCTGCAGTGTTCCAGTCGCTCGTTCCCAGCGCATAAAATTGGATCCAGGCGAACCTACTGCCATCCAGACGTCGCCGCGCGAATCTTCACAGACTCGGAACACCTCGTTGTGAGACCACGGGCCTCCAACGTGCAGAGCTTCCCATGGGTTACAGATTTTTGAGACCTATTTCGATTTGTTCTCATTTTAAGGAGTGGGAATGGCGTGCGTTCTTCGCCGCCAAACTGGTACTCCTCCTCATCATGTGCCCCACGGTCGTCACGCCCGCACACCGCGCCTAGCGTGCACCAGTTTCCTCGATCCGTCGCACACGAACGGCTACGGGCGTTTTCGCCTTCGTCATCCACGAGTTAGGGCGCCGCGAAATGAATATACGGCTCACGATCCTCATGTTCGGCGAACGAGAGCATTCCGCCCGCGCGCTTTCTGCCTGGACGCCGTGATGAGGCAATTCACTCTCAACTTACCCAGAAGCAGACTATATTCTTCGGATGGATCTGGCGTGGCCTGCCCCTGCGTCTGGCTCTCCATAAGATAACAACTATAACTTCTACGGAGGCTCGCATAATGAAGCGACAAAACCGCTCCCTTACGGTCGCGGCTCGGTGGCGCCAACGAGCCTAGCACCGAGCCGCGCGGGAAGCAAGCGGGTTCCGTCGCCCGCTGGAAGTTGTCACCGTATTCTGCGAGCCTCAGTAGGTTGACTGAACGGCCGTGCGCAGTTCCTTTACAGGTAAAAATAGAATTGATCTACCGATCGGATAGGGCGAGGAGGCATAAACGTGCGACTCGCACGCGGCGATTGCCCCAAAGCCGTTCACCTGTACTCCGGAACCCGATACTTGTTGGGAAGCAGACTGGTATACCGACCCGATGGCCGCGGACGCACCGTAATATCGGCCCGCTCAAAAGACTATATTGGTCATGCGGATCGGACCACCGATCGATGCGGTGTAGTCGTTCGCGTCAGAGATTGGCCTGGGGTGGAACGAAGCAGCCCGCAGGTATTCCTGAAACCTTTGCCGGACACACCCGATTTTGTCCTGCTGGATCCGCCGCTCACTGGGATTGATAAACGCATGCTCGAGTGCCTCGCGCGTTTGCGCCCACCGCGCATGTGGTCATTCTAAGCTAAAAGCAAGGGCCTCTCCATAGTGGAGAGGCCCGGAAGAAGAGACGGCAATGCGCCGGTGAATTAGAACTTCAGCTTGGCGCCAAGTTGGACGTTGCGGTTCCCGCTGTAGCCGCCAGTAATCGTATTATAGCCATAGGGCGGCAGAACGTAAGCCGAGCCGATGTCGGTGCCGAAGTTCGCATGGTTGAAGGCATTGTAGGCCTCCAGGCGAAGCTGTAGCGACATCCGCTCGGTGATGTTCACGTTCTTGTACAGCCCCATATCCAGGTTCCAGGTACCGAAGTTGCGGAAAATGTCTCGTCCCGTCATACCAGCCGGCCACGGCCCGAAATCCGCGTCTCCGGTGATCGGGTTCACCCAGTTGTCGTTCACCGAAACATTGGTGAAATCCCACACGTTGTAAGTGTTCGGACCTATGGCCTGCCTGCCGGCGTTCCCCTCCAATGGGAGAGACTGGTTCAAGATCACACGGGTGTAGACGTTGTCGTCATTGGTGAGGTCGTAGATGCTGTACGGAGCCCCGGTGCGAGCAGTGAGAATCGGAGCGAACTCCCAACCGTCCAAGATGCGCTTGGCGGCGCCACTCAAGTGGCGCGCGAAGGGCACGTCCCAGATAGCGCTGATGGCGACGCGCTGGCGATTGTCAAACTCCGCATCGCCCTTATCGAAGCTGGGATCGTACGGATCGGTGTAGCCCAGATTGAACTGGTTAAACGAGCTACTGAACGTATCGCTCAGGTCGTCGATGGCATGGCTCCAGGTATAATTCAGCCGCAGAGTGAGGCCGGTGCGGCTGATATCCTGGATGTCATATCGGAAGTTCATCGAGTTGTAAGTCGAATGGCCGGCGGCGCCGCGGAAGTTGACATTGCTGTACTGCTGGTTCAGCCGGTCGAAGCAATCGCCGAACGTGCAAGGAACGCCTCCATAGACGTCGGCAGCGCCGGGCAGGTTGATATTGGCGATATCGTAAAGGTTTTCTCCAATCGAGCCTGAGTAATCCACTTCCGCATGCATGTGATTGCTCACCTGGTGCTCGAGCGAAAAGCTGATCAGGTGCGCGTAGGACTGCGGGATGTTCGGTTGGACAGCGCGCAGCGACACCTCTGGCAGAGCCTTGCTGCCCGTACTACCGGCCAACGGTCCGGCGTTGTCCGTGGAGATCGGGAGCGCGCCGCCCACATCGGATGCCAGCAGGGAGATCACGGCGTAGTTCGGCGGATTCTGGATCACATTGAACGTGACATTGCCGAAGTTCCGTTCGTACCCGATTCCGTAACCGCCGCGAATGCTGGTCTTGCCATCGCCGAAGACATCGTAAGCGAAGCCGATGCGCGGGCCGAAGTTCGTGTAACTGGGTTTCCACAATTCGCCAATGGAGCTCTGCGATGTGGGCAGAACCACCCCACTGGCGATCTGCGCGAAGTAACTAGGAGAGGTTGTATCGAAACTGCTGTTGCTCGTGGATGGATAGAAATTGGAATCCAGGCTGGATTGCTTGTCGTGCTGCGGGCCGAAATACTCCCAGCGCAGGCCGAAGTTGAGGGTCAGGCGGCGAGTGGCCTTCCAGCCGTCCTGCGCGTAAAGCGCTCCTTCGTTGTAACGGTTGCTGCGTGAGAAATTCGGCGGGCCAACCGGCAGGTTCACGGTGCAGTCGGCCGTCTGAACACCGCCGATGCAAGGGTACTTACCCTGTGGATAGATCGCGGCCTGGAAACTATACAACTGGCCGGCCAGGAAGTTGTCAATGCCGTTTCCTGTATTGTTTCCGAGTTGCTCGACCGCCTCTTCGTACGCGCCGAACGTCCGGTTGTCGCGCAGGTAGGTAAACGAGCCCCCAAAGCGGATCTGGTGGGCACCCTTCGTGAGATTGAAGTCCTGGTAGACCTCGGCGAAATTCTGGGGGCCGCCGAACGGGATGGCGGTGCCGGGACCGTATGGCAAATAGCCCGGCAAGGCAACGTCGTATGGACCGATAGAACTGGCCACATTGCCCGAAGAGAGGTAATAGGATGGCACCACTCCAGTCGAACTCAGCGGCTGAAGATTGTTGAACCGGTTGAAGTCGACCTTGGTCTGCGATACGAACCGCGGCGAGAAGATATGCGTGATAGAGGCCACCACGCTGTTGTTGCGCGTGTTCGTCCCGGTATCGAATCCCGCGTACGGGCTGTTAGAGTTGGAGCCGGCAAAATCAATTTCGTTGTAGATCGCGTACCGGCCATAAATCTGGGTCTTGTCACTGAGGTTATAATCGACGCGGTTCAAAGTGTTCCAGGTGTTCTGCGGGACGCCGGCGCCGGAATCGCTCGGCGTGCTGTAATTGACCAGGTCGAACATTGGGGAATCTGGGTTGTACGCCTGGCAGCCGCCGGTAGCGGCGGAACCGGCGCAAGGGTCCACGCCCAGGTTGTTGATCATGTCGTTCCGGCTATAAGTGCCGAGGTGTCCCAGCGTGGAGCGCAGCCCGCCAAAGGAAGAAAAGACCGACTGCGTGGCGGGAGCCGAGGCGGCGATGAGAGCCGGGTCCGGAACCAGCGCCAGGTTATTGGCGGCGCTCCGCACACGCGTCCACTCGGTGTCGCTGAAGAAGAACAGCTTGTCCTTCTTGATCGGTCCCCCTAGGGAGTAGCCGAACTGGTTACGCGTGTAATGCGGCTTGGCGAGGCCGTATGCGTTGCTGTTGAAATCGTTCGAAGCCAGATCGCTCACGCGCAGGAACTCATAGGCCGTGCCGTGGAAATCGTTGGTGCCGCTCTTGGTGGCTACGTTCACGACACCTCCCGTGGCGCGGCCAAATTCGGCGGTGAAATTGTTGGTAATGATGCTGTATTCTTCCACCGAATCGAGCGGTACCTGCTGGCCTACACTGGCTGTGAATTCGTCGTTGTTGGCCACGCCATCGAGCATCACGTTGGTAGAGGCGGAGCGCAGGCCGTTGATGGCCACCATCACGCCGCGGCCGCTCGGGTCATCCTCGCTGACGTTACCGGAGGTCACCACGAAGTCGTAGGGGTTCCTGGTGAGCGAAGGCAACTCCAGAATCTGGCTGGTGGAGATATCCTGTGTCACGCTCTGCGTTTCCGTGTTTACCGTCACCGCAGTGCCGGCCACTTCCACTACGGTTGACGCCCTGCCTACTTCGAGCTTCACGTCGACGCCGATCTTCGATCCCACCGTGACATTCACGTTCTGCTTGTGAGTGGCGAATCCGGAAGCCGAGACGGCGACCGTATACATGGTCGGCTGCAGATTTGCAAAGACGAATCCGCCTGTTGCGGAGGACGTCTCGGTGCGTTGTGCGCCGGTGGCCACCGAGGTCACGGTGACCGTCGCGCCGGGAATCGCCGCTCCGGTGGGGTCTAGTACCGTACCCACAATCTGACCGGTTTCTGTTTGCGCCATAAGCTGACCCACACTAGGGCACAGTACGAGAACACCAAGCACGAGCCACAATAAACAGTTGCGCATACTTTCTTGAACCCTCCTTAACTCCGTTTGGATTGAGACACTTGCACTGCCACTCTAAGGCAACAAAAAGACAGCTTGACCCCTCAAATTGTCTCGACGGGAATTGCAAGTCAACGGCCAACCCGGATGTATAGCCTGCTTCTCTTTGATTCAGAAAGCGCTACGACACAGGACTCGGGAGTTGTCCGATACAGAATCCCGCAGCGGAATGCCCGCCGCGACACGGCATACGCCGAGTCCCGCCCGCAAGCTGAACGGCTATCAAAGGTTATCGTGAATTATGAGATTCCAAAGTCCTAATACGGGTGTATACCGGATTCTGGAGAGGGCACTGGGTCAGGACCTTCCCAGCACGATCACACAGGCGACCGCGCCCGGTCCGCCGAGATTATGCACCAAGCCAAGTTCGGCGTCGCGGACCTGGCGCGCGCCGGCCGCGCCGCGCAACTGGGTAACGATTTCGTAAATCATGCGCACGCCGCTGGCGCCGATCGGGTGGCCAAAGGACTTCAGCCCGCCGCTAGGGTTAACGGGCAAATCGCCGGAGAGTGCACTGCGGCCCTCGCCGATAAAGTGCGTTCCTTCACCTTTCGGGCAGAAGCCCAAATCTTCGTAGTTGCAGATTTCGGTCCAGGTAAAGCAGTCGTGCACTTCGGCCAGGTCAATTTCGCCCACCGGATTGCGAATGCCGGCCATCCGGTAGGCCTCTTCGGAAGCCGCGCGCGTGGCCGCAAAGCCTACATAGTCGTAGGCAGCGTCGTACCATGGGCGCCCGCTGGTGACGGCCAGCCCGAGCCCTTTCACAAGCACATAGTTGGCGCCGAACTGGCGCGCCATATCGGCGCGGCAAATGACGACGGCCGCGGCGCCGTCAGTGGTCGGGCAGCAATCGAACAGCCCGAAAGGCCAGGCCACAATGGGCGCCTTCAGTACCTGCTCTTCGCTGACCTCCATCTGAAAATGCGCCTTCGGATTCAGAGCGCCATTGTGGTGGTTCTTGACGGAAACTTTCGCGAGCGCCGTGCGGTCCGCCCCGTAGCGATAAAAATAGCGGTTGGCGGCCAGGGCGAAGACGCCGGGCGCCGTCAGGCCATCGTGCTGGTAAGGATGCCCGCCTTCCCACGCGATGCCGCGCACGGGCCGGTCCTTCAGCTTCTCGGCTCCCGCCACCAGGGCTACGTCGTACACGCCCGAGGCCACGGCCATGGCGGCGTTGCGGAAAGCATCCGTGCCCGTGGCGCAGTAGTTTTCCACGCGCGTGAGCGGCTTGCCGTACAACCGCAGGGCATCGGCCAGCGAAACGGAGGCTTTGCCATTGCCGGCATAAGGCGAGAAGGTGCCCAGCCAGGCGGCCTCCACGCGGTCCGGTTCGATGCGAGCATCGGCGAAAGCGGCGAAGGCTGCTTCGGCCAGCAGATCTTCATAGCTCTGGTCAAAAATGTCGCCGAACTTCGTGCAGCCTGCGCCAATGATGGCGATCTTGTCTTTGATCGATTCAGGCATGGTTCGCTCCCCCCGGGGCCGGCCGGCACTTCCAGTAATAGTAATGATCGCCGGCACCCTCGCGCATGCGGCGCAGCACCAGCTCCACCGGCATGCCGATCTCTACCGCCGCCTGGTCCACGTCCGTCATCTGGCAGAGAAACCGCCCGCCGCCATCCAGATCCACCACCGCCATCACCGTGGGCTGCACCGGCGCATCATACAGGAAGTCACTGGTAAAGGTGAACAGGTGGCCGCGCCGCGCGAGCGGCGTCTCCGTGAGCGCCCCGTGCTGGTGGCACGAACCGCATACCTTCGTGATAGGGAACTGCAGTAGCCCGCACTGGGGGCAGAGCGAACCGTGGAGACGCACGTTTTGATGTTCTTCGCGGCGCAGCAGCACGTTGGAGATTTCCGTGAGGCCGCCGGCCGCCCGCCACCAGTCGCGCAGCTTGCGATAGAGGGGATACCGGGGAAATTCCGTGGCTCCATCGTCCGGGCGCAGACGCCCGCCGTCGGCCAACGCCCGGAACAGGAAGGCGTCAGCGCCGTCACCGTAACTGATCGCCAGCACCAGGTCATCAGGCCGGGCGCGGTCGAGCGCCTGCGCCAGCAGAAATAGCGGCATGGCCGCGCCGGTGATTCCGATGTCGGTGACGCGGACGTCTTCGACTGCCGCCGCGGCAATACCCAGCGCCTTGGCAACGGCCAAATGCGCGCGGCCGTCCGGCGAAACCAGCGCGGCGCGCGCAACTTGTTCCCCCTTCACGCCCGCCTTCGCCAGCACGGCGCGTCCGGCGGCGACAATATTTTCCGTATAGCCGCGCGTGAGCGAGTACTTGGAAGCGAACGAGCGCACGTGGATGTCGGTATCGCGGCGCCACTCGTCCGGAAAATCATCGGACCGGGAAACCGAAGCCACCAATTCCGCAAGCAGTTGCTCGCGGCCCAAGGCGACAGCGGCGGCGGCATCGCCGAAGAGCAACTCCTCGGCCGATTCCGGCGCGCCATCGCGGCAATCGGCGGCGGTTACCACCGCGCTTCGCACACTGCCCGCGCCCACGCCGTCGAATGCGGCCCGCAACGCGCTGGTCCCACACCGCAGCGACCCGGAGAAATCCGCAGTGGCTATTTCTGCGGGCAGGTCGCAAGCCGCGGCGATTAGGCTGGCCGCGGAGCGCTGCCAATAAGGCGCCGTGGTGGATGCGAAGGCCAGCCACTCGACGCCCGGCTGCGCCAGCGGCCAAACCGCCGCCTGCGCCATGGTCAGTGAGTCCTCGTCGAAGTTCGTGACGGCTTTGCAGCCCGGACTGGCCTTCGCGCCCCATGCCCCGGCGATCGTTTCGCGCCGGATGCGGCGCCGTGGCACGTACACCGCATAGTTCGTGATGCCGATCATCGATGGCCTCGCTCTCCGCCCGAGCCATTTTACCCCCAAGCCGCCGGAGTGGGCGGCTCAATCGAACTCCTGGTACCTCGCCTGGTCCTCACGTGTCTCGTATCCGCCATCCCGCCGATGCTAGAATCCTGATCGAATGCAAAGTGGTGCTCGCACTTCCGTGTCTCGAGGTCCATCCATCGCCGGCATGATCGCCATGCAGCCGCACGATGCCCTGGCCCTTGCTGCAACTTCGTTCCGTCTGACTTACGGCCAACTGAACGAGCGCTCCGCGGGACTTGCCCAAGGTCTGCAGTTGCTGGGCGTGGGACCGGGCGTGCCCATCGCGGTCTTCGCCCATCGCACTTTCGCCGGGATTCTCGGCGCGCTGGCCGTACTCAAAGCCGGCGCCGCCTACGCGCCGCTGGATCCCGCCGACCCGCCCGGGCGGCTCGATTTCATACTGCGCGACCTTCAGGCGCCGTTCGTCCTGGCCGAACGCGGCCTCGCCAGCCGCCTGCCCAAGGGCGCCTGGAAAGTCATTCCCCTGGACGAAGCGCCGCTCGTCTTCAGTCAGCCCGTTGCGCTGCCGGCCTCGCTCGCGCCCGATAGCCTGGCTTGCGTCCTCTACACGTCCGGCCCGCACGGCCGTCCTCTGGGCGTCGAGATCACGCACGCCGGTCTGCTCAACCTGGTCCGCTGGCACCAGCACGCCTTCAAAGTAACCGCCGCGGACAACGCCAGCCAGCTTGCGCCGCCCGGATCGGAGTCCGCCGTCTGGGAGATCTGGCCGTACCTCGCGGCGGGCGCCAGCTTGCACTTTCCGGATCCCCAATCCTGCGAAGCGGCGCTGCCTTTTCGCGAGTGGCTGGTGGCCGAATACATCACCATGGCGTTCGCGCCCTCCGCTCTTGCGAGTCAGTTGATCGCCATGGACTGGCCCCGCAACACCGCCTTGCGTGTCTTGTTGACCAGCGGCGGCGATTCCCGGTTTCATCCGCCTGCCGGCCTTCCCTTCACCCTGGTGAACACTTACGGCACAGTGGAGACCACCATGGTGGCCGCCTCCGGTGTGGTGCTGCCGCAATCCAACCTGCACGAGCCGCCTGCCATCGGTCGCCCGATCGACAACGTGAGCGCGGTGTTACTCAATAAGATGGGGCGGGCGGTGCGGGATGGCGAAGCGGGCGAGTTGTGCATCGGAGGCGCCGCCCTGGCACGTGGCTACTGGAACCAGCCCGAACTCAGCGCACGCAGGTTTGCCCCGTGCCCGCCTGGCTCCGAAGCTCCGGCGTTCCTGTTTCACACCGGCGACGCGGCGCGCCGTCTTCCTGGCGGCGAGTTTGCTTTGCTCGGCCGCCTCGACGATCGCATCACAATCCGCGGCTACCGCGTGGAACCGGCGGAGATCGAATCCGCGCTCAACGCCCATCCGGAGGTCAAGACCAGTGTGGTAGTCGCACGTGAAGACGGGCCTGAAGGAAGACAACTGGCAGCCTACATCGTGCTTGCGGACGGCGCCGCGCCTTCGATCGCGGATCTTCAGGTGTGGCTGCGCGAGCGCCTGCCCGCATACATGCTGCCGGCGGCCATCGCCATTCTGAATGAACTGCCGCTCACGCCCCAAGGCGAGACGGACCGCGCCGCGCTGCCTGCGCCGTGGCCCAAGCCCGCAGATCCCACGCGGCGCGCGCTCGAGCTGCGCCTCCTGCAGATCATCACATCCTTGCTGCCGGCCAATCAATTGCCGCCTGACGAGACGGTGGTCCGGGTGGGCGGTCAACCGCTTTTGGCCGCGCTGGTGATCGACCGGGTGCGCCAGGTCTTCGGGGTGACACTCAACCCGCGCCAGCTTTTCGAAGCTCCCACAGTTGCTCAGCTAGCCGCCGAAATCGAGCGCACCGCGCAATTGGCGCGCTGCTAGAGAGCCGTCACGAAACAGGCCGCGAAGCGTGCGGCATCTTCACGGTAAGCGTGGCGTTGGCCGGCAGGCCTGCCACAACTCCGGTGGGGGTGGTTGTGCTGCTGGCCCCCTCCTTTTTCACCTCCACCCATTGGGCCTTCACCAGCGCCACCTGAACGGTGAAAAGCTTCGCCTCCCCTGGAGTGTAGAAATTATTGAGCTGGATTTCGCCGGTCTTGCCTGGGTCGATGTTGTTTACGTAGCTCGTCTCCTTGTACAACGGCACATCCTTCCCGTCGACCTTCACCTCGAAACTGAAAAAGGAGACAGGCCGGGAGCCGCGGTTCTTCAACTCCACCTTGAGCTCGCACAAGGTTGAAGGGCCGGGGTTCGCGGGCTTGATCGCGATTGCCGAGACTTCCACTTCCGCCGCCTGCGCGTGGCCAACCAGTACGCAGCCCACCAATAGCGGCAGGCACGCCGCGATCGGCGTTCTCAACAATCGACCGGCAGTTCGCATGCTCTTCCTCCGCGATGGGAGTTTTCTCTAAAGCTCAAGCATAACAGGTCGCAAATACGCCAGGCGCAGCGAAGCGCAAGCCTCGACAAAGCAACGGCGAGCGGCCTTGCGAAGCCCTGCCGAGTATGGTATTGTCATCCACAACCTGGGCTGCACTCCGAGCGTGCGAGGGCACGTACAAATGCTGCTGGCTGCAATAGTATCGGTGCTAATCCGCAGCATCCTCCAGCCACCCACAACCGGATTCTAAAATGCCCGGCTCCATCACATCGGACATCATCAAGCCGCCGGCCCCACCGCATATGGGCGGCCGCGGCGGCGGCGGCGACGGACGGGACGGAGGCGACGGACGGGGATCCTCGCGCCGCGCCTCCATCGCCGGACTCATCGTGCTGCTGGCCGCCACCACCATGGCCTTCGCGGCGCTCACCAGTGCTTTCGTCATGCGCCGCGACGTATCCAAGGACTGGGTGGTGCTGCCCCTGCCGCATATTCTCTGGCTGAACACGGCAGTGCTGCTCTCGAGCAGCCTCCTGCTGGAGGCGGCTCGCCGCTCCCTGAAGCACGGCCGGCGCACCAGTTTCAATCGCTACTGGACCGCCGGTATGGTCCTCGGGATATGCTTCCTGCTAGGCCAGGCGCTGGCCTGGCGGCAGTTGCGCGCAGCCGGCATCTTCGTGGCCACCAATCCCAGCAGCTCGTTCTTTTACCTGCTCACGGCAGCGCACGCCGTGCACATCGCCGCCGGCTTGTCGGCACTGGCCTATGTCGATGTGCAGGCGCTGCGGCTGCGCTTGGGTCCGGGAAAGCGCACTGCGGTGGACGTCAGCGCCATGTTCTGGCACTTCCTGGACGCCTTGTGGCTCTATCTGATGGTTCTATTTCTTGTCTGGGGATGAGCCGCCGGCCCCGTCTCCTCCGCGGATTCGTATATTATTAGACAAATGAGGGGCCACTTTGCGCGTTTTATTCCTTAAAGTCGAGGCAGTTGTCATCGAGCTTTGCATGCGCGAGCTGGCGCGTGTCGGATTCGACGCCGGCCATGCTACCGCCGGAACTCCCGAAGAGTTGGGATCCATTCTCGATCGCGAGCGTTACGATTTGGTCTTCACCGAGCACGCCAAGCAAGGGTGGAGTTGGCGCGCCGCTCTGGAAGCGTTGCGCGCGCGTCCACGTCCCGCGCCGCTGATTGTGTTGGCCCGCGAGGCCGATCCGCGCGTGCTCATGAATTGCGTGCTGGAAGGCGCTGCCGACTGCCTGTACATCGGCGAGCTGTTCCGCCTGCCGGTCAGCGCCAAGCAGGTCCTGGAGCTGAGAGCCGCGCGGCAGGACCCCGGTGCGCGCCAAGTGGTCCGGGCCGACTTGCGTTTCCGCCAGATCTTCGAGGCCTCCCCCGACGCCATCCTCCAGATCGACCACCAGGGTCGCATCGCGCTGGCCAATTCCCTGGCGGGCGAGATGTTCCGCTGCCGGCTCGACGAGCTGCTGGGGAAGTCTGTCGAAGAACTGGTGCCCGCCCGCTTTCACGACCGGCACCAGCGTTACCGCGAGCAATATCAGGCCAAGCCGGTCATGCGGCCCATGGGCTCAGGACTGGATCTGTGGGCCAGACGAACTGATGGCAGCGAGTTTCCGGTGGACATCACGCTGAGCCCCCTGGAAACCAAGAATGGCACGCAAGCCATGTGCGTGATCCGCGACATCACCGAGCGCAAGAGCACCGAAGAGGCGCTGCGCCGTCAGGCGCAACTGATCGAAGCGTCGCACGACGCCATCATCGTGCGCCATTCGGACGGCCGGATTCTGCAGTGGAATGCCGGCGCCGAGGAGATATACGGATGGTCAGCCGTGGAAGCCGCCGGCCAGATTACGCATACCCTGTTTCAGACGGTCTTCGGGACCTCCCATGAAGAGGTGCAAGAAGCACTGGACCGCGGTGGCCGCTGGGACGGCGAACTGCAGCACACGCGCCGCGATGGCGCCCGCATTACCGTCGACAGCCGCCACCTGCTCGTGCGCGCGGCGGACGGGACTCCGGCGGCCGTGCTGGAAATCAATCGCGATGTCACCAAGCGCAAAGCAGCCGAAGCGGCCATTCAAGCCCTGAACGCGCGCCTGGAGGCCGCCAACCAAACTCTCGAGACGCGCAATCGCGAAGTGGAGCAGGCCAGCAAGCTGAAGAGCGAATTCCTGGCCAGCATGAGCCACGAGCTGCGCACGCCCCTCAACGCCATCATCGGCTTCTCGGATCTGCTCGCCGAGCAGACCGCCGGCGCGCTCTCCTCCAAACAGCAGCGCTTCGTCAATCACATCCAGCAGGGCGCGCGCCACCTCCTGGCGCTGATTAACGACATTCTGGACCTCTCGAAAGTGGAGGCTGGACGCCTGGAGTTGAATCGCGAGAGCCTGCCGCTGCAGGCGATCCTGGCCGAGGTTCTCACCAGCATCCGGCCGGCGGCTGCCGCCAAGAACATCGCCGTAAACAGCAGTATCGGGCCGGACCTGACGGTCTTCGCCGATCGCATGCGCTCGAAACAGATTCTGGTCAACCTGTTGAGCAACGCCGTCAAGTTCACGCCCGAGGGGGGCAAGATCTGGGTGGAGGCCACCGAGCGCCGCGGCCGCGTGACCGTGGCAGTCAGCGACACCGGCCTCGGAATCCCCCTCGAAGAACAGGAATCCATCTTCGACGCCTTCCGGCAGGTGAGTGCCACCACCAAGGGCGTCAAGGAAGGGACTGGGCTGGGCCTGGCCATCACCAAGCGCCTGGTGGAAGAGCACGGCGGACGCATTTGGGTCGAGAGCGAACCCGGCAAGGGCGCCCGGCTGAGCTTCACCCTTCTCGCCGGGCGAAGCCGCACGGAAGAATCCGCGGACGAGGATACCGGCACGCACGCGCCGCAGCCTGTGCGCGATAGGCCCCTCATTCTGATCGTGGACGACGAAGCTGCGGCGCGCGAGCTGCTCGCCAGTTGGCTGGAACCGGAGGGGTATGAGCTGATCACCGCGAGCTCGTCGCCAGAGGCTCTGGCCAAGGCCGCCGAGCATCTCCCGGATGCCATTACCTTGAACATGCTCATGCCCGGCAAAGGCGGCTGGGACACGCTCTACGAATTGAAGAACACACCGGCCACGGCCGCGATTCCCGTGATCGTCGTCAGCATCGTTGACGAACCGAAGATCGGCCTGGCGCTGGGCGCCGCCGAGTACCTGGTCAAGCCGGTCGACAAGGACGTACTGCTCGAAACCGTGCGCCGCCACATCGGGCCGGGATCCGACGGGCCCGCCAAGATCCTGGTGGTGGACGACGAGGCCGGCACGCGCGAGCTCCTCAAGGAGATGCTCGAATCCGACGGCTATATTCCTGTGCTGGCAGCCAGCGGCGCCGAGACCCTGGAAGCGCTCGCCCGAATTCCGGTAAATGCCATCCTTCTGGACTTGCTAATGCCCGGCATGGACGGCTTCGAAGTGCTGCTGCACCTCAAAGAGGACCCCGCGTCCCGCCATATTCCGGTGCTGGTGCTGACCGCTAAAGACCTCTCCGAGGCCGAAATCGAAATGCTGCGCCGCGAGACCATCGGCCTCTTCCGAAAGAGCCGCGAATGGAAGAAGGATCTGCTGGTGGAGTTGCGCCGGGCTGTGGGCGCTCAGGCAGACCGCGCATGAGCCACAAGATCCTGATCGCCGACGACAATCCGGCCAGCCGTGAGCTGATCCGCGAAGTGTTGGAGATGAGCGGCTATGACGTGCTGGAGGCTGCCGACGGTGAAGATGCCGTTCGCCAGGCGCGCGCCGGTGTGCCCGATCTCCTGCTGGTGGACATCCAGATGCCCCGCCTGGATGGCTACAGCGTTTTGCGGGAATTGCGCGCCGACCCTGGCCTCTCCCGCCTGCGCGTGGTCGCGCTGACCGCCTTCGCCATGCAGGGCGACCGTGACCGCGCCCTGCAAGCCGGCTTCGACGGCTACATCACCAAACCGGTGGAGATCGCCTCGCTGCGGCAGGAAATCCGCAAGTTTCTCTAGTAGCCATGAACACCGCCCGCGCCCGCATCAAGCTTCTCGCTATCGACGATGATCCCCAAAGCCTCGAGCTGGTCTCGGAAGCCCTCTCCGATAACGGACTCCAGATCCTGACCGCCGCCGATCCGCAGAGTGGCCTGGAATTGCTGCGCCGTGAGCGCCCCCAGATCGTGCTGAGCGACGTGGTGATGCCCGGGATGAATGGCATGGAATTGTTGGGCCGTATTCTGGAGTCCGATCCGGCCGTCGACGTCATCCTGATGACCGCGCACTATTCCACCGACGCCGCCGTCGAGGCCATCAAAAAAGGCGCCTGCGACTACCTGACCAAACCCATCTCCCTGGCGGTCTTGCGCGAGCGCATCGGACGGCTGGCCTTGGATGCCGAGCGCCGCCTGCGCGCCAGCCAACTGGACGGCGAACTCGTGGATACCTGCCAGTTCGAAGGCATGGTGGGGCGCAGCCCGCTCATGTGGGAGATGTTTGCGCAAATCCGCCGCGTGGCCCCGCATTATCGCACCTGCGCGGTCACCGGTCCCACCGGCGCCGGTAAAGAGCTGGTGGCGCAAGCCCTGCACAGGCTCAGCCAGGTGTCCGGGCCGCTGGTGGTGTGCAACTGCTCCGCCGTGGTGGAGACCCTATTTGAAAGCGAATTGTTCGGACACGTGCGAGGCGCGTTTACCGGCGCCACTACCGACAAAATGGGCCTGTTCGAATACGCGCATGGCGGTACGCTCTTCCTGGATGAAATCGGCGACATGCCGCTGGCCACCCAGGCCAAGCTACTGCGCGTCTTGCAGAACCAGGAGGTGCAGCGGGTGGGCTCGCTGCGCGCCCGCCAGGTGGATGTGCGCGTAGTGGCCGCCACCAACCACGACCTGCGCGCGCAGATCGCCGAGAAACGCTTTCGCGAGGACCTGTATTACCGGCTCTCCATGGTGGAGATCAAGGCGCCCGCGCTGGCCGACCGCAAGGAAGACCTGCCTCTGCTCGAGCGCTTCTTCATTCAGAAGTTCGCCGCGCAGTACCGCAAGCCCGTCAAATTGTTGACGCCCCGCTCCCAGATTCTGCTGACCCGGCATTTCTGGCCCGGCAACGTGCGCGAATTGGAGAATGTCATCGGGCACGCCTGCATGCTGGCCACCGGCGAGGCCATCGACGTGGCCGATCTTCCGCCCTATCTCCGGCAAGCGCCTGCCACGGCGGGCGTTGCGGCGCCCGCGGAGGCGCTCGCGAACCCCGCCCCCGCGTTATCGTTCGATGAGCAGGAGCGCCGCCTCATCCAGCAGGCGCTGGAGCGCTCCGGCGGCAACCAGGTGCGGGCCGCGCGCCTGCTCGGCATTACCCGCGACAAGCTGCGTTACAAAATCAAGAAACACAATTTGAGATAAAAGAACCTGAAAACAACGCAAATTCGGTTTTCGCAGGCCGATGAGTGCAGCAGGAGCCCTGCATGCATCGTCGCGCCGTTTCCAAGTTTCTTCTGCCTTTATTGCTCTCTTTGGTTATCCCCTGCCAAGCGCAGCCCGTAAACCGTATCCGGAACATTGACAACCACCGGACTGTGCGGCTCACCGGCAACCGTTATCCGCTGGCCCTCGCGCAATATGATCGAGGCGAAGCCGCGGGGAGCATCCGTTTGGAGCACATGATCCTGGTACTCAAGTCGGATCCGTACCAGCAGCAGTCGCTCGATGCGCTGCTCGCCGCGCAGCACGACCCGCATTCGCCTCTCTACCACCAGTGGTTGACGCCCGAGAGTTTTGCCGAGCGCTTCGGCGTTTCTTCTCACGATCTCGATGCCGTAGTATCCTGGCTCGGCTCGCAGGGCTTTTCGATTGACGAGATTCCGGCCGGAGGCCGCGCCATCGTGTTCAGCGGCTCGGCCGCAGAGGTGGACGCGGCTTTCCACACCAGCATGCACCGATACCAGGTGGGCAGCCGCATGCGGTTGGCCAACGCCAACGACCCGAGCATCCCCGAAGCCTTGGCCCCGGTGGTGGGCGGTGTCGTCACCCTGCACGATTTCGGACGCCAGCCGATGCACGCGCTGTTGCATGGCGCGCCGTCGTTCAGTGCGGGCGGCGGCTACTACTATCTCGCGCCGGGTGATTTTACCTCCATCTACGACGCCGCCTCGTTGTACGCCAATGGCGTCAACGGCGCGGGCCAGACCATCGCCATCGTGGGGCGCTGCAACATTCCGATGTCCGACGTGCAGACCTTCCGCCAGACTTTCGGCCTGCCCGCCAACAACCCCACCGTAATCGTGAACGGTCCCAACCCCGGCATCGTTTCTCAAGACGAGCTGGCGGAAGCCGATCTGGATGTGCAGTGGTCGGGCGCCATCGCTCCCAAGGCCACTATCGACTTCGTGGTTTCTGAGTCGACGTACACCACCGACGGCGTGGACTTATCGGCGCAGTACATCGTGAGCCACAACCTGGCGCCCGTGATGAGCACCAGCTTCGGATCCTGCGAAGCGGCCATGGGTTCGTCGGAGCGTGCCTTCTACAACAACCTTTGGCAGCAGGCCGCGGCCCAGGGAATTACCGCGCTGGTAGCTTCGGGAGATAGCGGCGCGGCGGGCTGTGACGGCGGATCGGAATCCCAGGCCACCGGTGGCGCGGCGGTCAACGGCCTTTGCTCCACCCCTTACAGTGTGTGCGTGGGCGGAACCGAACTCAACGAGGGATCAAATGCCGGCCAGTATTGGTCCGCGTCGAACAGCGGCACCTGGTCTTCGGCGCTCGGCTATATCCCGGAAAAGGTGTGGAACGAAAGCGGCAGTGGCGGCGGTTCGGGCCTTTGGGCGGGTGGCGGAGGCGCCAGCGCCTACTATTCCAAGCCCGCCTGGCAAACGGGCCCGGGCGTACCGGCCGATGGCTTTCGCGATGTCCCGGACGTTTCGCTGTCAGCCGCCGGGCATGACGCCTACATGATGTTCCTCCAGGGTGGCCTGGTGGGGATCAGCGGCACTTCCGCCGCGTCCCCCGCATTTGCAGGCCTGATGGCGCTGGTCAATCAGCAGACCGGCGCCCGCCAGGGAAATGCCAATACCACCCTGTACGCTCTGGCAGCTATCGAGACACCGGACGGTCCGGCGTATTTTCACGATGTCACCAGCGGGAACAACAGCGTACCAGGCCAAGCCGGTTTCAGCGCTACGGCGGGATATGACAAAGCCAGCGGACTCGGATCGGTGGATGCGGCCGTCCTGGTGAACCATTGGAATGATGCGGACGACGCCTCCCCCAACTTCACATTGAACGTGGCGCCGGGCGCGCTTGCCGTAACGGCCGGCGCCGCGGGAGCAGTCACTGCCCAAATCGCCGTGACTGGCGGGTTCAATGCCCCTGTCTCGCTTTCCGCGGTAGGCCTGCCGGTCGGCGCCACCGCCGTGTTCACCTCTCCCACGCTGGCCGCGCCCGGGTCGGGCAGCAGCAGCCTCACCATCACCGCCGCTGCAAATACGCCCGCCGGAGTCTATCCGGTCGAGATCTCCGCCACGGGCGGATCTGTCACGCAATCGTTCTCATTGCCCCTCACCGTATCCAGCTCGGCGGGCTGCACACTGGCGGCTTCGCCGGTCAGTCTTACATTGAATGCCGGTGCATCGGCAGCTACGCAGGTCAGTTGCGGGTCGGTGGTGGGCGGTTTCAACGCATCGTTGAAACTGGGAATCACCGGCGCGCCGCAGGGCGTCACCGTTTCGATCTCTCCGGCCAGCGTCACTCCCGGCACGGCCACGTCCAGGGTGACCCTGATCACAGCCACTTCTGCGCCCGCGGGGGCCTTCACGCTCACCTTGACAGCCGCAGGTGGCGGAGTGTCGTTATCCCTGCCGTTCACCCTTACCATCAATCCCGCGCCCACATTCAACCTGAGCCTGGCCCCCTCGAGCGTCTCGATTCAGCAAGGCGCCGCCGGTCAGGTAGCCATCACCACCGCGCACGTGGGGACGTTCAACGCGACGGTCGCGCTGTCAGTTTCCGGCCTGCCGGCCCACGTCACCGCGTCGTTCTCACGCGCATCGATGGCCGCGCCGGGTGACGGAACCAGCACTCTGACCATCACCGCCGGCTCGACCGCGTATGCTGGCACGTATAACCTCACGGTCAGAGCCGTGGGCGGCGGCATTACGAAGGTCCTGACTCTGCCCGTCACCATCCAGGCACAGCCCGGCTTCAGCCTGATTGCGCCGAACACTCTCAAAGTTCCGCAGGGAGCGGAAGGAGCAGTAATTGTGAACATCACCGCGCTGGTGGGCGGATTCAACGCGCCCGTGGCGCTATCCCTTTCCGCGAGCAACGGCGGCAGCCTGCCGGCCGGTTTGAATGCCAGCTTCACACCGGCAAGCGTGGCCGCGCCGGGAGTCGGCGCTAGTATCCTGCTGTTCGCCCCGAACAGCGCGGCGAAACCCGCGACCTACTCGCTGACCGTGAAGGCCAGCGGCGGCGGTGTGACGCGCACGGCTCCTCTCTCGCTGACCGTTACGTCGCCTCCCAGCTTCAGTCTAAAAGCCGCCGCGCCGACCCTGAACGTGATTGCCGGAGGCAAGGCCAGCACGCAGATCAGCTCCACGGCCGCCAACGGCTTCTCTTCTCCGGTTGCGCTTTCCAGCAGCGCGTTGCCGCCCGGAGTGATCTTCACCTTTTCGCCATCAACCATTTCCGGCAACAGGGGCGCCACTACCCTCTCGGTCCAGACCACTACCGCGGCCGTGCCGGGCAGCTATACCATCTCCCTCACCGGCACGGGCGGCGGCCTCACTGCGGCGGTGCTGGTCACGCTCCAGATCGGCCAGTTCACGGTAGCTCCCCAGAGCACGGCCCTGACGGTGAATCGCAAAGCCAGCTCGGTCGTGACCGTCAAGATAAGCCTCAGCGGATCGTACGCCGGCTCCGTATCGCTCACCGCCGCCGGATTGCCTTCCGGAGTGACGGCCTCGTTCTCGCCATCGGCCATCTCCTTCCCCGGCTCCGGCGCGAGCAGTCTGAAGTTGAGCGCCTCTTCCACAGCAGCCACCGGCACGCGTACGCTCAACCTCCAGGCCACCAGCGGCGGCATCACCCAAACCGCCAACTTGAACGTAACCATACAGTAGCCCGCCACCGGCCGCTTGACAGCCGGGAAGCGTCTACGGTATACAGATAGTATGTCTACGGTAGACGATCCACGGGAAAAGCTGGAATTCCTGCAGGGGACGCTGGAAGTCCTGATCCTGCGCAACCTGCAGCTCGGACCCAATCACGCTTATGGCATCAGCCAGTTTCTTGAGCGCCAGTCCGGCGACGAGTTTCTGGTGGACAACGGCTCCCTCTACCCGGCCCTGCAACGCCTGCTCCAGCGCAACTGGATCGCGGCGCAATGGAAGACCTCGCCCAACGGCCGCCGCGCGCGCTACTACCGGCTGACGCCGGCGGGCCGCAAACAATTGGCCGCCGCCACTTCGCGCTGGCAGCGATTCGTCGAGGCCATGGGCCGCGTGCTGGCCGCGGAGGGCTAAGCCATGCGCGAATTCTGGTCGAAACTCGGCCGCGCGCTGTCCGGCCGGCGGCGCCTGGACGCCGACCTCAGCGAAGAGCTGCGCGCCCACCTCGAATTCGAAATCGACGAACACCTCGCCCGCGGCATGCCTCCAAACGAAGCCCGGGCCGCGGCCCGCCGGCACATCGGCAACCTCACGCAAATCGAGGAACGCGCCCGCGGCGCGTGGGGCCTCCCGCCGCTCGAATCTATCGCGCAAGACGTGCGGTGCGGCCTGCGCGGCATCCGCCGGGCGCCCGGATTTGCGCTGGTCGTGGTCCTCACCCTGGCGTTGGGCATCGGCGCGAATACGGCCATCTTCAGCGTCGTGAACACGGTCCTGCTGCGGCCGCTTCCTTACCCCGCGGCGGACCGTTTGGTCTGGCTCGGCGAATCGGATCCCAAAGCCGCGGGCATCAGCGTCACCTGGGTGAATTATCAGCACTGGCGCAACGAAAACCACAGCTTCGAAGAGATGGCCGGCTTCCAGTTGGCGCATCTGACCTTCACCGGGCGCGGTGACGCGCTCTTCACCCGCGCGGCCCTGGTCACGCACCAATTCTTCGGACTGGTAGGCGCCAAGCCCCTGTTCGGCCGCGTGTTCACCGCCGCCGAAGACCGCCCGGGCGCCGCGGCAACCGTGGTGCTGAGCCACCAGTTCTGGACCGACAAGCTGGGCGCCGACCCGCACATCCTGGGGGCCACGCTGGTGCTCGACGGCAAGCCTTACGAGGTGCTCGGGGTGCTGCCGCCGGACCTGCATTTCTTCACCCAGCGCATCGATTTCTACCTCCCGCTCCACGAGTTTCAGGGCGAAATCACGGATCGCGCCCGCCACGGATCCATGCGCCTGCTGGCCCGCTTGAAGCCGGGCGTCACCTTGCGCGCGGCAATCGCCGACCTGGATCTCATCATGCAGCGCCTGGCGAAGGCGGACCCCGGCCCCGAGAGCCAGCATCGCGCTTACGGCATCTTCCTGCGCGAGTCTGAAACCGGCGACATCCAACCCACACTGCTGATCCTGCTGGGCGCCGTCGGTATGGTGCTGCTCATCGCCTGCGCCAACGTTGCCAGCCTGGTGCTGTCACGATCCACCGCCCGTGCGCGGGAGATGGCCATCCGCAGCGCCATCGGCGCGGGCCGCCGGCGCCTGATGCGGCAACTGCTCACCGAAAACTTGCTGCTGGCGGCTATCGGTGGCGCGGCGGGCGGCCTGCTGGCGATGTGGGGCGTGCGCGCCCTTATCGCCGCGGGTCCGCCGGACGTCCCGCGTCTGGCGGAGACCAACTTCGATTGGCGCGTGCTGCTGTTTGCGGCGGCCATCACGTTGCTCACCGGATTGCTCACCGGCCTGGCGCCTGTCATTACTGCGGGCCGGGCCGACCTGGTTTCGGCATTGAAGGATAGCGCCCGCACTGTGGCGGGCCGCGGCGGGCAGAAAGCGCGCAATACCCTGGTCGTGTCTCAGATCGCCGTCACCCTGGTGCTGGCCTTCGCCGCCGGATTGCTGCTGCGCAACCTCGTCACGGCTGAAACCGCCGATCCAGGTTACGCGCCCGGGCACGTGCTGGCTCTCGAACTCGTGCTGCCCGAAAGCTACAAGGGACGGCAGGCGGTCACCGCATTCTACGACAATCTGGAAGCCGGCTTGCGTGCGCTGCCCGGCGTGACCGCCGTGGGCGCGGTGTATAGTCCGCCCGCGGCGGGCGATAACGGCGACTGGTTCTACTCCGTCCTCGACCGGCCCGCGCCGCGGCAGGGCGAGGTGCCCATCTCACTGTTCAACACCGCGGACCGCGACTATTTCGCCGCCCTGCGCATTCCCCTGCGCGAGGGCCGCGCTTTCGCCGACACCGACACGCCATCCGCGCCGCTGGTCGCCATCGTCAACCAGACTCTGGCGCGCAAGTGGTGGCCGAAGGAATCCGCCGTGGGCCACCGCATCAAGTTCGGCGGCCCGTATCGCGAAGGACCCATCTACCAGATCGTGGGCGTGTGCGGCGATGTTGGCCAAATGGGCTTGGGGACCACGCCCTACCCGGAAATCTATCTGCCTTTCTCGCAATCGCCCAGCCGGGCGATGGTGGTCATGATGCGCGTGGCGGCCGACCCCGGCTTGCTGGCCGGCGCGGTGCGCCGCCGCGTGGCGGCTCTCGACCGCAACCTCCCCATCGAAAGCTTGCGGCCGTTTGTCCAGAGCGTGGTGGCCTCGCTCTCTGAGCGGCGCTTCAGCACGCTGCTGCTGTCGCTGTTCGCCGCCCTGGCGATGGCGCTGGCGGCCGTCGGCATCTACGGCCTGCTCAACTATTGGGTGCGCATTCGCGAGGATGAGATCGCCGTCCGCATGGCGCTGGGCGCCCCCCGCCCGGTCATTCTGCGATGGGCGGGCTGGCAGGCCCTGCGGCTGTCGCTCATCGGCGCCGCGATCGGCGTGCTGGCAAGCTGGGCTGCTTCGCGCTGGCTGCAGGATCTCGTCTTCGGCGTAGCCGAGCGCAGTTTCGCAGCGCTGGCCGCGGCCTCGGCTACGGTTGTCGGAATCGCCCTGCTGGCGGCCGCCGTCCCGGCGTGGCGCGCCACTCGTATCGACGCGGCCGGCAAATTGCATCGCGCATGAAATGTAACGCGGCCGGCCGCCGGCGCGCCTAATAATGCATTATTGCTTCACGTGGTGTGAGAATCCGAGTTCTGGCGGTACTCGTGTGTTCGCCGCTGATGGCGGCCGACCCTGCCTTGAAGCCGGTAACCGTGTGCGAAGTGCTCCAGGACCTGCCGGCCTTTAACGGGAAGGCGGTGGCCGTCGTCGGGCGCTTCTCATTTCGCCAGACGGGCCGCTGGCTGGGCGAGCAGAAATGCCCGCACGCGCTGGTCATCGGCGGCCACGAGTGGCCCAACGCGTTGTGGATTACGTACGATCCGGCGGCGCCGACGCCGCCCGACG